>Ga0302325_10007610_pt1 | contig 23993 bp, 24 predicted proteins | sample Palsa_T0_2_FD_201948 | JGI IMG/M metagenome (GOLD analysis project Ga0302325, IMG submission 201948) | Peat permafrost microbial communities from Stordalen Mire near Abisko, Sweden - Palsa_T0_2 | ecosystem: Environmental > Terrestrial > Soil > Palsa > Peat permafrost | place: Sweden: Abisko... | reverse complement strand
AAGCCGACCCCCACCGGCCCGCCCGCAGCAGCACCGTCACCAGCCTGGCCGTCACCGTCAGCCACCCCGCAACAGCACCCCGAACCCCGGCACGCCGCGACAGATGCTTGACAGGCACGCCCGGACCTTAACTCCCCGGCATTGGGTCTAGAGCTGGCTCATCACAGGGACCACGTCCTTCTCGAAACGCTCGTCACGGTCCGGCACTTGCGCGGCCGGGCTTGTCATCACGTGCCTCGTTCTGGCCGCCGTCGCTGCGGGCAGCCGTCCTCTGGTTAAGTTGCACTGGCCGATAAAGTTACTATTACAGTAATTGCAGTATGCAAGCAAAGTAATGAGGCGAGCGTGGACGATCACCGGGTAGACGAGGCTGCGGTGGACGCGGTGCTGACGGCGAGCCGGTCGCTGGTCGCCGTGGCGACCATGTCGCTGGGCGCCGCGGCGGAGGACACGACCATCGCCCAGTACCGGGCGCTGGTGGTGCTGGCGTCCCGCGGCCCGCAGCGGATGGTGGACCTCGCCGCGGCGCTGGCGGTGACGCCGTCGACGGCGGGGCGGATGTGCGACCGGCTGGTGCGCAAGAGGATGATCCGCCGGCACCGGGACCGTGCTGACCGCCGGGCCGTGCGGGTGTCCATCATGCCGGCCGGCCGTCAGGTCGTCGACCAGGCGACCGCGCGCCGCCGGGCGCTGATCGCTGGCATCCTGGCCAAGCTCCCGCCCCGCCAGCAGCCCGCAGTCGCCAACGCGCTGCAGGCATTCGCCAGGGCCGCCGGCGAGGTTCCTGACAGCCTGTGGCCCGCGCCGCCCGCGGAACCGCAGCCGTCCGGGCCGGCCCAAGCGAAAGGACGACCATGACCACCGCCAGCCAGGCACCCGCGTCACCGGCCCTTCCGTGGAAGGCACGGGCCGGCGGCTGGCTGCGCGGCTCGCGCGGCGGGCTGCTAGCCATCGCGCTCGCGGTCGGCGCGGGGTCCGGGCTCGGCGCGGTGGCGTTCCGCTACCTCATCTACTTCGTCACCTGGCTGGCCACCGGCCACGTCCAGTTCGGCCAGCAGGGCCGCGTCCCCAGCGCCCACCTGCCCTGGCTCGGGCTGGGATTCTTCATCGTCATCCCGGTCATCGGCGGGCTCATCTACGGGCCGCTGATCTACAAATACGCGCGGGAGGCCAGAGGACACGGCGTGCCCGAAGTCATGATCGCCGTCGCCGACGAAGGCGGCCGGATCCGGCCCCAGGTCGCCGCGGTCAAGTCCATCGCCTCCGCCATCTGCATCGGCGTCGGAGGATCCGTCGGCCGGGAGGGCCCGATCGTCCAGATCGGCTCCGCGCTGGCCTCCAGCCTCGGCCAGTGGGTGAAGATGCCGGAGAACCGGCTGCGGATCCTGGTCGCCTGCGGCGCCGCCGGCGGCATCGCCGCCACGTTCAACGCGCCGATCACCGGGGTGTTCTTCGGAGTCGAGATCATCCTCCGCGAGTTCTCCGTCGAGGCAATCTTCACGGTGATGCTGTCGGCGATGGTCGCCGACCTGCTCAGCCGCCAGTTCCTCGGCAGCGCGCCGTTCCTGTCCGGGCTGCCGGCCGGGATAACGCTGCACCACCTGACCACCTACCTGCTGATCGCCGGCCTCGCCGTCGTCGCGGCCCTGATCGGCCTGACCTTCGCTAAGGTCCTGTACGCAACGGAGGACCTGTGCGACCGGGTCTGGCGCCACCGGCCGGAGTGGGCTCGCCCGGCGGTGGGCGGCATCCTGCTGGGGCTGCTGCTGCTGGCCCTCCCGCAGATGTACGGGGTCGGCTACCCGGTGCTGTACAAGGCCGTCGGCGGCAGCTACGCCCTGTGGTTCCTGATCATCCTCGCGGCCGGGAAGATCATCGCGTGCAGCCTGACTATCGGCATCGGCGGATCCGGCGGGGTGTTCGCGCCGTCGCTGTTCATCGGCGCCACCTCCGGCATGGCCTTCGGCGAGATCGCCCGCCACCTGATCGGCCCGGCCGCCGGGCAGCCCGCCCTGTACGCCGTCGTCGCGATGGGCGCCGTCTTCGCCGCTGCGGCAAGGGCGCCGCTGACCTCGGTCGCCAGCGTCGTGGAGATGACCGGCGACTTCACCCTCACCCTGCCGGTCATGCTCGCCGTCGCGATCGCCACCGCCACCTCCCGCGGACTCAGCTACGGCACCATCTACACCACCAAGCTGCTGCGCCGCGGCATCGACATTGACCACGTCCCGTCCGCCGACCCGTTCGAGGACCTCACCGCCGCCGACGCCATGCGCGCGTTCCAGCCAGCCCTGCCTGCCGATCCCGGTCCTGGCGGGCCGGTCGCCGGCTATCCGGCTCTGCCCGGGCCAGTCACCAGGCGGCACGAACCCCAGGTGCTGTTCGCCACCGAGTCCCTCACCCAGGCCGTGCGCCAGCTGGAACTCTACGGACGGGACGGGCTGCCGGTCATCTCCGACGACGGCCACCGCCTGCGGGGCTGGCTCACCAGCAGCAACGTGCTGCAGGCCGTCGCCCGCCATATCCGCGCCGCCCGGGACGGCGGCCCGCAGGCACAGGCGGCCGCCGGACAGGTCCTCCCCGGCCCGCAGGAACAAGTGCCGGAGGCCCCGGCGTCGTTGGGGACCTATCAGCTGCTCGAGGTCACCATCCCGGCCGGCTCGCCCGCCGCGGGCCAGCCGCTCGGCGGCATAGCCTGGCCGCCCGGCTGTATCCCGGTCACGGTCCTGGACAACGGCACACTGCGCGACGCCGGTCCCGCCATCATTCTCGCCCCCGGCGACCACATCAACCTGCTCGCCCCCGCAGCACGCACCCCGGCGCCATCACACCCACGCGGCGGCCAGCCAGCACCCCGTCCCGCGGATGCACCGGCGGCCGAGCAGGAACTGCGTACCGAGGACGGCGGCCGGCGTCGGCCGCCGGCCGATTGATGCCCGGCCCGGCCGGGCCTCGCGAGTCTCGGCGCAACCGCCACGCGCGGCGTTACCGTCCCCTGGGAACGGCAGCGCCGCCTCTCGGGCCGGCCAGCACATGCCCTAGCCCCGAGGCGGGTAGCCGGCGTCTGAACGTGCTCGCGCAGGAAGCCCCGAAGTGGAACTGGGCTGGGAAATTACGTGAGCGTCCACACCCGCCGGTCGGGTGCAGAAAGCGGCCAGCCAACCACATATTTTGACCGTCCGCTTCAATGTCGCACGGTCATGCTGCGGCGGCCGCGACTCGCGTGAGGAAGATAGCCCTCTCACCTGCGAGTACATCAGGAGGATGGGGATCCCAGGCTGCCGCCGACCGCGCCCGAAGCAAAGGTTCCGCAAAGGCCCACAAGCGATTACTGGCCTGGACTCAGAGAACTCGTGGTCAGGGGCGGGGTCGAACCGCCGACCTTCCGCTTTTCAGGCGGACGCTCATACCAACTGAGCTACCTGACCTTGGCTGGGTCATGATACCGGCGCGGCCACTCACCGCCGGCGGCCCCCAGCGGTCCTGACGGGATTTGAACCCGCGACCTCCACCTTGACAGGGTGGCGAGCACTCCGAGCTGCTCTACAGGACCATGCTTCACTGGCGGGTGCCAGCAGTGGCCCCCAGCGGGGCCTGGCACCAAGCGGAACTGCCCGTGCCTGGGAAAGAGTACCACCGGCAGGCTCGTGGTCGACTCCAGCTTCCGGCCGCCCGGAATCGGCGGCCGCCGACTGCCCTCGCCCGGTATCCCGATCGGCCGACTGCCGCCGCAACCTTCGCATCGAGCCGCTGAAACCTCCGCATCGAGGAGAACTGACCCTTGATGCGTTGCTCCAAGATCTCAGTCCCTGGGCATCCATTGGGAAAGTCACCAGGCCGCCAGCAGGTCAGCCGGCGTGAACACCGCGTCCGCACGATTCGTGGCTGCGCCGGAACGGGAGACGGCGATGAGCGGGACCGGTTCCGGGCTTACCCGGTCCCGCTGGCGCTGCAGCGCGACGAGGTCGCGGTCGTCGAATTGCGCTGTCTCCAGCCACTTGACCGAGCCGAGGAACAGCAGCTTCCTGGCGACGGGTTCCCTGTCGGCGCCCACGATGTCGATCTCGACGTCGTTGCTGCGTGTCCAGTAACCGCCGATCACCGATGCGGCCGGTATGCCCTGGGCGGGCAGCAGGCGTGCGAGCGCTTCCCGCACTAGCGGTTCGATGGCCCGCCCGCGCCAGGCAGACCAGCCCCGGTGGATGCGCGCCACCGTCAGATCCGAGCGCATCCGGTCCAGCTCGGCGAGATGCGGGCCGAGAAACGCAAGCCAGAACCGCAGGTAGCTGTCCGTAATGCGGTACCGGCGCTCCTTCGACGGCGTCAGGCTGACTGGCAGCTCCCCGGCAACCACGCCCTTGCTGATCAGCAGGTCAGCGGCCCGGATGAGCGTTGAATGGGCGATGCCCCCGGCGGCCCGGGCAATGTTGGTGAAGGTGCGCTCGCCGCTGCCGATCGCTGCCAGGACCATGCGGGCCTGGGCCTGATCGGGGAATTCGGACGCCAGTGACAGCTGCGCGGAGACCACGAGCGGGCTGACCGGGTTAGCCAGCTCCCGGGCAAGGAAGGATCGCCAGTCTTCGCCCTGCTTCCACCGGGCGCAGACGATCGGCAGACCGCCGGTGACGAGAGCGGCGTCGAATGCATCAGCGGCAGCCAGTCCGGCCATGGCGGCGACATCCGCCGGGTTCAGTGGTCCCACTGTCATCTGCGTGCCACGCTGATGGAAGGGGCGGCCGTAAGAAGTAAGCGTCGCCATCATCGACAGGTCAGAGCCGACCAACATCAGCAGCACCGGTTTGCGTGCCAGCTCGCGATCCCATGAGCGTTGCAGCACGCTCTCGAAGACACCATCCGGGTCCATGAGATAGGGCAGCTCGTCGATGACGATGACGCTCGCCTGGTCGTCGGGGAGTATCCCCGCGAGCTGCCGGAACGCTGCGGCCCAGTTGCCGGGCACCGCCTCGCCGAACACGTGCGCCTCCGGCAGCGCCGAGGCAAGGACAGCCTCGCTGAACTCGCGCAGCGGTTCGCCGCCGAAGCCGATCTCCGCGGTATAGAACACGCTGGGCACCTGATGGCGGTCGATGAACTCCTCGACGAGCGCGGACTTGCCGATCCGCCGGCGACCGCGGATGATCAAGCACTTCCCCGGGCGTACTGCGCCTAGCTGCTCTCGGACCTCAGCGAGCACCTGGCCGAGCGAGGCCAGCTCCCGCCGCCTCCCCACGAAACCCGGCACGATCGCCCCAAAGACTATCTCGCCCGATACTTCCATCAGCGATGGTATCGCCACTGGAACTATGTCGAGCCGCGATTGGCTGACGTATCGACCGGGAGCCAGGAAAGTGCGATAACTCGGGTGCCCCCAACGGGATTCGAACCCGTGCCGCCGCCTTGAAAGGGCGGTGTCCTAGGCCGCTAGACGATGGGGGCTCGACGGTCATTGCCGCCCAGGCCCTTGGCGCCCGCCGTCGGGGACTGCCCCAGCATAGGGGACGGAGCGCGCAACCGGCAAAGCGCAGGTGACGCATGGCGCACCCACCCGCGCCCCCGCCCCGCACTGCGCAACCAGGCGCTGGCCACGGGACCGATCAGCCGGGGCGGCGAGACCGGGCCGGACTATCCGTTCGGCTTCTTCTTGAAGAGGTTCTCGCTGAAGATGTTCTCGGCGATGGAGGCGCTCTCGCCTTCCTCCGGGACGATCACCCAGGCCGCCAGGTACCCCAGCACCCCGATGAACCCGAAGAAAGTGGCAAGCACGAAGCCCAGCCGCACCAGGTTCACGTCGATGCCGGAGTAGTCCGCGATGCCCGAGCACACCCCTGCCACCATGCGCCCGTCAACGCTGCGGACAAACCGCTTGCCACCGTTACTGTCGCTCATATCTGCCATCATGCCTGATTCGGGGGCCGCGGGGCGGTCAGCAGGATCGCGGCCGGCATACGCTGACGGCGAGGCGATGAGAGAGGACCACCCGATGCCGCGCAGCACCGCTCCCGCAGACTCTGACCTGCTCCGCGTCGACGACCAGCTGACCGAGGAGGAGCGGCTGGTCCGTGACACGGTGCGCGCGTTCGCGAAAGACCGGATCATGCCGCACATTGCCGACTGGTTCGAGGCCGGGACGCTGCCCCGCGAGCTCGTCCCCGAGCTCGGCAAGATGGGCCTGCTCGGCATGCACCTGACCGGCTACGGCTGCGCCGGGATGGGCCCGGTCGCGTACGGCGTCACCTGCCGCGAGATGGAGGCCGCCGACTCCGGGCTGCGCAGCCTCGTCTCGGTGCAGGGCTCGCTCTCCATGTTCCCGATCTGGAAGTACGGCTCGGAGGACCAGAAGAACGAGTGGCTGCCCAGGATGGCGGCAGGCGAGGCGATCGGCTGCTTCGGCCTCACCGAGCCCGACCACGGGAGCGACCCCTCCGGCATGGAAACCCGCGCGATTATTAACGGAGGGGACTGGGTGCTCTCGGGCACCAAAATGTGGATCACCAACGGGTCGATCGCCGACATCGCCGTGGTGTGGGCCTCGACCCCGGAAGGCATCCGCGGTTTCCTGGTGCCGCGCGGCGCGCGCGGCTTCAGCACGCGGAACATACACAAGAAGATGTCGCTGCGCGCCTCGGTGACGTCTGAGCTGCACTTCGACGAGGTCCGGCTGCCGAAGGACTCCGTCCTTCCCGGCGCTACCGGGCTGAGGGGCCCGCTGTCCTGCCTGTCCGAGGCCAGGTTCGGCATCGTGTGGGGGGTTACCGGCGCCGCCCGCGCCTGCTTCGAGGCGGCGGCCGACTACGCGCGCACCAGGGAGCAGTTCGGCAAGAAGATCGGCGGCTTCCAGCTCACCCAGTCCAAGCTGGCCTGGATGCTCGCCGACCTGGTCAGGGCGCAACTGCTCGCGCTGCACCTGGGGCGGCTGAAGGAGGCCGGGACGATTACCCCGGAGCAGGTCAGCCTCGGCAAGATGGCCAACGTGCGGGCCGCGATCGAGATCGCCCGGCAGGCCAGGACGGTGCTCGGCGCCAACGGGATCACGCTGGAGTACCCGGTGATCCGGCACGCGAACAACCTGGAGTCGGTCATCACCTACGAGGGCACCGAGGAGATCCACACGCTCGCCCTCGGGCAGGCGATCACCGGTATCTCCGCCTACCGTTAGCCTCCGTGGTGCCGGTGGCGGTGGCGGTGCGCGTGCCGGTGGCGGCGCGCTAGCCGGGGCGGGTGCAACAGCGCGGCCTTGCTGCCCCTGGCGGGGCGGCTGTACCGGGTGCCGAGGCGGAACAGGTGCACGCGGCCGATGTGGTCCCACCTGACGCCGGTGACCGCGCGCATCCTGAGCACGATGTCCCACGGCTCGTTGGCCACCAGGATCGCGCCGACCCGGTGAGCCTTCAGGAAGCCCTTGATGGCGGCCGCCGTGGTGGTCGGGCTAACATTCCCGATCGCCAGGCTCTCCTGCAGGGCACCCTGCCGGACGCCCGCCGGGGTTCCCCCGAAGAATCCGCCGGCCAGCCGGAAGTAGAAATGGGTATCAGCCTGCCAGATCAGCTGCCGGTCGTGGTGGGCATCGACCACCCAGAGGATCTCGCCCGGCGTCAGGTACTGCTTGTAGATGCCGGACGCCAGAAACGGGGTCTCCGGCACCTGCGTGGCCCAGACGGGGGAGGAGAAGTTCGGCAGGATCATCGCTGCCGCCGCGACGACGAGCAGCCAGCGCAGCAGCCGCGGCCATCGCCGCGGCAGCGGAGTTGGCCGCCATAGCGGCGACGACGGCGGATACGGTGACGGCGCCGGCGACCGGGAGCGCCACGGTGGCCGCGCGAGCCAGAGTGCCACGAGTACCGCGATCAGCAGGTAGACGTAAGTGACCAGCCGCCCCGGCTGGGCGACGCTCAGCACCGGCAGCGCGGCGACCAGATGCCACGGCAGGATGTCAGCCCCGAACACGGAGAGCGAGTCGCCGAGGCTGAGTGCCAGGATGACGATCAGTCCGGCGAACAGGGCCCAGGTGCTCCGCCTGTGCCGCTCGGTGACGACGAAGAGCACAAGCACCACGATGAGGGGAACGCCTAGATACCACGGGTTGTCGCCCCAGCGGGCACTGAACTGACTCCAGAGCACGGTGTAACGCCCGGGGGTCACGTACCGGAGGAAATCAGTTGTCCGGTGGGCGCCGTACTCGATGGTCGCGTAGTGAATGGCCTTGACGATCCGCGGCCGGGTGAAGGCCGTGTGCAGCAGCGGACTGGCGGCGACGGCGGCGATTACGTAGGCGCCCGCGATCGGCGCGATGGCGCGCAGCAGCCGCCGCCGGCGCTCGGCGGGACCCGCCGCGAACCCGACGAGCCCGCAGACCGCGCCCACCAGGGTCATCGTGGCGAAGACCTCTTCCCCGATGTAGAGCTGCATGCTCAGCACGGTCCCGAGCAGCAGGACGAACCACGCCGGATGGATCGAGCCTTCCAGCAGCCGCACGATCAGGTAGGCGGCCAGCGGGACGAGAAAGACCAGCGTAAGGCTCGGATGGCCCTGGCCGAACTCGTCGATCAGCGACGGGGAGAAGCCGAAGAAGAACCCGCCGATGAGCGCGGGCAGGAACGATCCGGTGATTCGCCGGCACAGCAGGTACGCGGTCCAGGCGGCCAGCGCTGGCGCCGCGAGCTCCGTCACGTTGAAGCTGAAGAACGGCCCGTGGCTGCTGGTCAGTCCCTGCAGCGCGATCGCCGGGCCGGGGATCGTGGTGGCCCAGGTCAGGTTGATGCCGCCCGGCGCCCAGGCCGCGTTGGAGAAGATCGCGCTGATGTGGTGGCTGAGGGCGTACGGCCACCAGCGGAAGGACCAGACGAACAGGGAGCCATCCTGCGCCTGCTCGGAGAGGAACCAGGTGGACATCCGGTTCAGGATCCACGGGCCGAACATCCCCAGCGACACGCCGGTGTAGAGAGCTAGCGCGAGCAGATTCTGCGACTGGCGCAGGCCGGCCATGAGGGGGCTAGCATGACTCTTCCCCTGGCCCGCGCCCTGGCCGGCTTCCTGGCCCGCGCCCTGGCCGGCTCCCCCGGCATGGGTTTCCGCGGATCCCGGGCCCGCGGCATCGTCTGTCCCGATGCCGGGGATCTGCACGGTCTCCTCGTCAGCGACCGGCGCGTCAGCGGCCGAGGTGTCCGAGACTGGCCCGTCCGAGACCGGCGCGTCACCGGCTGGCCCGTCCGAGACCGGCGCGTCACCGGCTGGCCCGTCCGAGACCGGCGCGTCACCGGCTGGCCCATCGGAGACCGGCGCGTCACCGCCTGGCCCGTCCGAGACCGGCGCGTCAGCGGCCGGCGCGTCAGCGACCGGCCCGGTGTCCTGGGCGGAATCCGGGATGCCCTGACGGACGGACGTGCCTAGCTCGGGCACCCGCGACCATTCCCCTTCCGCTGCGGACGAGCAACCACGTGACGCGCGTCATCCGGCCGGCCCCGCCTGGCGTGACTTGGTGCGCAGGCCACGCACCCGGAGCACTCACTCACCAGGCAGCACCCGAGATGCGTCGTATACACGCCAAAATATCTCAGTGCTGCGCGGCAAGAGCCGGTGGGAGAGCGCGTTTGCAAACTGATGACGAAATTTGTTCCCTCCGACTCCGGGCGTTGCCGCGGCCGCCGGGTCCGCGGCAGCCAGGCGACGTCCGCCGCGGCCAGGGCTGATCAGCGCCCGTCCGGACGGGTTCTCGCGTCAGCCGGGGCCGGGCCCGCCGCAGGCAAATGCGACGATGAGGGCATGACCGACGCCGCGGGAGTCACCGACAACGAGGCCGCCTCGCGATTCGAGCACGAGGAGGAAGGTCACCTCGCCGAGCTGACTTACCGGCTCCGCGGCGACCGCCTGGTACTGATTCACGCCGGGACGCCCGCCCAGATCGAGGGACGCGGAATCGGCAGCGCGCTGATGGCCGCGGCGATCGGCCGGGCGCAGCGGGACGGGCTCACCGTGGTGCCGCTGTGCCCGTTCGCCCGGTACTGGCTGGAGAGCCATCCGGAGGCTGCCAGCCGGGTGAACGTCGACCTGGGACAGGCCAGGTAGCCTGCCTTTGCCCGGTCGCGCGTCCAGGGACGGACTGGCTGCGGGCAGCCGAGCTGATCACACCCAGGAGGTCCTCATGCGGATCGGCAACCTTGACGGCCGGCTCGTGATCCTGACGGACAACGGCGCCCTGGACGTCGCGCGCGCCAGCGCGGGCCGCTTCGGGCCCGAGCCGCAGGCGATCTACCCGCGATGGCAGGAGTTCGTCGGCTGGGCCGCGGATGTCAGCGACGCAGCGGCCGAGCTCTACGAGCTGGATCTGCTCAGAGCGCCAGCACCGGCGCCCAGGCAATCGTTCGGCATTGGTCTGAATTACCGTGATCACGTGGCGGAGTCCGGCTTTGCCGTGCCGGATCAGCCCAGCGTGTTCACGAAGTTCCCGAGCTGCATCACCGGCCCTTACAGTGACGTGGCGCTGCCGCCTGGCGGGCATACCGACTGGGAGGTCGAGCTGGTGGCCGTGATCGGCACCACGGCACGGAGCGTCCCAGCGGCCCGCGCCTGGAGCCACGTCGCCGGGCTGACCGTCGGGCAGGACATCTCCGAGCGGATCAGCCAGCTCGCCGGATCGCCCCCGCAGTTCAGCCTGGGCAAGTCCTTCCCCGGGTTCGGGCCGACCGGGCCCTGGCTGGTCACCATCGACGAGTTCGCCGATCCCGATGACCTTGAGCTCGGCTGCTCGGTCAACGGCGACCAGATGCAGAAGGCCAGGACCAGCTACCTGATCATCTCCGTGCCGCAGCTCATCGCCAAGCTGTCCGCGGTGGTCACGTTGCTGCCGGGCGACATCATCTTCACCGGCACGCCTGCCGGCGTCGGCATGGGCCGCGAACCGCAGCGCTGGCTCGCCCCCGGCGACGAGCTCGTCAGCTACGTCGACGGCATCGGGGAGCTGAGGCAGCGCTTCGTGGCCGGCTAGCGCCGGTCAGCTCGCCGGCGGCCCGTCGCCGATGCCGATGCCGATGCCGAAGAGAGGTCTCGCAGATGGGAAGGCTAACGGCCATGCGGGCCCGTCAGCGCGGCGCGACCAGCAGGGTCTGCAGGGCCGTGCCGTAGCGGCCGGTCATGTCGGACAGGGCCGTCTCGGCAAGGCCGGTCCCCCGCGAGCTTGTCGTGGTGACCGCCTCGAGCAGCAGCCACTCGCCGACCGGGTCGCGGGGCAGCACGACCGTGAGATCGACGTTGATGAAGATGAACCGTGCCGGGTCAAGCACGGCGCCGACACCGCTGCCCGAGTCCGCGACCAGCAGGGTCCGGCACATCGGCGAGGCGTCCTCGCCGGCCACGAGCGGGATGCGGGGGCGGCTCCACGCGCGGCCGGGGGCGAGCTGATCGAATCCGCCGTCGAGGAATCGCCACTCGATGGCGGACAGGTACCCGGCCGTATGGGCGTTCGGCAATCTGGGCGGCAGCTGCGGACCGCCCGGGTCCGGCAGTCCCGGCGGCGCTACGTCACCGGGGATGGCCGGGACCTCGCCGTCCGGTATGGCTATCCGCCATCCCCTGGCGTGCAGGACCTCCTGGCCGTCCGCCTCCATGACGGCCTCAAGCAGAACCACCCGCCGTCCCGGCCGGACCGTGCGGGTGCGGACGGTGAGCTTCGCCACCGGCACCGGCCGGAGGATGTCGACGGCCACCCGGGCCAGCCGCTGGCCTGCGCTGGGCTCATGCCGCTCGAGCGCGCGCGCCGCCAGTGCGGACGGCGGCCCGCCGTGCTGGGCATCCGGGCTCCATGGTCCCGCCGTCGCGGGCGTGGCCACGAAGGCGCTGTTCCCGGCTGGCTCGAAGAAAGCGCTGTCCACGAGGCGCGATGCTACCGGAGCGCAGCGGCGACGACGAGCCAGGAAACGCCGCCACACGGCGACACCCGCTGGCGCAATCGGTACGCTTCGTCCGGTGGCGCCGTCTCCGGTAAGCGCCGCGGGGCGTTAGCTCAATGGTAGAGCAGCGGACTTTTAATCCGTAGGTTCTGGGTTCGAGCCCCAGGCGCCCCACCCGCAAAAGCCCAGGTCACAGCAAACCAGGCCATCCTACGGAAAGGCCGCTGCCTGCCCAGAAACGCTCAGGCTCCTGTCCAAATCAAGATGGCAAGTACTGCGGAGGCCCTCCGCCTGGCAGGAGAAGTCGTTGGCTGGTCTGCTGAAGCGGCTCAGCTACCCGGTGCACTGCTGGCTGGCATACACCAGACCGAAAGCCAGCGGGCCGGTAATGCCTGCGGGCGGCGGGCTCCCGGAGCCTTGCTTACGCGGGGTTCCCGACAGCGGACCGGCCCCGGGATCGTCAAAGATGGACACGCCGGTGCCGCTGGGCAGGGCCGACGGGTCGATGACGAAGTAAGCGCTTCCACCGCTCGAACTGAGCTGCACTACGGCGCTCAGAACGTCCTTGCTCGGGTCATAGGGCTGGCACGCCGCACTCAGGGGAGGGCCGGAGAAGCTGACGTTGACCGGCAGGCCGTCCGCGCGCAGCGTGCTCTGCAGCCCGGCCGGATCCTGCAGCTCGTTGATGGTGACATCGATGTCGCCGCTGGCCTGCCTGGCAACCGTCCAGGCCGCCAGACGGGCGCTGCCAGGATGGCCGGGCTGAAGGCCTGAGGGCACGAGCGCGGTCACGGCCAGGGCCGCGCCGGCAGCCACGGCCAGCGCCCCGGCAGCAGCAGGAATCCGGCGCCGGGCGCGTATCGCGCGGCTGCGGCGGGCGATCTGCTCTTCCGGGATGGCCATGTGCACTCCAGTGACCGACTCCCGCACCGCTGTGATCAGCTCTTCGTCGTTCATGATGGGCTCTCCGTCTGTCGTTCGGGCATAAGGTCGCCGCGGAGCGCAGCGAGGGCGCGGGCCATGTGCGCCATGACAGTGTTAGGCGTGATACCGAGCATCTCCGCAGTGCCGTTGGTGTCGAGATCGAGGATCAGACGCAAGGCGACGACCTGCCGCTGGCGGGCAGGAAGCCGCCTCAGGGCCGCCATGATCCGCGGATCGACGGAACCCGCAGACGCCGCGCTGATCGCGGGCAGATCCGTGACCATGCCGGGATCGGGCACCGGCACCTCCCGGCGGCGGCGCCGCCACCGGGAGATGTGCGCGTTCAGCGCGGTGCGGACCACCCAGGCCGCCGGGGCCGGATGCCTGCCGACGGTCCGCCACGACGCACATGCCCGCGCGAAAGCCTCAGCCACCAGCTCCTGCGCGGTGTCCTGGTCGCCGACGCTGACCAGGACGGTGCGCAGGCACTCATCCCTGGACGTGCGGTAGAACTCGGCGAAGTCCAGTAGTTGTGTTCCCACACTCCATCAACGCACAACCGGCGCACACGGGATTACCCAGCCTGGGGGTCGACTGTTGCCAACACTGCTGCCAAGCGGGTAGCCAGCGACCGATGCAGACCGACAGGGCGAAGATCCACCTCGGACGCAGGATCGGCCCTGGGGTCTCCTGCTGCCGGGCGCATTCCCCGCCGTGCCCGCCACATGCCCGTCAGCAGCGCCACCGGCGGTGATTTACGGGTACTCACGGCACAGCCAACAGTGCGCTCGATCTGGGCAACCGCAGGTCCGCAGGTCGCGGTCACTACCTTTGCAAGCAAGGAGTCAGCCACTGAGAGCCACCCGCCAGGCAGCAACGCGAGCAGCAACGTCAACGAACGAACCCGGCTGGACCCGCACCCGCTCGGATCCGAGTCGCTGCTCAGCCCAGGGCTCGAACGGTCTCGGACAGTTTCAGCGGATCTGCCGCATCCGCCCATCGCCCGTTCCCCAGGCTTGGTCGGCCGTCCATATGTCGGCGTCCAGTCGGTTGCCGAGCGCCATGCACAGCCGGTCGGCCAGGGAGTGCCCTTCCCCCCGGACCCATTTCTGGGCCGCCCATTCGGCATCGGCGATCGTCACGGATTCGACCTGTACCCCATAGCTGACCAGCAACGACCTGGAGAGATCCCAATTTCGGCCATGCGCGCGGATCTTCTGGGCGACCTCCGACCAGTTAGCGGCGCCACAGGCACCGCCATCGCGGAGCGCTTCCTCGACGGGTGCTGCGCCGTCCTCGCCCTGCAGGAAGGCGAGAAGCGCAGATGCATCGAAGACGTTCACGCCGCGTCTTCGGTGGCGGCCGATATACGGCGCTCGGCGAGGAGCTCACCCACCAGGTCCAAGCCGGTGAGATCTGCCCGCACGAGCTTCTGGAGTTGCGGGCGGGTCAGGAGCACGAGCCCTCCCGGTGTCTCCAGCAGGATGAGCGCCGTTCCCTCCGCAAGCCCGGCCCGCTCTCTCAAATCGGCCGGTATGACCAGTCGTCCGCGGTCACCCATCGCCACCTGATACGTCCCACTCACGGCAGTAGGGTACCACTTGCGTTAGTCATGTGGTACGGCAATTGCTTGACTTCCGCGACCTGAGGCCGGACCCGCGACTTAACGGACCAGACCAGTCACGGGCAGGGTAACCAAGGGATGAGACGGCTGCGGGCACTGCCACTACAGGGCCGACCCGCGTACGCTGCACGGCATGGCCGACGCCGATAAGCCGATGCCCGGCCCAGGCTCATCGCAAGCCAGTCCGTCCGTGGCTGGGGGCGACGGGGCGGAGCGCCCGGGGAGCCTGTCACGGGGGTGGCTGACAGCCGGGACGTTGATATATGTATTGGTCCTGCTGTACCTGATTTTCTTCGGCGTCCGTGCTGCGCGTCAGCATGGCTGGACCGACGTCGCCGGCGACGCCCTGGTATTCCTGGCGCTCCTGGCCATCCCAACCGGGAGGATGAAGCGGCTGCTGCACGCGCTAAAGGCGCGCGAGCGCCCCTAAGTCCGCTACTTCGCGCAAGATCACCGTGCAACTAGCCAGGCGCATGGAGTCAAGGACGGTACCTGAAAGACACCCAAACTGGCTGGTCAGACGTGGCGGCGTTGCCAGATCGGGAGATAATGCTCCGATGGCCGGAACGGATGCGCGCGACGGGTCGTCCTGTACGTGCACAGCTGCGGGTTCGCTGGCTGCCGCTGTCTCACGGCGATCATCGGAGCTTCCGTCGGCCGGGTGACCTGGAGCGATTTCCGCGAATGCCAAGCCTCCGGCGACAGCTCCGGCCCGCCCGTCCTGCAGTTGCACCGGGGCGCAAGCGAGCCGGCCGAGTTCCCGGATCTTGTGTTCGACGAGGCCGAGTACGTCACCGAGGTGCAGCGGGTCAGCGCCGCGCGGGAATGGGAGTCCGATCGATGGAAGACGGCGCTGCTGCTGGATGAGTACCTGCATCCGAGTCATCCGTGGTCGATCGGCGAAGACCTGTATCCCGGCTGGGCCGAGCCGCAAGACAACAACGGCGACGCCTTTCTCGTGGTCCTGTGGGACGAGAACGAAGATCATGGAGTGGCTGTCACTCTCACCGCCGGGCCCGGCTCCCCGGAACAGCGAGTGCGGTCGATGGCGGACTTTCTCATGACCACCCCGACCGACCGATGGCCGGTAATCCGCCGCATGCGCCACGGTCGCTACTTCGGGCCAGCGAGCAACTAAAGCCGTCGGCTTCGCTCCAGCTCCAGCAGGCGCTCCGCGGTAGCGTGCGGCTCGGCGGCCTGGAGCCGCGCCAGGCACGTGCTCCCGCCCGGGGCTCGGCCCGCGTTTCCGTAGCCAAGCGCGGCTACTACGTTGACTGATATACTGGCCGACGTATTAGGAGGGCGGATGGCCGTGGGCAGGCGGGACGACGGGGCCGGGCACGACGTGCTGCGCCGGGCCGGCGAGGCGTCGGTGCTGATCCTGATCAGCCTCGCCGGCGGGCCCAGGCACGGTTATGCGCTGATCCAGGACATCAGGGAGCTCGCCGGCGTCGAACTCGGGCCCGGCACGCTCTACGGCGCGCTAGACCGGCTCGAGCGGCTCGGCTTGATCGAGTCGCTGCCCGCCGACGACCGGCGCCTTCCCTACCGCATTACCGCGCCGGGGGCGGCGGCGCTTCGCGTGCACCTTGATTCCCTGGAGCGGGTCAGCGCGGCCGGGCGGCTGCGGCTGCGGCTAGGCGGCATTTGATGGATGGCCCCCGGGCGGCCCGGCTGATCGAGACCGTGCTGCGGTGCTACCCGGCCCGCTGGCGGCGGCGGCACGGGGAGGAAGCCGCCGAGCTGGCCGCGCTGCTCATCAGGGACGGGTCCCCGGCGGGCTCGGTCGCCTGGAGCTACCTGGCCGGCGCAGCGCGTGAGCGGCTGACGCCGCGCCCCGGCCTACGGCTGACCGCGGTGGCCTGCGCGCTGCTGGTCGCGGCCTGCGCGCTGGGCGTCTCGGCGGGGCTGCTGGCCCCGGCGGCGCCGGCCAGGGCGGCCAGCACGAGCCAGGCGCCCGGACGCGCGCATTGCCGGCCTGGCTCGCCTGAGCCCGTTCCGGGCGTGATCCCGGCCACGGGCCGCCCGCAGGTGATCATCTGGGAAGCCGCGCATGGCCGATCCTGCTGAAGCCGGCCCTGCCGGGGCCGGCCCTGCCGGGGCCGGCCCTGCCGGGGCCAGCCCGCGGCGGCGGAAGAGGCGGCGGGCGCTGGCTGAGGCGGCCATCACGATCCTCGTGGCGGTGCTGCTGGCCGGCCTGGTGCGGGCTTTCGCGTTCCAGACCTTTTTCATCCCCTCAGCGTCCATGGTGCCGACGCTCGGCGTGCACGACCGGATCCTGGTCCAGAAGGCGTTCTTCAGCTGGCATGACGTACGCGAGGGCGACATCGTGGTGTTCAGCCGCCCGCCGCTCGACCACTGCCCCGGCCCGCAGCAAGGCGACCTGGTCAAGCGCGTCATCGCGCTGCCGGGGCAGACGATCTACTCGTCAGGCAATGACATCTACGTGAACGGGCGGCTGCTCGCCGAGCCCTACCTGCCGCACGACGACCCGCTCGGGCCGCCGGTACCGGACGCGAGCAGCCAGCACCCCTACCGGGTGCCGCCAGGCGAGTTCTACATGCTGGGCGACAACCGGGCAGACTCATGCGACAGCCGGTACTGGGGACCGATCAAAGGCTCGAGCATCGCCGGCAAGGTAGTGCTGGTGTGGTGGCACGACGACCACCCCGACTTCCGCTGGTTCTGATCCTGACCGCAGCTCCGCGCACGCCCGCCGCCACGATGCCGCGGCCCAGACCTACCTTGCGAAACCTAGTTCAGCGGGTAGTGGCACGGCAGAGCGCCTGCCATTATCCAGCCGGCAGCGCGGCCAGCGTCGGGGCGAGCTGTGCCAGCTGCTCAACGCCATCAGCGAATTCGGTGCCGGTCACCATGATCATCACGTGGTCCGCGCCTGCCGCCAGGTGCTCACGCACCTTGGCCGCGATCGCCGCCGCGTCACCGTACCCGACGATCCCGTCCACCAGCCGGTCGCTCACCTCGGTGATCTCCCGCTCGGAGTAGCCCAGCCGCGCCATGGTGGCCGCGTACGTGCCCGGCTGGCTGAGCCGGCCGGCCACCGCCTGCCGCGCCATCGCCCGCGCCCGGTCCGGGTCGGCGTCCGCGACGACGGCCAGCCCGGCCACCAGGAGCTTGTCCGGGCCGAGTAGCTGCCTGGCCTTGGCGGTGAGCTCCGGCGGCGCCATGACGGGCATTGCCCCGTCGGCGATCTCGCCGGACAGCGCGAGCATCTTCGGGCCGTTCGCGCCGATGATCCTCGGGTAGGCCACCCCGGGCGCCGGCAGCTGCGTCGGGGCGGTCATCTGGTCCAGGTAATCCCGCATCGTGACCACCGGGCTGCCGAATTCCCGGCCGACGCTGGCCGCCTGCTGGGGGTAGCCGACACCCAGCCCGAGCACGAACCTGCCGGGAAATGCCTGGGCCAGCAACGCGGCCGCGCCGTGCGCGGTCTGCGGTGCCCGGGCCCAGATGTTGGCGATGGCTGTGCCGAGGACAATCCGCTCGGTGGCCGCGAGCAGCACGGCCAGCTGCACGAGAGCGTCCTTGCCGCCGACCGCCTCGTTGGTCCACGCGGCACGATAACCGGCGCGCTCCAGCCGGCGAACCGCCTCGCGCTGCAGATCAGCGGATGCTGCGCTGGAGCGCGAAAACGGCAGGAAAACGCCGACCGGCCCCAGCGCACGGCGGGCCGCCTCGACGACATTCGCGGTCGCTATGGGATCCTTGGCCGTTTTCATGCACTGCCTCCGTTGGTCAGGCTCTGGTGCCGAAGCGTACGCACAAGCAGGGTTACGACCTTACTGTCAGCGCTCCAGGCACACGGCGCCATGCTCGCGGACGCGGGTCACACGACGAGCGAGCCTGCAGCGGCGCGACCGCGATTGAGCCAACCGAACCGGGCGAGGTTCTTTACCGCACGACGGATGGCGGGACCAGGTGGAGGTGCGTGGCCGCGCCGCGGAGCGCCCAGCAGCGCCGCGTCGACGACCACCGCCGGAACGCCGGACAGGTTCAGCTGCTCGACGATCCGCAGCCCCACCCCGTGCAGGCCGCAGACGATCACATGCCCGCGCCAGCTCGCATAATCGCCCGTCACCCGCACAAGAGTCCCCACACAGTGTGACGGGAGTGTTAGAGGGCCGGGTCGCGCAGATGACGCGCTGAAGCCCGCGTCCTCCGCCGCCGGCAGCGGGGTTTAGCATGGCGCCGGATCTCAAGGGGCGTACGCGGCCGTCTGTCGATCGGGACGCTTCCCGTTCGTCGTATCAGGTGTGCACCGGGCGAAGCGACAGGGGAACGACATGAAGTCCGAGGAGACGTGGAAGTACATCCACTCCGAGCGAGCCCAGCTGGCGGATACCCTGGCGGCCCTGACGACCGGCCAGTGGGCTGCTGCCTCCTGGTGTGACGGCTGGTCAGTGCAGGACACCGCCGGCCACGTTCTGGCCGCCGCGGAGCAGACCCCGGCGAACTTCTACAAGGAGCTGCTCGCGGCTGGCCTCAAGTTCAGCGTCTTCACCGACCGGGGCGCCAGGCGGCTGGCTGCCATCGGCCCGGATGAGCTGGTCCGCCGCCTGCGGGCCCGGACCTCGACCACTAACCACCCGCCCGCACCAGTGATGGCCATGCTGGGCGAGATCGTCGTGCACGGCGAGGACATCCGCCGCCCGCTAGGCCAGCGGCACCAGTCGCCGCAGGGCGCCCTGCTGGCCGTCGCCGGCAGCTGGAAGAACTCGAACCTGCTGATCGGAGCCAAACGGCGCATCGCCGGCCTGCGGCTGCAGGCAACCGACATCGAGTGGGCTCACGGGGACGGACCCGAGGTCCGCGGCCCGCTGATCTCGCTGATCCTGGCCATGACCGGGCGCAAAGCCGTCCACCCGGACCTCACTGGCGAGGGCCTCGCCACCCTCTCCAGCCGGCCCTGAACCGGCACGCCGGCACGGCTGCAGGCACGCGCACTGGCGGCAGCGAGAACTCGCGCGGCGAAACAGGGAGACGATGGTCAGCCAGATGACATCCTTGGCCTGCCCGGCCTCGCCTGCGGGGAGTACCCTCGCGGCGTGGCCGATCTTGCCGACTACCTGGACCTGACGGAGGCCCAGGCACGGGACCATTTCCGGGTTCTGCTGCGCCGCCGTCCGGTCCAGGGCGGCCGACAGGTTCCATTCGTGCCGACGGAGACGCTGCTGTGCCTGGCAGCATCCTTCGTGATCAGTCACCGCCGCTTCGGCGGTGCCACCGCGCATCTCGCGCCCGAGCCGGTCCCGTCGCTGGCCCGGCTGTTCTCCCGGCCGCCGTCCAGCATCCTTGCCAAGATGGCCAACCTGGACGGCTCCCGCTCGCACGGCGCCCGCTGGGACATCCTGGCGGGCGCCATCCTCAGAGACGACCCGGTGCGCTTCACCCGAATCTACCGGCTGCTGCTGCAGGCCGCCCGTGCCGAGGCCATCAGCCCAGGCCGGCTGCCTGATTTCCTCGCACTCGAGCATGGCGGCGAACTCGTCCTACTCGGCCAGGAAGAACTCAGCCAGTCCATGCTGGAGGCGGCACTGCGGGAGCAGATCGTCGCGGATGCTGCCGGAGCCGCATGGGCTGAGCGGGACACCGAGCGGATTCTGCTGGCGTCGGCCCGGGTCGGACAGCACGTATTCGCGCAGAACGTGCTGCGCAACTGCGGCCGCCGCTGCGTGTTCTGCGGCCTAAGTCCCGCCGCGTTCGATGCCGGGCGGATGCTCCTGGCAGGCCACATCAAGCCCTGGAAAGGACAGCACACCGCGCGAGCGCCTGGACCCACGCAACGGCCTGGCCGCATGTCCCGCCCATGACGTGGCCTTCGACACCGGCCTGCTCACCGTCAACGGCGGCCTGCGCATTCACGTCGCCCCGACCCTGGCCGACGCCGCCCGGACCGATCCGCTCACCCGGCAGTACTACGGGCAGCCACCGCTGCGCGGCACGCTGATCCTGCCGCACGGCGCGCAGGCGCCCGCCCGCAAGTACCTCGACTGGCACCGTCAGAAGATCTTCCTCACCTGAGTCGGGTCGCCCGGGGGAATTTCACCCCCGGGCTCCCACGGAACGGAGCGTGAACCTCTCGGTTCACTCCGCTCTTCTCATCCGAGCCACTGGAAAGTGCCCGTCCATTGCCAGTGCGCGAACATGGGCCGGTTCCTGGCGAGCAGGTCGTCCCACCATCGTTTCGCGCGCTTGAACGGGGCCAGCCGCCGGTATTTCTTCCGCGCCCAGCGCACCAGGTAGCCGTTGATGCGCTTGAGGAGGGGATACAGCGCGGCCGGGGTGAACCGGCCGTAGTAGGTCATCCAGCCCCGCACGACCGGGTTGATCCGGCCGGCGAGGTCCTGGAGGCTGTGCCGGGTACGGCTGTGGATCCGCCAGCTGCGCACCTCGCCGCTGATCTTCTTCAGCGCCTCCGGGCTGATCGCGGGCGTGAACGCCGTGAACATCGCGCCGCTCTTTGTGCTGCGCACGCTGCGGGCACGGAACTGGTACCCCAGGAACGTGAACGACGTGTGCTGATAGTCACCGCGCCGGTTGTCGTCCTTGCAGTACACGATCTTGGTTTTGCCTGGATGCAGGCGCAACCCGACCTGTTCCATCCGCTCCGCGAGCGCATCCCGCACCTGGAGGGCCTGCCGCTCGGTCACGCAGTGCACCACCGCGTCGTCCGCATAACGCTCAAACTCCACCGCCGGGAACTCGCGTTCCAGCCAGGTGTCGAAGGCGTAATGCATGAACAGGTTCGCCAGCACGGGTGATACCGCCGATCCTTGCGGAGTCCCGCGGTCCCGCGCCTGGATGGTGCCATCGGGCAGTGCCAGCGGCGCTTTCAGCCACCGCTTCACATACAGCACGACCCACCGCTGCGCCTGCGTGGTGTTGGCCCCGACCGCCCTGACCATCCGGTCATGGTCGACGGAATCGAAGAATTTCTGGACGTCCAGATCGAGTACCCAGTTCTTCTTCTGGCACCGAAGGCGGCATTTCGCGACCGCGTCCAGCGCGCTGCGCCGGGGCCGGTACCCGTAGGAATCCTCATGGAAGATGGATTCCGTCCGGGCCTCCAGCGCCAGCGCCGCCACCGTCTGCGCGATGCGATCCGCCACCGTGGGCACCCCGAGGATTCTCACCCCGCCGCCATGCGGCTTGGGAATTTCCACCGCCCGCACCGGGGGCGGGAAGTACGTCCCTGACGACATCCGGTTCCAGATCTTATAGAGATTGTCCCTCAGACCGGACTCGAACTCCGCCAGCCACTGCCCGTCCACTCCCGGCGCGCCTTTGTTCGCCTTAACCCGCCGATACGCCTCCCACACGAGCTGCTTCGGTATCCGGAACGGCTTTTCCTGCGACCCTGACTTGCCCACGTGTCTCCTCCCGGGCCATAAGCCCGGTTGCCCATGCGAACAAACCCAGATGAGCCGGCCCCTTCGCTCCGCCCCCATTACAGGAGCCTCATCACTACTACGAGCCGGTCCGCCGGCAGGCACCGCGACGGTACTCAGCGCCTCGCGGTTTCCGCCGCTTGGCGCGCTCCCTGCCGCACCCGGCTCCCGCCGGGCACAGTATCGGCGCCTGCCTTCCCGCGTTCCATGCGGAAGCCGCAGACCGGGCTCGCGCCGCCTTCATGCCGGGCACCGCCTGGCCAGTAAACGGGTATCCGCCAGGCTCTTCCCGGGGCTACTGGGGTGCCCCGGTTCCGATGCCACCTAACTGGTCTCGACACGTCATCAGCGGTTCGCTCGCGCTCGCCTTCCCGATCCCCGCCTGACCCGTAACCGGGCCTTTTCCTCATCGCTCACCACGACGGTCTTCAGCCAACGCAGCATGAGGCGGCTTGACGCCTCCCCCCGCAGGGCGGCGCCGGGGCGCCAGCAACTCCCCATCTTCCGCACAGCACCGCAATTCAGTCACCTGCTACTAACGGCAACCTCCTCGCGTTCGCGGCACACCCCAGTGCCCCGGAGTGCCGACCGCCGGGCTCTACGCCCGGACGGCCGCGACGGCACGCCCGGTGGAGTACCAGTTTCGAGACGAACTGGCTTCGGCCGGCCGAGCGGCGCAGTGAGCCCGGCACGCGCACTGGCGGCAGCTGCCCTCAGCCGGTACCGCCGAGGGCGGGGTCACTGGTCATGGCTGCCGCCAGTCGCGCGCGCTCGGCCTCGCTGAACGGGACCGGCCTGCGCTGGCCGGCGTCCCAGCGGACCGTGACGACGCGCGCCTCGGCCGCCGCGTCCCCGGATGGCGTAAGGATCGACTCGCGGGTGGTCAGGCTCGTCGTTCCCAAGCGCTCGACCGCGATGCGCACCGTCACCCGCCGGTCCGGGTAGCGGACCTCCGCGCGCAGGTCAACCTCGACCCTGGCAACCACGTAGAGCGGGTCCGCGCCCAGGATCTGCGTGTAGAAGGCGTCCCGCCCCTCCTCCAGGTAGGTCAGGAACACGGCGTGATTAACGTGACCCAGGGCGTCCACGTCACGCCACCTGACGTCGACAGGATGCTCAAAGACCGCGACCATGCGCTCACTCCCCTGACCGGCGCCCGGGACATCGGGCACACCGGCATCGTGCCAGCCGTCCTTATCGCGGCGCAGGCCGGCCACGCGCAAGCTGGCTAGCGCATCTGACGGCCTTGACCTTCGCCCTGGGCGAAGCCGCACAGTGGCCTTACCGGGCGACTGCCCGGGCACGCGAGGAAGTGGGCAACGTGGATCTGATGAGCATCGGAGAGTTCGCCAGGCGGTCCCGCCTGTCGGCGAACGCGCTTCGGCTCTACGACGAGCTCGGGCTGCTGCCACCGGCGCGGGTCGACGCCAGTTCCGGCTATCGCTATTACGACGCCACTCAGCTTGAGCAGGCACGCCTGATCGCGGCGCTGCGGCAGCTTCAGATCCCGCTCGCCGGCATAAAGGCCATCCTCGTCCTCGAGCCGCAGGCCGCTGCCGAGCGCATCGGCGAGCACTGGGCTGCCGCCGAGGCCGAGCATTCAGCCCCGCCCAGTGGCAGCTGGTCTCGGACTCGCTCCATGCCTGGGCCCGCGAGAACGGCGCGCAGCCCAGCGAGCCGGGTGCCAGGGTGACGTTCCTCGCGAGTACACCGATCACTGAGAGCAGCGCGCCCGACTGCGACTTCGCGATCCCGTTCAGCTGATCCGTCCTGGTGCGGCTCACCGAGGCCGCAGCCAAGGCCGTCCAGGACGGGGGTCAATCCCAATGGCGCGAGCGAGCCGGGAACTCCCCCTACCGGCGGCGCTGTCAGCTACGACGGGCCGCCGGCTGCGGCAAGGGCGTCGTTGGGACTTCGGTGCGGTAACAGGGGCTGTTGCGGAATTGGCTGGCGGTGGTGAACGCGGCCTGGCTTGGCTGGGCTGGCTTGCGGGTTGCCCGGGGCGCTGGCGGGGCGCGGGGCCTGGCGGGGCGCGGGGGCTGGCGGGGCGCGGGGGCTGGCGGGGCGCGGGGGCTGGCGGGGCGCGGGGGCTGGCTAGGTGGTCAGGGCGTTGAGGGTTTCGGTGGTGAGGTGGCCGCTGGTGATGGCCTTGAA
>Ga0302325_10007607_pt1 | contig 23994 bp, 20 predicted proteins | sample Palsa_T0_2_FD_201948 | JGI IMG/M metagenome (GOLD analysis project Ga0302325, IMG submission 201948) | Peat permafrost microbial communities from Stordalen Mire near Abisko, Sweden - Palsa_T0_2 | ecosystem: Environmental > Terrestrial > Soil > Palsa > Peat permafrost | place: Sweden: Abisko... | reverse complement strand
CTTCTGATGCTTGAGGCCCGTAATCACGGTGACCTCGTTTCACCATCAGCCTGAAGCGCAGCACCCAAAATCTTCAGCTATCCACAAGCTCGCTGGCCGATTACCCCATCTTTGAGGGGGTAAAGCGGAAATCATCTCGAAGTGTCGTGACTTCTGCTTATGACCCATCGCTCCCAAGTGGACTGCCAATATGCTGCGATGCACAGGAAGGTTCATTACGTGCTAAGGTGACCTGCCCTAGCATGGAGGGTTCGGTGAGACTGTCGCGCATGACAGCCCGTAAGCAGGGGAAGGTGCGGCGCGGCAAGAGAATAAAGCCGACGCCGAAGCGCCTTAGTAGATCGTCCCGACGTCGAAACAAGATCTCCCTTGGCGATCTACAACACCAAGTCGTCGCGCTTACCCGCGAACTCGCAGAGGTCCGCGAGCAGCAGGTAGCGACCTCAGAGGCACTGGGTGTCATTAGCCGTTCTGCAGGCAAGCTCGAACCCGTGTTCGCCGCGATGTTGGCGAGTGCCACGCGCATTTGCGAAGCACAGTTCGGCAATCTCTTCCTTTGTGAAGAAGATGCCTTTCGCGCGGTTGCTTGGCATGGCGAGACCACGTACGTCGACACTTGGCGAGGTCCGTCTCTAACTATCAAAACCGACAACCCAGACATTCCCCTCGCCCGGCTCCTCGCAACAAAGCAGCGTATTCACATCCCGGACCTAAGGCACGAAGCAGCGTACAAAGCGGGTCACGAACATCTTGTTGCACTTACCGATAAGGGCCGTGCACGAAGCCTTATTATTGTGCCAATGCTCAAAGACGAAATTTTGGTCGGTGCAATCGCTATATACCGTCAAGAAGTTCGCCCTTTCGAAGACAAGCAGATCGAACTGCTCGAGAACTTCGCTGCCCAAGCTGTTATCGCAATAGAGAATGCGCGGCTTTTGAGTGAACTTCGTGAGTCGCTGGAGAGGCAAACCGCGACTTCGGAAGTTCTCGGCGTTATCAGCCGCTCCAAATTCGAGTTGCAGCCGATCCTGCAAAGCGTTGTGGACACCGCGTCGAGGCTTTGTCGAGCGGACGCGTCTGTGATCTTCCGATTGGAAGGTGGCGTCTACAACTTTGCAGCCGGGCACAGTCTTATTCCGGCGTACGTGGAACATGAGCGTAGAAACCCTATCTCACCGGGGCCTGGCACGCTTATCGGCCGTGCCGCCATGAGCCGGCAAGTCGTTCTAATCGAAGATGCGTGGACCGACCCTCTATACGAGCAAAAAGCGGCGGTGGGAGTTGGTCGGTCTATGATGGGCGTGCCGCTGATGCGAAACCGCGAACCGATCGGCGTCATCGGGCTCGCGAGAAACCGAGTGGCCCCCTTTACGCAGCGCGAAATCGATTTAGTCGCGACGTTCGCCGACCAGGCGGTGATCGCCATCGAGAACGTCCGACTATTCGAGGCCGAGCAGCAGCGCACCAAAGAGCTGGCGGAATCGCTGGAGCGGCAGACCGCAACATCGGAGGTCCTGCAGGTCATCTCAAGCTCGCCTGGCGAGGTGGCACCGGTATTCAAGGCTATGCTGGCCAATTCCACCAGGCTCTGCCAGGCTGATTTTGGCGGCATGTTCCTCCGCGACGGGGACGTGCTGCATATCGGCGCGGCGCACATGCCCTCGTCGGTCTCGCCATTCTATCCTCCTGGGATGACTATCGATCTTCACGAAGAATTCGCCGTGCCGGTCGCGCGCGCGACCACATCCAATGAAATCCTTCACATCGAAGACCTGCGCAATGATCAGTCGTACGTCCAGCGCAATGCGCGCAGCATCCACCTCGCCGACAGGGTCGGCGTTCGAACCCTTCTTGCTGTTCCGATGCTCAAGCAGACGGAATGCATCGGGGCGTTCGCGCTGTTCCGATTAGAAGTACGACCTTTCACCGACAAGCAGATCGAGCTGGTAAAAAATTTCGCAGATCAAGCGGTGATCGCCATCGAGAATGCGCGGCTGCTCGGGGAACTACGGCAGCGCACCAGCGATCTCACGGAGCGTACCACTGACCTCACTGAAGCACTGGAGCAGCAGAGGGCCACTTCTAAAGTACTTCAGGTTATCAGTAACTACCCCGGTGATCCCGAACCGGTGTTTGCGTCGATGCTGGAGAATGCGGCGCGCGTGTGCGAAGCAAAATTCGGAAATATTTTCAGACTTGATCACGACGCAATTCGACCGGTCGCTGCACTGGCGGAACCCGAGGCGCTTGTAGAGTTCTTTCAGAACGGTCCTCACCGGCCGCATGAGGACGACCCGATCATGCGCGTCGCGCGAACGAAGCAGTCCATCCACGTTCTCGATTTCACGAAGGAGCTCGCCTATATCGAGCGCAATCCACTGGCGGTCGCTGCCGCCGAATTAGGAGGCATTCGGACGCTCCTTGTCGTCCCCATGCTGAAGGGGGACGTGCTGATTGGGGCGATAGCTCTATACCGCCAAGAAGTCCGTCGGTTTAGTGACAAACAGATCGCGCTAGTCACGAACTTCGCTGCTCAGGCCGTGATCGCCATCGAGAATGCACGGCTGCTCGCGGAGTTGCGCGAATCGCTGGAACGGCAAACCGCGACTTCCGAAGTCCTCAGCGTGATCAGCCGCTCCAAATTTGACCTGCAGCCGATCCTGCAAAGCGTCGTCGAAACGGCCGAACGGTTGTGCCGCGCCGAACAGACGGTGATTTTTCGGCTGGAGGACGGAGCGTATCGTTTTGCCGCAGGGCATAGCCAAACCCCCGAATACCTGGAGATTGAACGGCAAGCGGTCATTCTTCCCGGCCACGGGACTGTGGTCGGCCGCGCCGTGCTGACGCGGCAAGTCGCTCGTATCGACGACGCCTGGTCGGATCCGCTTTACGAGAAGAAGGGCGACGCCAAGATTGGCGGCGCCCGCTCGATGATCGGCGTGCCGCTGATGCGCCAGGGTGAGCCGATCGGCGCGATCGGGCTCGCGCGCAGCGAAGTCGACCCCTTCACCGAGCGTGAAATCGAACTGGTCGTGACATTCGCCGATCAGGCGGTGATCGCCATCGAGAACGTGCGGCTGTTCGAGGCGGAGCAGCAGCGTACACAAGAACTCACCGAATCGCTGGAGCAGCAAACGGCGACGGCGAAGGTGCTCGACGTCATCAGCCGCTCCGCCTTCGATCTTCATGCGGTATTCGAGACCGTTGCCGAGAGCTCGGTCCGGCTTTGCGGCGCCGATCGGGCTTTCATCTTCCGTTTCGACGGCGAGCTGCTGCAGATGACCGCCTCGTATAACGCGGCCCCGGATTTCGTCGAGTGGGTCGCGCAACATCCAATACGGCCCGGCCGCCACAGCGGCTCGGCGCGCGCCGCACTGGAACGGCGGACGATCCACATTCCCGATGTCCGCGCCGACCCGGAGTACGTTTACGGCGCCAAGGATGTTGAGGCGATCCGGACCATCCTCGGCGTGCCAATCCTCAAAGGCGACGAACTTCTCGGCGTCATGATGATCTATCACCTGGAGGTCCGGCCGTTCACCGACAAGCAAATCGCGCTGGTCGAAACCTTCGCCGACCAAGCAGCAATCGCGATCGAGAACGTGCGGCTGTTCGAAGCCGAGCAGCAGCGCACGTGCGAACTGACTGAATCGCTGGAGCAGCAGACCGCCACGTCCGAGGTCTTGCAGGTTATCTCAAGCTCGCCTGGCAACCTTCAGCCAGTGTTTGAGAGCATGCTAGCGAACGCGGTGCGCATTTCCGGGGCCAGCTTTGGTATTATTCACGCTTGGAACGGCGAAACATTGCGGCTTCTTGCTACCCACAACCTGCCGCCGGAACTGGAGAGCGCGCGCCGCGGGGCGCCGGAATTTCGACCCGGCCCGAAAACCGCAGTTCACCGCGTGGCCGCTACCAAGCGCGCGGTGCATCTTCAAGATCTGCGCGAAGACGCCGGGTACATCGAGGAGCGAGCGCCACAAGTCGTTGCCGCCGTAGAGATTGGCGGCGTTCGCACCATGCTCGCGGTTCCCATGCTCAAGGATGGCGAAGTCGTCGGCATATTCACCCTTTATCGGCAGGAAATTCGGCCCTTCCCCGAGAAGCAGATCGAACTGGTCAAGAACTTCGCCGCCCAAGCGGTGATCGCCATCGAGAATGCGCGGCTGCTGGGCGAATTGCGCGAATCGCTGGATCAGCAAACCGCGACCGCCAAGGTTTTGCAGGTGATCAGCCGCTCCACGTTCGATTTGCAGAAAGTGCTCTCTACACTCGTTGAATCTGCCGCACGCCTTTGTCTCGCCGACCAGGCGGCTCTCTTTCTGCGGGAGGGCGACGTTTTTCGGATGGCGACGACCTATGGATTTCCAGCCGAGCTGGGGAAGTCGCTCGCGCCGCTGCGGATCGACCGAACCAGCATGACTGGCCGCGTCGCGCTGGAGGGCAAGGCAGTTCACGTTCACGACGTGCTGGCCGATCCCGAATACCGCGCCTCCGACTATCAACAAGCATTTGGATACCGGACTAATCTTGGCGTTCCGCTGCTGCGCGATGGAAAGACGGTCGGCGTGTTCGCGCTGGTGCGCGGCAAAGTCAATCCTTTTACAGAAAAGCAGATCGAGTTGGTGACGACCTTTGCTGATCAAGCCGTCATTGCCATCGAGAATGCACGGCTGCTGGGCGAATTGCGGGCGCGGACCGGTGAGCTCGCCCGCTCAGTCGAGGAATTGCGCGCGCTTGGCGAAACCTCACAAGCCGTAAACTCGACGCTCGATCTTGAGATGGTACTGAACACCATCGTGAGCAAGTCCGTGCAGCTCTCCGGCACCGACGCCGGCGCCATCTATGTCTTCGACGAAGAGTCGAGCGAATTCCGCCTGCGCGCGACCTACGGGATGGAGCCGGCGTTGATCGGCGCGCTCGGCGACGCCCACATCCGCATCGACGAGCAGAATATTGCTCTGATGCTCGCCAATCGCGAACCAGTTCAGGTCGCCGATTTCAGCGAAGCGGCGCGCTCGCCGGTTGACGACATCGTTCTGCGTGCCGGTTACCGCGCGCGCCTTGCCGCGCCGTTGTTCAGCGGTGATGACATCGTCGGATTATTGGTCGTTCGCAGGCGCACGCCGGGCGCGTTCTCGCAAAATACCGTCGATTTGATGAAAACCTTTGCTGCGCAGTCGGCCTTGGCGCTTCAAAATGCGCGCCTCTTCCAGGAGATCGACGACAAGGGGCGGCAGCTCGAAGTTGCCAGCAGGCACAAATCGCAATTCCTGGCCAATATGAGCCATGAATTGCGTACGCCGCTCAACGCCATCCTCGGCTATACCGAACTCATACTCGACAACATCTATGGCGAGGCGCCGGAGAAGATGCGCTCGGTGCTGGAGAGGGTACAAACCAACGGCAAGCATTTGCTCGGGCTAATCAATGACGTCCTCGACCTCTCGAAGATCGAGGCCGGGCAATTGACCCTGTCGCTTAACGACTACTCGCTCGCCGAATTGGTGCAAGGGGTTTACGTCGCGGTCGAGCCACTGGCTTCGCGCAAGAAATTGGCACTCACCACGAAAGTCGAGAAGAGTCTGCCGGCCGGACACGGCGATGAGCGGCGGCTGGCACAGGTGCTGCTCAACCTCGTCGGCAACGCGATCAAATTCACCGAGCAGGGCGAAGTGACGATTGAGGCGTTCGCGTCGAACGGAGCCTTCAACGTTGCCGTCCGTGACTCAGGGCCGGGCATCGCTGCAGCCGATCAGCAGAAGATCTTCGAGGAGTTTCAGCAGGTGGACAACGCCTCGACGCGGCACAAGGGCGGCACCGGCTTAGGCCTCGCCATTTCCAAGCGCATAGTCGAGCTGCATGGCGGCCGCATCGTGGTCCATTCCGAGCTCGGCAAGGGTTCGACCTTCACCATTAGGCTGCCGGTGAGAGCCGGCGAAGGTCAAAGCGCATGAGCAAGCGGATTTTAGTGGTGGAGGACCAGCCGGATAACCGCCAAATCCTCCGCGACCTTTTGGGCAGCGCCGGCTACGAGATGATCGAAGTTGAAGATGGCGAGGCCGCTGTCGCGGCAGCGAAAGAGCATCGGCCTGATCTGATCCTCATGGATGTGCAGTTGCCGCTGCTTGACGGTTATGAGGCAACGCGCCGCATCAGGGCTGATCCTGCCCTGCGATCTATTCTGATCATCGCGGTGACGTCGTATGCGCTGGCTGGTGAAGAAGAAAAGGCGCGGATAGCTGGTTGCGACGATTTCGTGCCCAAACCGTATAGTCCGCGCCAACTGCTGGCGAAGATTCGGCTGCACCTCTCCTAGTAAACGCGGGCGATTTTGCTGCGACTGCTCACGGCAGCTTGTGGCCCGTTTCGTCCGTTCCTGTAATTCAGCAATTTGGTAGCGATCGAAGCGAAAGCGGACATCGCGCAGACGGCGTCGCCCGGTCGAAAATGACCCACAGCCGACATGGCGTTGCAAAAGACCTTATTGATTCCGAGCCGTCATTCCAACTGCATCTGTAGACATCGACTTGGGGTTGGCCAATCATGCCCCTCCGGGGTGGCATCTAGGGCCGCGGATGGACATCGGTACTTGGCTGCGGAGCTTTGGCCTTGAACGGTACGAGGCGGCATTCCGCGAGAACGAAATAGATGAGACCGTCCTTCTGAACCTGACGGCGGAGGACCTGAAGGATTTGGGCGTCGGTATAGTCGGGCACCGCCGTAAAATTCTCGATGCAATCGGCGCCCTGCGAGTTGACGAGAGCACGAAGGCCTCGCCATCAACGGCCGCTCCTAAAGCCGAAACCGTTGTCGAGGACCGCGCCGAACGCCGCCAGGTCACGGTCTTGTTCTCGGACCTTGTTGGCTCGACCGCGCTGTCGGCCCGCATGGACCCTGAAGACCTGCGCGACATCATTTCCGCCTATCAGACCTGTGTCGCCGATACTGTCGGCCGCTTCGGCGGCTTTGTGGCGAAGTACATGGGCGACGGCGTTCTGGTCTATTTCGGTTATCCGCAGGCGCATGAAGATGACGCGGAGCGAGCGGTGAGCGCCGCGCTTGAACTGATCGCAGCCGTCGGGGCGTTAAAATCGCCCACACCCCTGCAGACCCGGGTCGGCATTGCGACCGGCCTGGTTGTCGTCGGCGATTTGATCGGCTCGGGCGAAGCGCAGGAGCGCGGCATTATCGGCGAGACGCCGAACCTGGCGGCACGGCAACAAGGCATCGCCCAGCCGAATGCGGCAATCGTCTCCGAAGGCACGCGCCAGCTCATCGGCAAACTGTTCGAGCTGAAAGACCTCGGGCCGCAAGAGCTCAAAGGCATCGCCGAACGGGTGTGCGCCTTCGCGGCGCTGCGACGGAGTTCGATCGAGAGCCGGTTCGAGGCGCTGCACGACAGCGGCCTCACCGCGCTGGTCGGCCGCGAAGAAGAAACGGAATTGCTGATGCGGCGGTGGGCGAGAGCGAAGAGCGGCGAAGGCCAGGTCGTCCTCCTGTCCGGTGAAGCCGGCATTGGCAAGTCGCGACTCACCGCTGCGCTGTTGGAAGGCGTCGCCGCCCGTTTCGCCAGTCTCGCCGTTCTTCCAACGGTCCCATATGCCGGCAGCCGTTAATGGCGCATCATCGCGTGCTGTGAAATACCAAGGCCGCTTGCCGCTCGCCGTATTTTGCTTCGTTCCCGTGGACGAGCGATTTGCTAAAGGCGAGCTACTTTTCGGATGCGAGTGCGATGGCTTGTATTTCGATGAGACACCCGAAGTGCAATTGCGGCGATACAGTAACCGTGCGTGCCGGGCGGTGATCGCGAAGCATCTCGCTGTAAATGCGATTGACGGCGGGCCAGTTTTCAATATCGGTCAAATAGATCGTTACGTTCACGAGACTCGCAAGGCTGGATCCGGCTGCGCCAAGAGCGCGCGCAACATTAGTGAGTGCTTCGCGGGTCTGGCCTTCTACGCCGGCAGGGATGGAGCCGCCTCCATCGCGGCTGACCGGAAGCTGCCCAGCGACAAACACAAATCCGTTTGCCACAACTGCCTGACTGTAATGACCGCGGGCGGTATTGATAGGACCATCGTTGATGAATTCCATTGCTCTCTCTAGCTGCTCGGAAAATGCAACGCCAAAAAGCTTAGAAGCAGTCGATTGAATTGATCCGGACTGTCGATATTTGAAAGATGTCCGGCGCCTGAAATGATCGCATATTGCGATCCTCCAACTGCGCTGCTGATTTCGCGACCGTCTTCGGCGCTGAACAGTCGATCATACTCTCCGGCGATCACGAGAACAGGTTTGTTGATCGCACTAAGGCGATCGCGCACATCAAAGTCGCTCATACCCGAGGCAACGTTGGCAAGCGACGATCCCTTTACCGTTTGTGCCACTTGTACCCACCCATCAAACGCGGCCCGACCCGCGGGGCTGTCGCGAAACGAATCATTCGCAAGCTTTGGCCATGTTGCACGCAGACGATTTAACGGTCCTTCGGGCTGAAGCAACACTGTGACCCAGCCTTCCACGATTACGGTCATTTCCGAGCCTGCAAACGATGCGCGGCTGTTGGCAATGACGAGACAAGCGACATGATGCGGCTGATCGATCGCGAGCCGGAGTGCAATCATTCCACCCAAGGAAAGACCGCAAATGCCCGCATCGCTGATGCCAAGGTGATCCAGAAGCGCGCCTATATCGGCGGCAAGATCGGCGACCGTACAGGGCTCCTCGGCCGCGGACGATGCGCCGTGCCCACGGAGATCAGGCACGATGACACGGTAGCCGCTGTGCACGAGAGGCGAAAGCTGCGGCGACCAGGACAGCCCAAAATTGGTAAAGCCGTGAAGTAAAACTACCGGTCGCCCTGCGCCAAGGTCTTCGTAGCTAAGACTACAATGTTCTGATCGAAATACCGGCATGTGTATTATTCCGAAATTTAGCCTCACCCGCCATGAGCCATCACGTACAAGACCACTCTGAATCCGATCTGGACGTTTTGTCAATTTCAAGATAATTTGTCCAATCTGCCCGGGACCGGGCCGGTCGCGCCCTTGATTGACCGGTTGGGATAGAGGTGACAGTGAGGACTACTTCCGCAACGGCTTCTGAGCAGAAATCAGACAGCCGGCGCGTTTCTCCCGCGCGACGACGCGACGCGGACCAAAGGCTGCGGCTACTGGCAGAAATTATCGGCCCGCTAGCCCAATCACTTGGCGCACATTGCGAGATTGTCCTGCACGATTACCGTATTCCCGATCATTCGGTCGTTGCTGTTGCCGGCAAAGTCACGCAGCGGCGCATCGGTAGCGCGATGTCGGAGATCGGTCTTTCAATTCTCGCAGAAGGGGACGGAGCGAAGGACCGGCTCAACTATCTGGCGAAAGTGCCCAATGGCCGCATCGTCAATTCATCTACGATCGTGTTGCGGGACGGCACGCAAAAAGTATTTGGAGCGTTGTGCATCAACATCGACGTGACCGCGATCCGGCACGCCGCCGCAATCCTCGATGCGTTGAGCGGCGACTTCGCGGAACCGCGGCCAACAACCTTCGCCAATGATGTCGGCGAGGTCATCGATGCTGCCCTGCGTGAAGTTCTCGCCGGCCGCGCGGCTACTTCGTTGTCGCGCGAGGAGCGGCTCGAAGCCATCCGGGTGCTTAATATACGAGGAATCTTCAACATCAAACGCGCCATGGGCCAGGTCGCGTCAGCTTTGGGTATTTCGCGCGCTACTGCTTACGGGTGCCTGCAAACAGCACGATCCGAGGCCGCCGCAGCCAAAAGAGCCAATCCGGCTAATGGAAGCCTCAGGCGCATTCCGAATCGAACAGGATGATGAGCGAGCGCGGACCTGCGGTCGAGACAGCACAACAGCCGCTAATCGAATTGCGCGGCGTGCGCAAGGTATTCCCCGGGATCGTTGCGCTCGATGGCGTCGATTTCGACGTACGTAGCGGCGAAGTGCACGCCTTGCTGGGCGCCAACGGAGCCGGAAAAAGCACTTTGATCAAGGTCATTGCTGGCCTCTACCATCCTGACGCTGGCGATATCCTGTTCGATGGTCGTAGCGTCGCGATACCTGATACGCGAACTGCTCGCGATATCGGCATCAGCGTCATCTATCAAGACTTCGCATTAGCGCCGAACTTGTCCGTTGCGGAAAACTTGTTCCTCGGCCGAGAATTTACGACTTCAATAGGTCTCATCGATTGGCGCCGCACCCGCGCCGAAGCGAGGCGCCTGCTTGATCACTTGGCCATCGAGATTCCGGTTACTGCGAGGATAGCGGACCTCAGCACCGGACGACGCCAACTTATCGAAATCGCAAAAGCACTCAGCATCGATGCCAAACTTCTTGTGCTCGACGAGCCGACCGCGTCACTGAGCCGGGGCGAAGCCGAAATATTGTTCAATTTGGTGCGGCGATTAGCGGTGGCGGGAGCGGGTATAGTCTACGTCAGCCATAGGCTTGAGGAGATCGCGCCTTTGGTCAATCGCGTTACGGTTCTGCGTGACGGCCGCTCGGTGGGTACCTATCCGGTCGGTTTGCTTGATCGCGCGAAGGTAGTGCAGCTGATCACTGGCCATTCAATGCGGGCGCCGCAGAAGCGCGTTCATAGTACGGTCGCTGTGGGCGAGCCGCTGCTCGAACTGCGCCACCTCAGCCGCACCGGCGAGTTTGAGAACATTTCCCTTTCGGCTCGCGGCGGCGAAATCGTGGTGTTGACGGGACTGGTCGGTGCGGGTCGGACCGAGTTACTCGAGACAATCTTTGGCGCGCGCCGTCCAACGAACGGCGAGATTCGCATTGCGGGCTGTGCGGTGAAGTTCTCGACACCTCGCGAAGCGATAATCGGTGGCGTCGCGCTGCTGCCCGAGGATCGACGAGGCCAGGGCCTCGCAATGCTAATGTCGGTTTCCCAAAACATATCGTTGGCGTCTCTGCCGCGGTTCGTGCGTCATCTTTTTCTGGACCTCAAGCGAGAGCTGCACCAGGCCCGGCGCATGATCAACGATCTTGCGATTAAAGTCACTAGTCCGTTTCAACAGGCTGCGTTGCTGTCGGGGGGGAACCAACAAAAGCTGGTCTTATCGAAGTGGCTATCTACTAATGCCCGCATCTTTTTGCTGGATGAGCCAACGCAGGGCGTAGATGTCGGCGCTAAAGAAGAAATCTATGGTCTCATCCGAGGCATATCCGCCTCCGGCAAAGCGGTGTTGGTTGCGTCGTCCGATCTCGACGAAGTGCTCGAAATTGCCGACCGCGTTTTTGCCGTTCGTCGCGGACGTCTGGTTGAGGAGTTCAATAAAGCGTCACTCGATCCAGCCCGGCTGGTGGATGCCATAACGCATGGTCGAGCCGCATGACGCGCGACGCCACCATCGCTTACCATTGGCGCGCTTGGCTCGAGCGCGTCGACCCCGCTACCGTGGGGCCCAGTCTCGCGCTCGTGTTTATGATCATTATTTTTTCTGTTCTGAGTCCCTATTTCCTTACCCGCGCAAACGTCACCAACGTGTTGGTGCAAAGCGCGCCACTTTTAATTCTGGGGACAGGACAGACGTTCGCTCTCCTCATGGGCGGCCTTGATCTGTCGCAGGGATCCGTGATCAGCCTCGTCAGCGTCGTCAGTGCAAGCGTCATGCTGGAGCACTCGTTTGCGGTGGGCGCACTTGCCGGGCTCGGCGCAGGCTTAACGATCGCGCTGATCAACGGGCTCTTGATCGGCCGAGCGCGAATTCAGCCATTCATCGTAACACTTGGCACGCTCTACGTGGCCGCGGGTATGGCGATGGTATACTCGGGCGGCACTTCGATTTTCGGGCTTCCGAAGCCCGATGTGGACTACTTTTTTTGGCTTGGTGGCGGCTTTGTCGGCCCAATTCCCGTTCCCGTCATCATCGCGGTCTTTTTGATCGGCATTGCCCACGTAGTGCTCACCCGAACGCCGTTTGGACGATACGTCTACGCCATCGGCAGCAGTGAGTCGGTCGCTGTCATGTCGGGCATTGAAGTCGCCCGTGTCAAAATTTTCATTTTTTTGATCAGCGGAGGATGTGCGGCAATTGCCGGATTTCTCATGAGCGGCCGTGTGATTTCTGGACAACCGCTACTTGGCGCTGGGGACATTCTCCTGCAATCGATAGGTGCGGTGATCATTGGCGGCACCAGCATATTCGGTGGCCAGGGTGGCGCATTGCGCACCGTTTTGGGCGTGCTGGTTATCGCCTTTATGGTCAACGGATTAAATCTTCTCGCCATCCAGACCTTCGTCCAACAAGTCATCGTAGGCACCATCATTATTTTGTCCGTGTGGGTAAACTCGCTGCGTCGAACCGGAAAGTAGATACCGTATCCGCCGGCTGCGGATGTTTACGCCTCTACGAGGCGAACGAGGGAGTAGAGCAATGGTCATTTATAAAAGAGTCACGTCTGGCCGCACTCTAAAACTCGCGCTGGCCTTGGCGGGCGCGGTTGCGCTCACCGCCTTATCCACGGCGACCGCCTCGGCGCAAGGTAAAGAGATCGCCGTTATGTTACCTGCGGCCGGCGATCCGTATTTCAAGCTGAAGGCTTGTGGGTATACCGAAGCTGGCAAAGAAGCCGGATACGACGTGAAAATCTATGATGCTGGCGGGTATGGGAACCTCAACCGCCAGGTGTCGCAAATTCAAGACGTCATACAGCGCAAAGTGAGTGGCATCGTGCTCGTACCCGCAAGCTCGGATGGCACTGTGCCGGTCGTCGAACAAGCAATCGCCGCAGGCATACCGGTGATCAACGACGGCATTGCAACCCACAGCGATATGGTATCCGGGTTCGTTGGTGAACCGTCGTACGTGATGACTGAATTGCTCTCTGCCTACGTTACCGACAAGCTTCTCGGTAAGGGCGAAGTGGCGATGTTGTCGGGTCCTGGCGGGCTCGACTTGACCAAGCTGCGCGTTGACGGCTTCAAAGACTACCTTGCTAAGTACCCCGGTATGAAAGTTGTCGCTGAGAAATTTACCTCGACCGCCTCGGCGGAGGCCCTGAACACCATGCAGGACTTCCTGCAGGGCCACCCTAATTTGAAAGCGGTCTACACTTTCAACGGACCGGTCGCGATCGGCGCCGTCCAGGCCTTGCGTGCGGCCAATAAAAAAGCGGGCGACGTCGCCGTAGTCACGACCGACATGGAAGTGGAAACTGAAAGGATGATCAAAGAGGGGTGGCTGCAGGCGACCGTGGTCAGCCAACCGGTCACGATGGCCCGACTTGCCGTGAAAAATGCGATCGCTGCGGCTGAGAAAAAGCCATTTCCCAAGAATCAGCTCACGCAAGCCTCGATGATCACGGCTAACACGGTGAGCGATGTCGACTTATCTGGGCAGCAATGTAAATAGGGTGCCACAAGGCAAATCCGGCGATATAAGCGGTGGCTTAGGCACCAATCGAAATAGGCTCTTGCCCCCGCTCGAGGAGCGCGCCTCCCGCCGACAGCGGGGGGTGCGCAAGTCGACGATCGTCGCTCTCGCTCGAAAGCTGCTCGTTGCGTGTGGAAGTACGCCAACGCCGATAATGACAATCACGGGCGCCGTATCTGCGAGCTGAAAGGCAGCACTACTATTTTCGCAAGTCTTTAAAGCGCCCCAATCAGAAAAGGGCCGGCCTGAGGCCGCCTTTTTTGATTCTAAGTGATCCTTTTTTGATTCTAAGTGATGATGCCGTTACTTTTACCTCTTCGTGGTGTCGTAAGGTGTGCGTTTTTGTCAGTAGACTTTCGTTGGGTGAGAAACGTCGTAGGACGCGGCTCTATCGATTGCTCGCCGTCTGTAGAGGCTAGCGTCCAACCTGTCGGCTTTGAGAAACCCTGCAGCTTAGCCACGTGGCTCGGGCGCGCGACCTCTGGTAATGGCCCTTTTCGGACGTCAAAGCCTGATCGACGAATGTCCGTTACTGGGGGTAAAGCTGAAGTGGCACGAACAGCCGTGTGACTGACGATAAAGAATGTCAGTTTCCTAAAAAGTTCAGGATAAAGCGTTACTGATGATCCTGCTGTCTGCGGCGGCGTACCAATACTCTGGCGTGCCGGCTAGCACACGCGTTGACCCCGCCTAATGCCTTGATGAACGCCTGGAGCAACCTCGGTGGCTTCTTCCGGTAGGCGGCATATCGCAATGCTCGAGCCCATTTGCTTACGGTCTTGTCATCGACATTATCGTTACGCGTGCAGCGAATGACGGCAGTAAATGGATCAGCGTTTTTGTCGAAAGGCAGATCAGCAAACTGAAACGCATACCGCACCAGTTTGTTGGTCCGCCGCCTTACCTTGTAATGCACGACGATCGCGAATACGGCAGCCAAATACGCGTACACGGCATCGCGAGCACGACTAGCCTGAAAGTCGTCGCACGCGTCAGCGACCTTTCCCAGCCATCGCCTAAGTCGCGCCCTTGGCGTCTTAGCTATCCGTTTGAGAGTTGCCGGGCGTATGGCCCTTGGCATCGGCACCATTCTCGTGATCGGTGTGGGGGCAGAGTGTGGCCGTCCACCCCGGTTATCGGATGTCCAGAATCGATTTCCGATTTCCGCAGTTGGGACCTCGCCCGAGGCAAATGTCTTCAGGGGTTGGGTCGCCTTAGCCGCGGCCTGTTCCTCTCTAACCGTTCGAAGCCACGTGTCGTAGTGGAAATCATCGCCGTCGCGACAAAGTGCCTCGACATACCTTTGCGTCATTGGCGACATTAAGAGGGGGTCTCGGAACGGGGTGGGTTGGCTGTCATTGGGCTTCGCCTCAAGCGGGTCAAACACTCAGCTCTCAATCTTCAAATTAGCGAATCGAAAGTTGCAATTTCTTGATCGCAGAAGTATCAGCGCCAAAAGAAAGAAGCAGTAGAATCAGGCAACCCGATCCCGAGGTAACAACTCATAAGGAAACTCGTCTTTCTTTATCAGTTCGTAGCGGATCTAGGCCGCATCGCGGCGCACAGCCTTTCGCGGCTCCGGAAATTCTCGCGCGAGTTCGCCATCAACCAGTCCGCCGCCCTTCCCATGTGGATCACGGCGCTTTGCTTCCTCAATGGCTACACCTTCCTCGACAATCAGCGGATTACTTGCAAACGTTCCCCACTGCTTGTGAAACAACTTGATGGCTTAATATCTCGACTTGCCCTTAATGCCGACGTCTTCTTTTTCCACCGTGGACGTGTCAAACATTCGTTTGTGCTGCGATTACTTTACAGAACCGCTAGTCAGGGAAAACGTCGCAGCCAATTCTCTCAATAAGGTGTTTTCGAGCTTCCCATGAATTCCCGCTACCCACCAGAATTGCGGGTCTTAGTGCTCTGCTGTTCGGTTAAAAGTCGCCGTCTCAAACGCGCACTCTCGAGCAGTATATCTGCAATTATCGTTCGAAGCGTCTCGTTATCCCGTTTTAGATCTGCTGGACTTTGGCAATTACTGCGTTTCAGACGGCCTTTCGCCTCAAAAACTGCGATCAACGCTTGCTCAAATTTCGAAGCACCTTGGCCATGACCTTGAAATAATATTTTTCCACTTTTCTTCCACCAATTCAGGACACCGCCATCATCGGTTCGATATTGTTTGCAATGATATTTTAGGTCACGCCAATGACCGCGTGAGTCGACGCGAGAGACATATTTTCTCAATTTGAGAAAGGTTCCGCGAAATCCCAGGCTCATGATATTCCACTTTGTGATTGAGATGAGCGCCTCTATATGGCGCATCGAGATCACAATGATCCGACGCAATCTCTTTACATTTTTGTATTTGCGACGCGTCGGCTCGGTCTAGTCAGAGACGAATTCAAGTGGTGAATATTTCACACGTTAAAACACAGATCAAATCGACGCTTCTGTCTACGAGTTTGTGGAAATGACGATTCGCCTCAGGCGAGCCGATCCACAATCAAAGCCCTCGTGGCCCAATGCGCTCGGAGTAGCGGAAATCCCGAATTTTGTAGGCGCTCAAAGAAACGAATCGCACCGTCGAACGATCCAAGGATTACGCCTCAAAAGGCCATCCTGGCCGGTTTCTTCTCAACGTTCTGGCCGATAGAGAGTTGTAAAGTAGCGCACAATGTGATCGTTCGACCTACCGGAATCTATTTCTCCGAATGCCTCGATTTTCACTACATCACTAAACCAATGCGGCACCATGTGTTCCGCAAATGGCGGTGATTTGTCAAATCAGACACATTACAGGGATCAACGAAAGCATTGGAGACGAAACAATCAATTGAAAGAAGCGAACAATGAGAAAACGACATCCAATGACATCGAACGACGTTGCCCTGGTGGAAACGATTACTTCATGGTGGAGCAGAGAAGTAGAGGATAGGGTTAGATATAATGGTTGGAACGCCTATCTGGTCACATTTACGTTCAACCACATTCCAGGCAGTGCACCCGCAAAATTGAGATTGATGCAGGATAGGGTATCCCGATTTTATTCCAAGCTCGTCACACGAGTAGTCAGAAGGCCAAATTCGGTGGCTCAGCTTTTCGCCCGGCCACGAATGATGGTCGCGCCCGATTACCCGGTGTTTAAATACGAAAAGATTGGCCTTCAGGCAGTAACGGTGAATGATGGACTGCATTTGCATTCGATTTTGACGGTTCCGCTACAATCACGCTTGAAGGAAGATGTTGCGTCTCACGTTGAGCAACGTCCATATCTTTACGTCAAATCGCCACTTCGCCAAATTCATTTTCAACCGATTGAGAATAACACGAGGGGCGTTACGGATTACGTTATGAAAACGATTAAGCGCCGAAATTGTCGTTGGGAGGACGTTTTCTTTCTCCCCAAAAGCCCTTCTGAATTATCATCCGGATAGATGCGAAGTTGCGTCAAAAGAAAGGATGTGCAAGTTGCACATCCTTTTCGGAGATGGCGTTAAGACGGGAACAATAATTAATTTCGACCGCCCCCCAACTTGACTATTGCTACCGCAAACTTGCGACGCACGAACGGCGACGCGTTTGAGATCGCTTGCCGCAAATTTTTTGCCTTTTCGAGGCGGCGCTCCAGGTCACGCAGCTGTTTCTGTTCCGCCTTTGAAAGCTTCTTGGGCTCCAGCTTGGTCGTGAGCTGACCTACCTTTCCTACCTGCTGCTCCGGCTTGCTCTCTTTCGCGACCTTCAGAAGTGCATCCTGATTACGATCCAGTCCGCACTCTTTCGCAGCCTCCTTCGCGTCGGGCGAAATCCCCGCGATCTTGCGAGCGCGTCGGATGGTTTCCCGCGTCAAGCCGAGCCGACGGGCACTTTTACTCACGCCCTTATCGCGCGGCTGCTCGCCGCCCTTGACGTTGCCAGGGTTTGTCCTGGCGAGCTTTTGAGCGTTGCGAGTCAGGCGCGCAATTGCCTCAGCTTTCTCAAGAGCCGTTAGCCCCGCCCGCCAGAGATTTTCGCCGTCCTGCCAAAGCTGGCGCCCTCGCTTGCCGGCGGTAGAAATGAAGCAATCGATTTCTTTCCCACCGAGGGATTTCACGGCTTCGAGTCGATGAAGCCCGGCGACGAGAACGACTTCACTATTCTTGCGCTTGCAGACGGTGATTGGGGTCTGGAGACCCATCATGCGGATCGATTCTGCGATATGATCGCGCTTGCGCGGATTTAGATGCCGACGCTTGCCGACTACCTCGATTTTGTGAATCGGAATGCGGGAGACTTTTTGGGCCACGGTGCAGCTCCTTGGTTACGGGAGCCGACACATCTAGTTGGCGGGCTTTTTGCGTAAAAATGAAAAGTACATAAAATGCTTAAGGACCGCGGCAGGTTTGCCGCTGCAGGATCGGGCAGTCATTTCCGCAGCCTAAACGCGGGGTCCTTAAGCAAGTCTAATGCCTTAGACACGTATTCGTTGATCGTCCTTCCATCAGGCAAGTCCGCAACACCAGCCCCTTTCGCAATTTCATGAATCGCCGGCCCCGCTTCCGTTATTTTTGGTTCCTCATCCGGCCGATCTCGATAATGAGCGGCTATGTAAGCAGCCATGAAACTGGAGAGTTCCCGCCAGCCCTCCTTCCGGCGTCTGCCGGCCTTACCAAGTGAGCTTTGCTTATTCAGGCCGGCAATTTCCAAATATCCCGTAATGTCGCTCGTTTTTATCGTTACCTCCGTCGACTTCCCCGCCGCGGCGATCACCGCCGATATTTTGGGTAAGGCAGACTCGGCATCGCGAAAATCGGCTTGAATTTTGTCGCGAACGATCTTTGCGATTTGGTCTGGAAATTGATCGCCTCGTAGCCTGAAACTTCCAGACTTCGAGTCATTACTATACTATCGCGGGTAATTTTTCGAAACTTTTCGAGTGCAAGACTTTCCCAATAGCCAATGGGAATTTCAACCCATGCACTTCCCTCCAAAATGTAAAAGCCGGCTAGAAGTTTGCCAGCCCTAAGCAGGTCGAAAAGCGCGGTCGATTGTATGCCCCTGGCCTTCGGGTCCTTAGCGAGAGCCACGCGACGAGCCGCGTCGCGAAGGATCATGGTTTGCTCGGCCATCTGGTATCCCGCTAGAGTGATTTGCGGAAATCAATTTTCTGCATTTTCCAATTTTACGCACATAGCGAATTTAGCCAAGACCTCTGTCGTCCGCCCTTCAAGATGGTGGCAACAGGATAATAGTGCAGCAACCGCAATGCGACCGGAGTTACCATCATTAGAGCAAGCCAAGACTGATACGCCTCTACGTCTCGAAATTGCTGCGCGGCCAGCGTTTCCGGATGGTTCGATGACCGCTTCCGGACTGCGGCGCGAAGCTACACGTGGTAGGCTAGCCATTGAGAAGATCGCGAGGAAGGATTTCACGACGCTTGCGGAAATTGAACGCATGAGAGAGCTGTGCCGCGTGCAAAGAAGAGCGCCAGACCGTGGCTCCGCCCTTGCCGAAGAGGGGGTGGCGACGGCGCTTGCGTTTCCTGATGGGAACATGACTGCCTCTGGCATGAAGCTCGGAGCCGCGCGTGGATGAGCCGACCTATGGTGCTTGTCGGAGTCTGGCCCCGTCGAATGAACGCTGATCTCGCGGCCGCGTACTGCGGCGAACCAAACGCGAAAGCCTTCCTCAAACGAGTCGGCTCCGAGTATCCTAAGCCGCGTATCAGTGAGGGTGGACGACGACTATGGCTGCGGGACGATCTCGATCAAGCGATCCTACCGCCCGACCTCCAACGGGTTCGGGACGTCGTCGAGGATCTGTAGCCGTGGTCCGGCCTCTCCCACGCTTTGTTCGTACCAAGATCCTGGCCAATGGCGGTACGGCATTCTACTGGGACCTGACTGGTTACTATCGCCGGTTAGGGTGTTCGATCCCATGTGAGCCGCTCGGCACTGACTATGTTCTGGCGTGCGGAGCCGACGGAAATGGGGGCCGTGCTGCCGCCCTCAACGCCCTATTCGACGAATGGCGGCACGTTAATACAGGCGGTGTAGTCGACGGAATTGCGAGATTCGGAACGGTCGACTGGTTATTTCGCGAATACAAACAGACCAAAGCTTACCTGGAAAAAGTCTCGGCTCGATCGCGACGCGACTACGAGCGGACCATGTTGCTCGTGGTCGACCTTGCAACTCGCAAGGGCGATCGTCTGGGCGACCGGATGATCAAGGCGATCACACCCGTTTCAGCCGACAAGATTTATGAACTGATCATCGCCGGCCCTCGTGGTCCGCGACCTCGACAAGGGGAGAAGGTTGTTGGTCTGTGTGCGAGGGCGTGGAGCGTCGTTCATCGCCTTTATCCTCATGCCTTCAACCGAGATATTCCGAATCCCTGGCGCGGCGTGACCAAAAACCGGCGGGTCAAGGCAATCAAGCCGGCGGCGACGCGCGATCAGGTATACACGTTCGCAACCGCTGCTATCCAAGCGGCCTATCCCGAAGCAGCTGCAGCAGCGGTCATATGTTTCGAATGGCTCCAACGTCCCGAGAACGTACTCGCTGGGCACATCCGGTGGGCCGATTATAGAGGCCGCGACGCGCCGACCGCGATCCGAATCTTTCATCATAAGACCGGCGCTATCGTCCTTCATCCTCTGCAGGACAACGACGGAACGCTGTTCTATGCCGATGCAGAGGACGTGCTCGCGAAGGTGCCTCGGCGTGGCATTCCAATCGTATTGCACGAAACACGCGATAAAACCGAACCCGGCAAATCAAAGCCCACGAGGCTCTACTCAGAGAGCGGCATGGCAAAGCTAGTTCGCCGGCTGCGGGATGAGGCCGAGCTGCCGGCAACGTTCACGCTCGACGCTTGTCGTCACGGCGGCATGACCGAACTGGAAGAAGCCGAACTTACCGACGGGCAAGGGCGCGCTCTGTCCGCCCACAAGAGCCGCGCTTACGAGGGCTACGCCAAACGCACCATGGATCGCGCGCTCGCGGCGACGCGAAAACGCCATGCGCATCGCATGGCGGCCTCGTCGAACGCTCAGAGAACAGAATTTCGGAATGCCCCGTCAATCGAATTTCGGAATGACGGAAAAGAACCAAACGTGACCGATTCTAAACCTCGGTAAATCCAAAGAATAATTGGCTGGGGCGCCAGGATTCGAACCTGGGAATGGCGGAATCAAAATCCGCTGCCTTACCACTTGGCTACGCCCCAATGCGCACCGGATCGCCGCCGGCCGCTCGGCCGCGGGCGGCGCACCATAGCGACGCAATCGCCGCCAATCAACGAACGCCGGAAAGTGCAGTACTGTTATAACGACGCTATATAATGGCGTTTGCGATATGCCATATAATGCAATGAAAGCCGAATATTCGGTTACGTCCTTCCGCTCATGGCGGCGCCAGGGAGGTTGCCCGTGACTTATCATGCCCCGATCTCTGACATGAGCTTCGCGCTCAAATACGGTACGGGGCTCACGCAAGCTCTGGGAGAGGGTTTTTTCGGCGATCTCACCATGGATGACTTTGAGGCAGTGCTGGCTGAAGCCGGCCGCGTCGCCGGCGAAATCATCGCGCCGATTAATCAGGTAGGCGATCGCACCGGAGCAACTTTTAAGGACGGCGCGGTGACCACGGCGCCCGGCTGGAAAAACGCCTATGACGCCTGGCGAAAGGGCGGTTGGAACGGTTTGACGGCGCCGACGGAATGGGGCGGCCAAGATTTACCTCATGTGCTCAACGCGGCCTGCGTCGAAATGTGGAATGCCGCTTCCATGGCGTTCGCGGTCGGCCCACTGGTTGGGATGTCAGCGATCGATGCGTTCACCACACACGGCAGCGAGACGCTCAAGCGCGTTTATTTGCCGAAGCTGGTCTCCGGCGAGTGGATCGCGACCATGCAACTTACCGAGCCGCACGCCGGCTCAGACGTCGGTGCGTTGCGCACCCGCGCCGACCGCGCGCCGGACGGCACCTATCGTATCAAGGGACAAAAAATCTTCATCACTTACGGCGAGCACGATCTCACCGAGAACATCATTCACTTCGTGCTCGCACGTTTGCCGGACGCCCCGCCCGGCACGCGGGGTATTTCGCTGTTTCTGGTGCCGAAATTCTTGGTCAATGCCGACGGCTCGCTCGGCCCGCGCAACGACGTGCGCGCGCATTCCATAGAGCACAAACTCGGCATTCATGGCTCTCCGACCTGCACGATGATCCTTGGGGATCGTGACGGCGCCACTGGTTTCATTGTTGGTGAAGAGAATGCCGGCATGGCGTGTATGTTCACCATGATGAACCGCGCGCGTCTCGCCGTCGGCCTGCAAGGAGTGGGCATTGCCGAACGCGCCATTCAGCAAGCCGTCGCTTATGCTCGCGAGCGTCGACAGGGGCGCATGCCGGGGATGCCGGCTGCCGAGTCCTCGCCGATAGCCGCTCATCCGGACGTCAAACGTATGCTCATGACCATGCGCTCGTTCACGCAAGCCGCGCGAACCATATGCTATTTGACCGCGTTGGCGATCGACCGCGCCGAACGCGCCAGCACCGAAGCGGAACGGCGCGACGCCCATGCGCGCGCCTCGCTGTTGACGCCGGTGGCGAAGGCGTTCTCCAGCGACGTCGGCGTCGAGGTCGCTTCGCTCGGCGTTCAGGTCCATGGTGGCATGGGATATATCGAGGAGACCGGCGCTGCACAGCTTCTCCGCGATGCGCGGATCGCCCCGATTTACGAGGGGACGAACGGCATCCAGGCGATTGATCTTGTCACCCGCAAGCTACCGCTTGCCGGCGGCGCGGTCGTCGAGGCGTTCCTCGGCGAATTGCGCGGCATCGTCGAGGCGGTGAATGCGACCAACGATCCCGGCTTGGGCTGGAGCGGCCTGCGGCTCGAAGAGGCGGTCGAGAGCTTGACCCGCGCCACACATTGGATGCTCGCGCACATCCAGAAGGAACCTAACGAGGCGCTGGCCGGAGCGACGCCGTATTTGCGGCTGTTCGGCCTTACCACCGGTGGCTGCCTGTTGGCGCAACAAGCGCTTGCCGCCTTGCGGCTCAACGCCGATGCAGCTCCGCGCGTCGCGCTCGCGCGATTCTTCGCCGAGAACGCCGCTGTCCAAGCGGGAGCTCTTGAGCGCACGGTGGTCGAAGGCGCGCCGGGCGTGATCGGAGCCGATCCCGCATCGCTGCAATAGCCTGCGGCTTCGCAAGAATAATCCCCATGTCTACGCTGCTGATTACCCATCCGGCCTGTCTCAATCACCTTACGCCGCCGGGCCATCCTGAGCGGCCGGATCGCCTCCGCGCCGTTGAGCGCGCGCTTGAGGCTGAGAAATTCCAGACGCTTGCGCGCGCCCAGGCGCCAATTGCAGCTCTCGAAATCGTCGCGCTATGCCATCCCATGGACTACGTGACGGAGGTCCGCGACGCGACGCCCAGTGAAGGGATGGTACGTCTCGACGCCGATACCTCGATGTCGCCCGGTAGTTTCGAGGCGGCGCTCCGCGCTGTCGGCGGCGCCGTCCTCGCGGTCGATGAAGTGTTCTCGAAAAAGGCCACCAACGCCTTTGTTGCCACACGCCCGCCCGGTCACCACGCCGAAACCGCCCGCCCGATGGGATTCTGCTTGTTCGACAACGCTGCAATTGCCGCGCGCTACGCGCAGAAGCGTCACGGCATCACCAGCGCGGCCATTGTCGACTTCGACGTTCACCACGGCAACGGGTCGCAAGAGATTTTCTGGGCGGACCGTTCAGTGATGTATTGCTCGACACATCAGATGCCGCTGTTTCCCGGCACCGGCGCCGTCGGCGAAACGGGAGATTTCAACACGATCGTCAATGCGCCGCTTCGTCCCGGCGACGGCAGCGATGCGTTTCGCGCCGCATTTGAGAATCGTGTTCTGCCGCGTTTGCGCGAATTCGCGCCCGATCTCATCATCATTTCGGCGGGCTTCGATGCTCACATGCGCGATCCGCTCGCCAACCTCAATTTGGCCGAGGCGGATTTCGGGTGGGTGACCCAGAAGATTATGGAGATTGCCGATCATTGCGCGGGGGGTCGCGTCGTTTCGCTCTTGGAAGGCGGCTATGATCTGGAAGCGCTTGCGAATTCAACGGCCGCTCACGTCACCGCGCTGATGCACGGCTAGAGTTCGATTATCTCCCCATAAAGCCTGAGACTTGCGCCGGATACGAGTTCATGCAATTCGGACGGCGGTTCAAGGAGCCGGCAATGGCTGAGCAAAATACTCTGAGCAACACAGGCAATGCGACCAACAGCGATGTCGAACAGTTTTCGTTCGAACGGGCGATCGAAGAGCTTGAGTCGATCGTCAGGCGACTTGAAGACGGCAAGGTGCCGTTGGAGGAATCGGTCGCCATTTACGAGCGCGGCGAAGCGCTTAAACGCCGTTGTGAAGATTTGTTGCGGCAAGCGGAGGCGCGCGTACAAAAGATAACGCTCGATACAACCGGTGCACCTACCGGTACTGAGCCGCTCGACATTCAATAGCGCTCGACGAGTCAACGCGCGGCGGCACGTGGCGGCTGATAAAGCACAACGACATTTCGCGATTCGCCGCGCGGACAACGGAGCC
>Ga0302325_10007605_pt1 | contig 23997 bp, 16 predicted proteins | sample Palsa_T0_2_FD_201948 | JGI IMG/M metagenome (GOLD analysis project Ga0302325, IMG submission 201948) | Peat permafrost microbial communities from Stordalen Mire near Abisko, Sweden - Palsa_T0_2 | ecosystem: Environmental > Terrestrial > Soil > Palsa > Peat permafrost | place: Sweden: Abisko... | reverse complement strand
ACGGGGTCGGATACTGCTGAATTGTGCCGCGGTCGTACGCGACCGCCTGCCCGACATCGCTTTCACCATGACTCGCGAGCAGGGCAAGCCGCTCGCCGAGGCGAAGGCAGAGGTGGAGTTCGCGGCCAGCTTCTTCGAGTGGTTCGCCGGCGAGGGAGAGCGGGCATACGGCCAGATGGTTCCCGCTCAGCGCCCTGACCACCGAGTTGTCGTGCTACGCCAGCCGGTCGGTGTAAGCGCCGCGATCACGCCGTGGAACTTTCCCGCGGCGATGATGTCCCGCAAGCTCGCGCCCGCGCTCGCCGCCGGCTGCACCAGCATCATCAAGCCTGCCTCGGCCACACCCCTCACCGCCGCCGGAATCGTCCGCTGCATGCAGGATGCCGGCGTGCCCGACGGCGTGGTCAACCTGATCACCTCGAGGCACAGTCACGCCGTGGCAAAGCAGCTGTTCGATGACGCCCGCGTTCGCAAGGTGTCATTTACGGGGTCGACCGAGGTTGGGAAGGAACTGATCCGCCTTTCCTCGGCCCACGTTACCCGCCTTTCGCTTGAGCTCGGCGGCCATTCCCCCTATCTGGTGTTCGCAGATGCCGATCTCGACCTGGCCACGGAACAGATAGTCGTGTCGAAGTTCCGCAACAGCGGGCAGACATGCGTCTGCGCAAACCGCGCCTACGTCCAGCGCTCCGTATACGAAGAACTGGTCGAGCGGGTAGCCGATAGATCACGAAAGCTCGTCGTCGGCTCGGGCCTGTCCCAGGAGACCGACATGGGTCCACTGATCGACGGCGGCGCGGTGGACAAGGTCGAGGCCCACATCAATGACGCGGTGGGACGGGGGGCCCGGCTGGTGACCGGCGGCGAGCGTCTCACAACAAACGGCACATCAGCCGGAAACTTCTTCGGGGCGACGATCCTGGCCGATACAGACGCCGAGATGCTGATCTCGAGGGAGGAGACGTTTGGTCCGGCGCTAGCGATGGCGCCGTTCGACAGTGAAGAGGACGCCGTGCGGCTGGCCAACGACACTCAATACGGCCTTGCCGCCTACGTACACACGCGCGACTACGGTCGGCTCTTTCGCGTCGCCGAGGAGCTCGAGTACGGCATCGTCGGGGTCGACGTGGGAATCATCTCCGCCGCTAACGCCCCCTTTGCGGGGATCAAGGAGTCCGGATACGGAGTAGAGGGTGGTTCCTTCGGGATCGACGAGTACCTGGCCACGAAGTACGTCCTACTCGGCGATGTCAGCTGATTGCATGCCCTCCAGGCCGTAGAGCCGCTCACCCGCATCGACGCTCACATAGCCCGCTTCGATGTCGGCGATGACGTCGGCTCTCGGACGATCACCGGGCGGTCCGTAGCCGCCACCCCCGGCGGACTCCTGGATGACGACATCCCCGCGCTCGAGCGGTATGTCGGCGCCCTTCGATCCGAACGCCGGCGACGCCGGCGCAGGCCCATCGCCTCTGTCGATGCGGTACGAGCCGCCCGCGCCATGACACCCGCCGGCGAGCCCGTACGGAGGCATGTTGCAGCGGTCCGAGATGAAGCTGAGCGACGCCGAGGCGGAAAGGATCTCGTAATCGCGCCGCGTCCCCAAGCCACCTCGCCAGCGTCCGGCGCCACCGCTGTCTTGACGCAGCTCGTAGCGGACGACGCGCACAGGATAGCGGAGCTCCAATGCCTCGACCGGGGTGTTGGGGCAGTTGCTTGTGATCGAGTACAGCGCGTTTTCCCCGTCCTTGAACGGAAGCGCGCCCCAACCTCCCTCTGGGTACTGATAGAGGATGGCGCGGCGGTCAAGATCATCCGCTGTGTCGATCAGCAGGTTATTCGAAGACCCGTGATCGCAGGCCATGATTCTGGGGCCGTGCGGCAACGTGCTGAGCGCACGCATCACGGTGTTCACGATTCGATGTGCGCACTCGTTACCCCCGGTGCAGGCGGCAGGGAACCTCGGACTCACCAACGTGCCCTCGGGAACCTTGATCGCAATCGGCCGGTAGCACCCGTCGTTTGCCGGGATGGTGGGGTCGGTCGCAGCCTGAAGGGCTACATACACCGCCGAGGCCGTCATCCCGGGGGCGGAGTTGATCGGTCCGCGCGCCTGGGGTCCAGTGCCATCGAAATCGACCGTCAACTCGTCCCCGCGCACGCGGACCGTGACGCGGATCCGGATCGGCTCATCGCGGATGCCGTCGTTCTCCATGAAATCCTCGCCGGCGTAGTCTCCATCTGGCCAAGCCTCGATCACGGCGCGCATCCGCGATTCCGAGTGCTCGCAGATGGCGACTGTCATCCGTTCGATCAGCTCGCGGCCGTACTGGTCACACATCTCGCGGAACCGCCCTACCGCCGTCCGGTTAGCCGATACCTGAGCTTCGAGATCCCCACGCATGTCGCTTGGCACGCGCACGTTATTGAGGACGAGCTGGCACAGATCGCGATCGAGCGTCCCGCGGCGATACAGCTTGACCGGTGGGATTCGCAGACCCTCCTGGAAGTTCTCCCGAGCTCCGGAATAGAAGCTTCCCGCCACCGTTCCTCCCACGTCGGCATGGTGGGCCCGATTGGCTGCGAAACCCGTCAGTACGCCGTCGACGAAGATCGGGCTGATGACGGTCAAATCGGGCAGATGACTGCCTCCTCGATACGGGTCGTTGAGCAGGACGGCGTCGCCAGGCTCGAACGCAGTTGGGCCGACTTCATCGACCGCGGCGGCAACGGCAAACTGAAGCGCCCCAAGATGGATCGGGAGAAACTCGCCCTGCGCCGTGAGCCGGGCATTCCGATCGAACAGTCCGCATGAGAAGTCCCCGCCCTCGTTGAAGATGGACGAGTAGGCGGTCTGGCGCAGTGTTACGCCCATCTCCCGTGACACGGACACGAGGCCGGCGCGCACAATCCCCAGAGTCGCGACGTCGAGATCACCCGGAGAGGAGCGGACGCTAGACATTATCGACCACCCTGGCTTCATCCCCGCTTTCAGGCGCCGACCGCTGAGCCGGCCTAATCTCGAGAATGCCACCGGCGGCAACCTGCACCGTGGCGGAGGGCGGCACGACGATCGTCGCATCGGACTGCTCGATGATCAGGGGGCCTAGCGTGGTCGGGCAATTGTTCGCGCGGACCCGAGATACGACGGGGGTGCTCAGCCAGCCCAGATCCGGACCCCAGTACACCTGGCGCTCTGATTCAGGGAAATCCGACCACGAAGGCACGCCTAGGCTCTTGCCGTGAACGATCCCGACGCCGGCCGCGCGTAGGTTGATCAGCTCTACGGGCGCGTCCTGGAACGCATGTCCATACCGAGCTCGATGCATTTTGTGAAACGCCTCTGTCAGCTGCTTCGGTGATGGCGCATCGCTCGCGATCGGAACTGTCAGCTCGTGGGTCTGACTGCGGTATCGACAATCGCCGGCGAAGACCGCTGACACTGCCTCATGCTTGACCCCGCTATTCACAACGAGCTCGGTTACCTGGGCCACGAGCCGCTGGAGCGCACTGACGAGGTCATCCGCGCCCAGCGTGTCCAGCTCGCGATACACGGTGTGGACGTGCTCGTAGCGCACGTCGGCGAGCAGCATGCCCTGCGCGGATGCCACGCCCGGGAAGGGTGGGACGAGGATTGCACTGATCCCGAGTTCCCGGGCTACCTCGAAGGCATGCGCCGCGCCTGCGCCGCCCTCGGCGACGAGCGCGAATCCGCGCGGATCCCGTGCGCGTTCGACGGACACCTCACGCACGGCATTGGCCATCTTGGCGTTGATGAGCCGCAGCACCCCCCAAGCTGCCTCCTCCACTGCGACGCCAAGCCGGCTCGTGATTGCGGCTAGGCTCGCCACCGCCCGCTCCCGGTCGATCGGCAATGCACCCCCCAAACCGGCGCGGGCGCTGTAGCGTCCGAGGACCACCGCCGCGTCCGTCACCGTTGGCCTCGTCCCGCCTCGCCCGTAGCACGCCGGGCCGGGGTCGGCCCCCGCGGACGCTGGCCCGATTTCGAGTGCGCCGCCGGCGTCGAGCCAGGCGATGCTGCCGCCCCCTGTGCCGATCGAGACGATGTCCAGGGATGGCGTCTGGATCGGATATCCGGCGATCTCGAAGCTCGTGACCCGGTCCGCGCCCGCGCGCGTGATCGCCGCGACATCGCAGCTCGTGCCACCCATGTCGAAGCTGATCACGTTCCTGTGCCCGGCTTGACGGCCGACCTCCTGAGCGCAGATGACTCCTCCCGCCGGACCCGAGAGCAGGGTCGACACGGGACGGCGCCGAGCCGTATCCGCATCCAGCAGTCCACCCGTCGACTGCATGATGGTCAGATCGCCGCCGAATCCGTTCGCGCTCAGGTCCGCTGCGACCTCGCCGAGGTACCCATCTATCACCGGCATGGCCAGGGCGTTGACCACGGTGGTGCTGGTCCGTTCGAATTCACGGAACACGGGCAGTACCTCGTGAGAGAGAGATACGTGCAGGTTTTGATCCGCTGATCTGATCGCCCGGCCGATGCGGCGCTCGTGGTCCGGATTCGTGAACGAGTGCAGCAGGCACACGGCAACCGCCTGTACGCCCGCGGCGGTCACCTGGGCAATGATCGATCCGAGCTCGTCCTCTTCCAGCGGGACGACCACGCTCCCGTCTGCCCCGATCCGTTCCCGAACCTCGAAGCGCAGCGGGCGGGGCACGAGGGGCGGCGGCTTTCGCTGCGAGATGTCGAACAGGTCGGTGCGGTTACCGCGCATGATCTCAAGGACGTCGCGAAATCCCGCAGTGGTGATCAAGGCCGTCCGCGGATAAGACCCGGTGAGGATTGAGTTCAGCGCCACGGTCGTGCCGTGCGCGATCAGCTCGACTTGATCGACGCCGATGCCGATCCCAGTAATGGACTCGGCGAACCCCGTCGCCATGCGCTCAGGTGTTGAGAGCGTCTTGGCCGTAACGCAGGAACCGTCAGACCGTAGCCCGATCGCATCGGTGAACGTGCCTCCGACGTCCACCGCTATGCGCATGTCATCGCTCCGTTCTCGATCAAGCGAGCGCCGAAGCCCGGCATTCGGTCAGCCACGCATATGCTCGATGCGATCGAGATCCAGCGTCAGGCCCCAACCGGGAGCGCGGGGCACATCGAGGATGCCGTCGCGGGGGCGGGGAAACCCCTCCACGAATAGCTCACGCACCGGATTGTCAATCGTCATGTACTCCAGGCGCGAAAGCTGTGGTACCGCACTGGCCAGGTGAATGGCCGCGAGCTGCGACAGGCCACCGGAGAAACCGGTGTGGGGAGCGATCTGGCGGTTCTGCGCAAACGCCAGAGCTGCGATCTGGAGCGCCGCGGTCATGCCGCCACAGCGGCCAAGATCCGGTTGGATGTAGTCGAGCAGGCCCATCGCGATCGGTGCCCGGAAGCCGGCGACGCCGAAGAACGTCTCGCCCGCGGCAAGCGGCGTCGAGGTCATCGCATGCACGCGGCGATACCCGTCAAGATCGTCGGGCGGGACCGGCTCCTCGAACCACTGCACGTCGAGTGGCTCCAGCGCCCGCCCGACCCGCACCGCCGTCGCGGCGTCGAAGGCGCCGTTGGCATCGACCATCAGCTCGATCTCGTCGCCGACGGCGTCGCGAATCTTTTCCACCGCTCGAATGTCCCCGCGCACCCCTCCGTCCGCGGGCGTCCGGCCGATCTTGATCTTGATGGCACCAAACCCATTGGCGACGTGCTCTCGGGCCTGCGCGACCATTTCCTGGTCCGAGTCAATGTAGATGGAGGATGCATAGACCGGGATTCGCTCGCGGCCGGCCCCGTAGAGGAGCCGCCAGACGGGCATTCCAGCGGCCTGGCCGGCGATGTCCCACAGCGCGCAGTCGATGCCGCTGATCGCTTCGACCACGACCCCCGCCGAGTGCCCCCACCGCCGCAGCTGATCGAACATCCGGACCCACAGGCCTCCGATGTTTCGCGCATCTTCCCCGACCACCGCCGGACCGAGCAGCGAGTTCACCGCTGCCGCGGTCATCTCACCGCCGCGGCGAGCGAGCGCCTCGCCATACCCGGTGAGCCCGTCCTCGGTCCTCACCGAGACGAGTACCGCGGTGAAGGCGTCGTAGTCGCCGATCGCGAAGCGAACGCCGCGGCGCGGACGCGCGACCAGGACCTCAGCGCTGACCGCGGCGATCCGCATCTCGACCGGCATCATCGGGGCCGGGAAAGCGCGCCCCTGGGGCTGCGTCGTGCCCGCGAATCGCGTAGAGCTCCTCGCAGCCCGGGCTACAGAACTGCCGCTGCACGCCGTTTACCTCGGCGATCCACATATGCCTGGCTACGACTTGGCCGCAGCAGTCGCAGGGTGTGACCACGGTGTCCCAGATCTCGTGTTTGATCTCTTCCCACCGTCCCATGGCCGACCTCACGCTTCGTCCCAACCATAGAGCGAGCGCGCGGCATCCTCGCTGACCAAGCCCTCCTCGACGTCGCACCTGACCGACTCGCGGTCCCGCTCGCGGGGATCCCCGAAGCCGCCGCCGCCCGGCGAGTCGAGCAACACTTCATCGCCCTCCTCGAGTACAACGTTGGTGAATTTTGACGCTGACACCGTTCCGAATACTTCGGGGAAGGTGCGGAACCTGTCATCACCGCGCCGCTTGACCAGGATGGCGCCGTAGCCGCCCGGAAGACCACCTTCCAGTCCCCAGGCGCGGAAGCGCCCCTTGGTACGGTCGAACAGCGCGCTGGCCGTGATCTGAGCCCCGGCGCCAATCCGCATGATCCGGCGTGTACCAAGTCCCCCGCGCCGCCGGCCGGCCCCACCAGAATCTGTGATCAACGAGTACTCGATCGTCTGCAGCGGATAGCGCGTTTCGAAGATCTCCACCGGTGTATTGCGGCAATTGCCGTTGACGACGATCGTCGCGTCATTGCCGTCGTCGTAATCCTTCGCCCCCCAGCCACAGCCCTCAAGGTGATAGTTGGCGTAGAACTCCTGCGTCTTCGGATGGGTCCCGCCGAAGAGGAAGTTGCAGCAGCTTGCCCCCTGTGCCGCCGACACCTTGTCGCGCAGCACCGCGCCCATGGCGCCCATGACCATGTCGAACAGCTTTGGGTGCGTCTCGGTATTCCCGCCCACCGACGCTCCTGGATATACGACGTTGACGACGGTTCCGGGCGGCGCGATGACGTGAATCGTGCGATAGGCGCCACTGTTCTTGGGGATGTTCGGGTTCGTGAGGTGCATGATCGCGTTGTAGACAGCGCCCGCGGTGACGGCGTACGTGGTGTTGATCGGGCCACGAACCTGAGGCTGACTTCCGGTCCAGTCGGCGATCATGTGCTCACCGTCGATAGTAAGCTTGACGTGAAACTTGACCGGCTCGTCGACGACGCCGTCGTTCTCCATGTAGTCGGTGAATTCGTAGGTTCCATCCGGGATGGCGGCGATCTCGGTCCGCATCCACCGCTCCGAGTAATCCATCAGCTCGTTTCCCGCGCGTGTAAGCAGCTCGGGCCCATACCGGTCGATCAGCTGTACAAGCCGGCGCTCGGCTACGCGGAGCGAGCCGATCTGCGCATTGAGATCCCCCCAAGTGTTGCGGGGCGTTCTGTGGTTGGCCATGATCAATCGCCACAGGTCGAGGTTAGGCTCGTCCCTGCTGACGATCTTGACCGGGGGGATCCGCAGGCCTTCCTGGAATATCTCAGTGGCGTCGGCAGCGAAGCTCCCCACTGCTTTACCGCCGATCTCGGCGAGGTGCCCGACGTTCGCTACGAACCCCCACAGCTCTCCGTCGTAATACACGGGCCGGAGGACAGAGTGCTCCGGGATGTGGTTCCCCCCACGATAGGGGTCATTGTGCAAGATCACGTCTCCGGGCTCAAATGAATCGAGACCCAGCTCTTGCAGCGTCCAGCGGACGATAAAAATGCTTGCCGCGAGTTGCCCGGGACAGTATTCGGCTTGGCCGATCATGTTCCCCTCTCGGTCAAACATCGCACAGGAGAAGTCGAGACCTTCGTTGAAGATCGGAGAGAACGCTGTCCGCGTCATCGTGATCCCCATCTCGCGGCAGACGTTCACGAACGCGTTGTTGATGATCGTCAGCTGGATTGGGTCCAGGGTTGAACCCGTGGGGTCCGGCGAAGATGCGGGTGCGGGCGTCAAACCGTGTCTCCTCTGATGCGCTAGCCGCGAGCGGCGTCGATCGAGGTCGTGTCCTGGACGTCGGCGACCGCGAGCTTATGTAACTCGACCATGCCCAGGCTGTCCGCTTCGAGCCGCCAGCCGGGCGGCACGACGATCGTCGAGTCCATCGACTCCACGACCATTGGTCCGGCCAGGTCTTGGCGATCCTTTAGATCTGTGCGTGGCACAACGGCAGTGGCCTGAAACCCGCCGTCCCCGAAGTAGACCTGGGCCGTACGGCCCGCGGGCGGATCCTTCGCCGCTGCCTGACCGCCTACCTCGAGTCTCATCGTCGGTAACTCAGCGGCGCCGTCAGCCATGACTGTCACGCCGAGGCGGACGAACTCGACCGCCATCGAGTCGAGCCGGTAGCCGTAGAAGTCGTAATAGAGCTCGTGATAGTCGACCAGGACCGCGGCCAGCGTCTCCGTCGTGATCGCACCGGTGCCCACCGGCATCTCCTGCTCGTAGTTCTGGCCCTCGTACCTCATCGCGATGAAACGCTCGACCCGGTACCCGTCGGCGAAGCTGCCCTGGGCTCGGTAGCTCTCCACGGCCCTGGCCTCGAGCGCGGCGAATTGCGCTTCGACCTCGTGAGCCGCGCTCGTGCTGGTCAACCTGATGCTGTTGATCACGTCGACGCGGACCTTGGCCACCATCGCACCAAAGGCCGAGGTGAGTCCGGGATGCAGCGGCACGATCACACGCCGGATACCCAGTGCCTCGGCGATATCCGCCGCGTGCGTTGGCCCGGCGCCTCCCATGGCGACGAGTGCGAAGTCGCGAGGATCCACCCCTTGCTCAACGGTGATGATCCGCACAGCGTTCGCCATGTTCTCATTGGCGACACGGATCATCGACCAAGCCACCGTTAGGGTGTCTACGCCCAGCTGAGCGGCTAGCCGCTCCAGCGCGGCTACGCTCTGGTCCCGGGCCAGTGGCAGGCTGCCACCGAGGAAGTAATCGGGATTGAGGCGACCCAGGATCAGGTTGGCGTCGGTGAGCGTCGGCTCGCTGCCTCCTTGGGCATAGCAAGCAGGGCCGGGGTCAGCCCCCGCGCTGCGGGGGCCGACCTGCAAGAACCCACCTGGGTCGATCCATCCGATCGACCCGCCCCCCGCGCCGATCGGCTTCGAACTGACGGTCGGGACGGCGACCGGAAGACCGAACTCGATTTCAAACTCCGAGGAGAACAGCGGGTCACCGTCGGTCACGAGGCAGATGTCACAGCTTGTTCCACCCATGTCGAGAACGATCGCCTTCGTGGCCCCGTGAGTCCGCGCCACGTACGCGCCCCCGATGGCTCCCCCGGCCACGCCGGAGAGAAGGATGTGACTGGGACGATCACGGGCCTCGCTGGCTAGGGCGTGGCCGCCGTTGGACTTGAGCAGCGACCAGGTCGAGCTGATTCCGTATTTGCGAAACGCTTCCGTGACGCTGGTCACGTACCGGTCGAGCGAAGGCTTCAAGTAGGCGTCCAGGATCGCGGCTGTACCTCGTTCGAACTCGCGCCAGATGGGTGCCACCTCGTGCGACAGCGATACGTGCCAGCTCGGGTCGATCTCGCGAATGGCCTCCCTCGCCGCCCGTTCGGAGGAGCCGTTCAAGTAGGCGAACAAGAAGCAGATCGCAATCGCGACCTCCCTTCCGGCATACGGAGCAAGCACTTGCCGAAGCTCCTTCGCATCGAGCCCGCGAATAACCCGTCCTTCGGCGTCGACTCGCTCATCGACCCCGACGCAGTCGCGACGCTGGACAAACGGGGTCGGCTTGCGCCACCTGAAGTCGTAGTGGTGCTTTCGATTGATCCGCTGGATATAGGGAATGTCCTCGAATCCCTTCGTGGTCACGTAGACCACGTGCGCCCCGGTCCGTGTCAGTACGGCATTGATCCCGATCGTGGTCCCGACGACGATGAGCGAGACTGCACGGGAATCGAACTGGGCCTCGGAAAGAGCACGAACCAGCGCCCGCACCGGGTCCGACGGCGTCGAAGGAACCTTCGCCACGTACCAGTCCCCGCTGACCTCGTCGACTGCGACCAGGTCGGTGAACGTGCCCCCAGTGTCGATTCCGACGCGGACGCCCACGCTGGCTACCTAGGACCAGTCGTCGCGTGCACAGCCATCCAGCACGCCGGCATCGAACGCAAAGCCCAGCCCCGAATCCGTGGGCACGACCAGTTCGCCGTCATCGGTGACCCTGAGCCTGGAGTCGATCAGGCGGCTGAAGTTGAACACGGAGTCGTCAGGGAAAAACTCCACGAATTGTGCGTTTGGCGTGGCGGCGACCAGGTGCACGTGAAGGTCATGGAACCAATGGGGGGCCATTGGAATGCCGAAGCTGTCGGCAGTGCTCGCGATCCGCTGGTACTCCGTGATGCCGCCACACACCGCGGCGTCGGTCTGCAGCACCGCGCTTGCGCCGGCTCGGAGGAGGCGGAGATGCTGCCAGCGACCGGCCTCGATCTCGCCTGTGACGACAGGGATATGGGTACTGCGAGCCAGGCGTGCATGGTTGTCGATGTCGTCGGGAGAGAAGGGCTCTTCGATCCAATAGGGGTCGTAGGGCTCGAGACGGCGTAGCGCATGCAGCGCCGTCGGCAGGTCACGCCAGGCGTTGTTCGCGTCGAGCATGACCAAGACGTCGGGGCCGACGGCTTCGCGCACGCGTCTCACCCGTTCTGCGTCCTCTTCGGGGGTTGCTCGGCCGATCTTCAGCTTCACGGCCCGAAAGCCGAGCGCGACATACGACTCCATCTCGGCCGCCAGGTCCCGGGGCGACTTTCCCTGGGCGTAATACCCCCCGCTGGCATAGGCGGGGACAGTGCCGCTCGACACAGCGCCCAGGTAGTGCCAGAGTGGGACCCCGGCCTGCCGGGCGTTGAGGTCCCACAGAGCGATGTCGATTGCACTGAGCGCACGCATGACCGAGCCGCTGCGACCATGTAACAGCAGCTCCTGGTAGGCGTCCTCCCAGATGCCCTTCGTGCGATACGCGGGCTGGGCCACGACAACTGGGGCCAAAAGTGCGCGGACGGCGAGCGTCACCACTTCCCCGCCAAAGCTGCCGGCATAGCAGAAGCCGATCCCTTCGGCACCGTCTTCGGTCCGCACTCTCACCAAAGTGTAGTGCCGCTCGTTTATTGTCCGGCGCGCGAAGCTCGTCGACGACGCGAGCGGAAGCACCACCGTTCGTGCTTCGACGCTACGGATGGTCGACATTGCAGTCGAGCCGTGTGGCTCTCGCTCCTGTCACTCGGCCTCCGCAGCAAGCGCGGCGAGGTCCATGTCACGTGCCCGGTGTCGCGTTCCGATCGCGATTAAGAGAGCAACCACCACCCAGCCGATGGCAATCCATATCCCGTCGGCTATCGGGTAGGCCGGCAAAGGCGACACTGACTTATACCCCACGTAGACGAGTGCCACCGAGGTGATGATGGGAAGGACGATATGCTTGAGCCAGCTGAAATCGGCCTTCACATGTCGGTTGAAGTAGCGAGCGACCGCGTAATTGCCACCGATGTAGACGATAATCAAGTTGAGTGTGATGACGAGACCGAAGATGAAATACGAATTTGCGGCACCGAACGTCGCTCCACCAACTGCACCAACGACGAGGGAAAATATCGTCAGCGCCACTATGGCGTTGGCCGGCGAGTTGTATTTGGGGTGAAGCTTCCCGAACCAGGCGGGGAAGATGCCGACCCGGCCCAGCGCGTAGGACATGCGGCTGATCACGATCGTCGAAGCGAGCGAGACTACGATGACCGAGTTCAGGACCGCGAGCAGCAGGATGACACCGGCGCCGCCCCAGTACTGCTTGGCGAGGATGAACGGCGGGAGCTGCGATGACGCCGTGAAACTGCTGAGGCGATCGACACCCCACCCGTCGAGGATGCCCCAACACGCGATGACCAGGACTGCGCCGCACAAGAGGATCGAGCCAATCAGGGCACGAGGTATGTTGCGTCGAGGGTCGTTGCTCTCCTCAGCCACGGGCGCGGCACCCTCCCAGCCTGTGAATAGGAAGATCGAGAATATGACCCCTAGAAAGAGGCCGTGGAGGCTGGCCGAACCCGGATTGAAGGGCTCGAACGAGAAGCCTCCTTTGCCCGGACTTGCTAGGCCCCAGACCCCGAGGGCAACCAGCACAACGCATTCGACGCTGCCCAGATAGACCAGGGCCCGGCCCGAATACCTGATGCCGCGATAGGCGGCAAGAGCGCACCCCACTACCACCAGCACGAAAAGGATCGGCCACGCCAGGTGGATCGAATAGCGCGTCTTAAGCTCGGTGGTCAAGACATTGGCCAGGTACGCCGCGTTCATGCTTGGCGATAGCCCGTAGATGAACAGCATGATCGCGATAAATACGCCGGCAGGCGACCCGAGTGCCGCGCGCATGAACGTGTAGTACCCCCCCGCGGAGGGCAGGCGCCGCGCTATGTCCGAGAGCGTCACCGCGAGGAGAAGCATGATCACGACAGCGATGATGAAGGCGACCGGAACAGCCAGCCCCGCGTAGCCGGCCGTGAACTGGATGACCAAGATCAGCGTCGCGGTCGGAGCCATCAACCCGATGGACTGCATCAGGACTCCAGGGAAATGCAGTGCTCTCTCGAGCTTGGGCTCGGACCCCTGCTGCACCGCGGGCAGAGTGGTGCCTACATCACTAGGTGCCATGGCTCTCCTCTACGAAAGGTGGGCGAGAGTGGTGATTCAGAGCGATCTGGCCCCCTGGGCACCGCGAGAGATTTCGCCGCGACCACGTCTGCCTCGGGTTGGCGCTCATATCTAAAAGCGGTCCAGTGTGCGGCGATCTGAATCGTCGATTCAGTCGCAGGTGAATGGGCGCGGACCGTACCAAAGGCTGGACAGCCAAGTCAAGCAAATCGGATCCGAAGCGATGCTCTAGCCGCCTAGAATAACGTTGCCGGTCGGCCGAAGAGATCCTTTCCGGATCCCATTCGCCCCCTTGACCGAATTGGCGACGCGCTTTGAAGTCAGTCGTAGCTCGCTTTTGCCCCGTTCGAGCATCCACTCCTGCACCTCTAAGTGGTGGTCGCGCTGCCCGATCGGAGCGCTACGATCTCACCGTGGGAGACGCGGAGAAGTCACTTTCGGTTGGGGAGAGGGCTCTATACCGGCCGATGAACCGCGACATCGCAGCGAGTCTGCGGCAGGCCATACTCGAGGGGCGCCTGCAGCCGGGCGAACGGATCGGCCAGGAATCCATCGCCGGCGAGTACGGTGTCAGCCGCATCCCTGTGCGCGAGGCGCTGCGCCAGCTGGAGAACGAGGGGCTGATCACGCAGATCCCCCACGCGGGTGCCCGCGTATCGCAACACGACCCTCGCCAGATGCTCGAACTCTATTTGCTGCGGGAGTCGCTCGAGCCGCTGCTGCTTAGTCACAGCGTGGTCAATCTGACGGATAGCCAGCTGCGCGCACTGCACGACAGCATGGACCGGGTCCGAGCGGCCGAGAACGACGTGCAGGTCTGGCTGCTCGAGGACCGAGTTTTCCACCTGAGTTCGTTTCAGGCCGCAGGCATGCCCACTGCGCTGAGCCTCGCCGAGCGCTTCTACAACCAGACCCAGCCACATCGGCGCGCGTTTTTCGGATCGCTGGACCAGACGGAGTTGGAGATAGTCCATCTCGAGCACCGCCTCATCCTCGATGCAGTCGAGCGTCGTTCTCCGGAGGAGGCGGCAGATCTGCAGCGGATGCACGTCCGCCGCACACGCAAGAAGCTGGCCGCGGCCAATGCGATCAGCGGACATGACCGACGGCCCACCGGGTAAGGTCCCCGCTAGGATCCAATCCAATGGGCGTGCTGTGTGCCTCAGTCGGTACTGCGCCTACCAAGCGGCGCGATCAGCGGTCAGGCGCATGACGCCGCACGCTTCGAAGCACCGGCCCGGTCCGAATCGGCGCCCGCTATCGCTGGACGGTGCGCTCCGGATGTCCGTAGACACCGGCGGAACGTTCACCGACGTCGTCGTAGCGGATCGAGAGGGAGCGTTGGTCTCCGCGAAGGCCCCGACACGGGCAGGCAATGCGTGGGAGGGAATCAACGACGCATTGGAGATTCTTTCTGCGTCCGCTCGTACGACTGCGAGCGATCTCCTTGCTCGCTGCACCACGCTGTCGTACGCGACCACCCTTGCCACTAACGCGATCTTGACGGCTTCAGCTCCCAGGACGGCATTCGTAACGACTGAGGGGTTCCCGGACATCCTTACCCTGCGCCACGGTGGCCGGCCGGACCCCTTCGACTTCGCCACGCCCTTCCCACGTCCGTACATTCCGCGGTCGCTCACTTTTGAGCTACCCGGACGCATGACCGCTGAAGGCGAGGAGCTAAAGCCATTCGACGACGAGGCCGCATTCTCTATTTGCGGCTTCATAGGTGAAGCCGGTTGCCGGGCCGCCGCCGTATGCCTGCTGTGGGCGCACGCCAATCCGGCCCACGAGCTGGCGTTCGCGGCGGTCATGCGCGACCACGCCCCTGGCGTGTACGTCACACTGTCGCACGAACTCAATCCGGTGATTCGAGAGTACACACGTGCCTCCTCCACGGCAATCGATGCCTCGCTCAAACCCCTAGTCCAAGAGCACCTCGCTGCCCTGGCAGCTGACCTCACAAGCGCCGGCTTTCGCGGGGAGCTCCTCGTGGTCACGTCTGCTGGCGGATGCCTCCCGGCGCGAGGAATGATGCAAAAGCCGATCTACTCCGTCGACTCTGGGCCGTCGGTCGCTCCCGTTGCCGCAAGAGCATATGCCGAAGCCGACGCCAATGCCCGCAACGTAATCGTCTATGACACCGGCGGGACCAGCTTTGACGTTAGTCTTATCCGCAATGGCGAAATAACGCTGACACGAGACAGGTGGCTCGGCCCGGAATTTACAGGACATCTCCTGGGGATCGCCGCAGTCGCCGTACACAGCATCGGCGCCGGCGGTGGCAGTCTTGCGTGGATCGACGACGGCGGACTGCTTAGGGTGGGGCCACAGAGCGCAGGGGCTGATCCAGGTCCAGTGTGTTACGGCCGAGGTGGTGTCCGGCCCACTGTCACTGACGCGGCGGTAGTCTCCGGCTATCTCGACCCCGAGTACTTTCTCGGTGGTCGCCTGCGCCTCGACGCAGAGGCCGCCAGGAGCGCGATCGAAACCGAGATCGCCCGCCCGCTCGGTCTCACAGTGGAGGACGCTGCGAGGGCCCTCCTCGCCGTGGCCGACCAGGCAATGATTGGCGCGATCAAGGAAATCACAGTAAACCAAGGGGTCGACCCGCGAGAATGCCTCCTAGTGGCGGGTGGCGGCGCTGGAGGGTTCAATGTAGTGAACGTGGCTCGTGAGCTTGGCTGTGGGGTAGCGCTGGTCCCCCGCGCTGCAGCTACGCTCAGCGCGGTCGGCGCCCAATTGTCCGACCTTGTGGCAGACTTCAGTCGGAGCGCTGTGATGAGCACCGCCGAGTTCGACACTGCTCGTGCGGAAGACACGCTGTTGCACCTGGACCGCATGCTGGCCGCGTTTGTCTCCGAGCTTCCATCGAGCGATGCCATCGAGTCCACGGTCGAGCACAGCTTCGCTGTCGAGGCTCGATATCCGGATCAGGTTTGGGACCTGCGGGTCCCAGTGCCATACGCCGATGGTCACCTCGGATCAGGAGCGGTGGCGCAGATTGTTGATAGCTTCCATGACCTACATAGGCGCACATTCGCGGTGAGTGACGACACTTCGCCGATCGAATGTCAGCAGTGGACTGGTGCGGTAACTGTGCACTTGCCAAAGCCAGGGCTCGCAGTGCGGCTAGGTGGTGAGGAAGGCGGCTTCGACCGATTGCGCAACGTGTGGTTCGATGGTAATTGCATGGAGGCTCGGATCGTCGCCGGTTCGCGTTTAACAGCCGGAGATGTTGTGGTTGGCCCAGCTATCATTGAGGAGGTCACCACGACCGTCGTGTTGCCACCCGTGGCGTCGGCCGAGGTTACCTCAATCGGTAGCTATCTGATCAGGGTGTGGGGAGGTGAACAGGGTGGCTGATCTACAGAACCAGACCTGGGCTCGCGGCACGCTGGATCCCATGCTGCTGGCAGTGATCGCGAAGCGACTGGATTCGGTCGTGCGAGAAATGACGCACACGCTGTTCCGGGTTGGGCGGTCAGCGTTGATAAACACCTCACGAGACTTTTCTTGCGCGATCACAACTGCTGATTGCGAGCTGCTGACCGCAGCCGAAGGGCTGCCGATTCATTGTGCCGGGAGCGACCTCCTTGCCGCAGCGATGCAGCGATTCCACGGCGATACGATTCGCGAGGGTGATGCGTTCTTACATAACGACCCGTATAACGGAAACACCCATCACGCGGATTACAGCGTGCTTGTTCCGGTGTTTTGCGAGGGCGTGCACGTGTTTACGGCGATCGCAAAGGCGCACATGGCCGACTGCGGGAACGGGCAGCCGACGACCTACGCGGGGTACGCGCACGACATATATGAGGAGGGTGCACTTAACTTCCCGTGCGTCCGCATCCAGCGTGACGGCTGCGACATCGCGGACATCATTCGCATGTGCCGTGCGCGGATTCGAGTGCCGGACCTGTGGTATGGCGACTACCAGGCGACGCTTGGCGCCGCGCGGGTTGGCGAGCGCCGGCTCAAGGAGCTTCTCGACAAGTACGGACGCTCGCTGATAGCCGAGTTCGTCGCCGAATGGTTTGACTACTCGGAGCGGCGAGTAGCTGCCGCACTCGCGCAGATGCCTAGCGGAACTGGGACTGCCTCGGGCAGTCACGACCCGGTCGAGCGCATGCCTGAGGGGATTCCGGTCAACGTTACGGTCACGCTGCGGCCAGATCTCGGCCGCGCTGAGGTCGATCTGACCCAGAATATCGACTGCACTCCGACCGGATTCAACCTCTCGGAGGCCTGTGCGCGGAGTGCCGCCATCGCTGGGGTGCTCAACGTTTTGCCAGATCCGATGCCTCTTAACGCCGGGACCTTCCGGCGCATCGACGTCAGGCTGCGCGAGAACTGCCACGTTGGAGTTCCGCCTGCGACGGTGTCGTGCTCGGTCGCGACGACGAATGTGGCTGAGCGTGTTATCTCGGTCACTCACCTGGCGATCGCGCAGCTCGCTCCCGGCGCCGGGCTCGCGGAGGGTGGGGTCGGGATGGGCCCCGGCATGGGTGTGATCTCAGGACTCGACGCTCGTCGTGGAGACGCTCCGTACGTTAATCAGCTTTTCCTCAGTATGTACGGGGGCCCCGGCAGCGCGCGCGAGGACGGCTGGATCGCGTTCGGCGTGCCCGTCGATGGCGGTTTGATGTACCGCGACAGCGTCGAGATCGCCGAGCAGAAGTACCCCATGATTGTCGATGAACTGAGGCTGCTGACGGACTCGGAGGGTGCGGGCACCTATCGTGGCGCCCCGGGCAGCCGCGTGACGTTAGGGCCCACCGATCGTCCTATGACGATCGCGTATCTGACCGACGGCTTTGCGAATCCACCACGAGGGGTTCACGAAGGACAGGGGGCGCGTCGCCACGACACATTCGTCCGAACGGCGGCCGGTGCGGAGATCGCTGTGCCAAAGATCGGACAGATCGTGCTCGGCCCTGGGGACCGAATCATCGAGGTCGGCGGAGGGGGTGGTGGCTTTGGCGCCCCGGGTTGGCGAGATCCTGACCGAGTCCTGCGCGACGTGCGGGACGGGCTCGTGAGCCCCGAGCGCGCGCGCGATGTGTACAAGGTCGTGTGCGTTGATGGTTTCGGAGCACAGCCGGTCGTGGACGAATTGGCCACTCGCGAGCTTCGGGCGGCGGTGGAGAATGGTTGACCAGGGTGCTGGTCCGCGGCGGCGCGTGTCATCGCCGGCCTCATGTGCTCGCGTGGCCGGCGACCTGGAGCGGACTACCTGCTGGTTCGTTCCGTCCCGGTTGGGCTTCGACCACGACACCGGCCTCAAGGAGGGCAGAGAGTCGGTCGACGGAGCATCCGAATGCGGTCAGTACCTCGGTCGAATGTTCGCCGAGCGCTGGCGCACGGGCCAGTTTATCCGGGTTGAATCCAGCCATCGGGGTGCGCGAGAAGCGGACCCCGTCAATCGAGTCCAAAAGGCCTAGCACCTCCACCTGGGGGTCCTGGATCGCCTCGACAGCCGTGCGGACCGGCGCAACCAGGACTCCCAGCCTCCCGAGCCGCTCCGTTATCTCCGCCACGGTCAGGTCGCGCACAGCGTCTGCGACGACACCTTCGACGTGCGTCCGGTTGGCGACTCGTAGCTCGTTCGTGGCGAATCGCTCGTCGACGACATGCGCAAGACCGAGGGCGCTGCACAGCCGTGACCACATGTCCTCGTTCACAGCGCCGAGCACCACCCAACCATCGCTGCCTTCGAATGCCGAGTACGGCACGATCGAGGGGTGACCGCTCCCGAACCGCGCCTGCTGAGTCTGGGGCGCGACGCTTGCGGACGCGACAACTGTGCCGAGAACGCTGATCGCCGTCGCGTAGAGGGGGAACTCCATCGCCCGCCCGATCCCTGTGCGACCTCGCACCAGCAATGCCGCCAGAACGCCGTTGACCAGCGACATCCCGGTGGCGATGTCGACCATCGCGACGCCAAATCGGACAGGCGGCCCATCAGGCGCTCCCATCATCGCCATCAGCCCAGACTCGGCTTCGACGATCACTTCGGTCCCCGCCTGGAGGGCGCGCGGGCCGCGGGAACCGAATCCGTTGATTGACGCGTAGATCAGGCGCGGGTTGCGCGGGCGCACCTGCTCGTAGGCGATCCCGAGCCGCTGCGTTACGCCCGGCCTGAAGTTCTCCACGACCACGTCGGCCTGCTCAACCAGCTCGCACACAGCCTGCCGGCCAGAGGTAGTCGCGAGATCCACTGCGACGCTGCGCTTCCCACGGTTGACCGCGGCGAAATAAGTGCTCATGCCGTGCCAGAACGGAGGGCCCCAACCGCGCGTGTCATCGCCATGTGACGGATGCTCGATCTTGATGACGTCTGCCCCCAGATCCGCCAGCAGCATCGTTGCGTACGGCCCTGAGAGGATCCGTGTGAAGTCGACGACGGTGAGCCCGGCGAGCGGCGGGCTATCGGCGCCCGGTTCTGGCTTGGCGTCGGTTTGAAGAGCCATCTGCGTGTCCTTCGTATTCGTCGTGGTGGATGCGTCGACCGTTCCTCTCCGGTGAACGCGCCCCCTTGAGCACATGGGCCAACACTAGCTGGGTGCATTTTCAGTCACGCTCCCCAACCGGCTGCTCTCGCGAGGTGCCTCTACCTACAGGAGCCCGATCAGGACCAGGATCGCGGTACCGAGGACCGCGATGCTGGGCAGCGCTCCCGCGGAGGTGTCGCCGACCGTGGCACCGTCGAGAGGTTTGACCGGGGTGAGCAGTGATGCGGCCATGACGAGCGCGGCGGCGCCAAGGCTGCGGGTGACGGGCACTTGCAGCCAGGCTGCGAGGAGGAGCAGCACGAGCGCGATCGTCGCTAGCGCGGTGGGTGCCGCCCAGTGGAGGGCGGGGGCCTTGCCGCCGGCACGGATGATTGGCAGTGGTGTCCAGCCGAAGCCGACGATCGTCAGGATGAGTCCGAGCCCGACGCCTGGTAGCCAGGTCTCTTCGTGCATGTGCGTGTGTGTCCGGCGTGCGACGAGATGGCGTGTGGTGAAGACGACGGCGATCAGGATTGCGAGCCCGACCGTGTACGGCACCAGAAATGCCCAGACTTGTTCGGTTCCGGTGTGGAGGGGCCAGAGCAGGAAGGCGAGCGTCGCCGCAACGGCGAGCGCCGGTCCGCGCACCACTTTGAGATCGAGCCGGCGCTCAACGCGCTCGAAGGTATCGAGCCATTTCTTTGGGTCGCCCCGGCCGGCGCGGGCCGCGAGTGAGCGAGCGAGCGTAAGCGTCATGACCAGGATCGTGGACAGACCGGCGGCGGCGATCGGCGCTCGGCTCTGGGAGCCGGCGAATGTCCATTTGGGCGGCAGTGGCTTCGACAGGTCGAGGTGTGAGAGGTAGACGGCGTTGTCGAGATACGGCTTGGGGGCGCGCTTGGCCAGAGAGGAATTGAGCTCCTCGGCGCGCGCCAGGGCGCCCTCGGACGCGAACACGTGCAGCGGGCCTTGGCGGCCGAGCGCGACGGCAAGGTTGAACCAGCCGGTCGCGTAATCGGGGGCGGCGCCGACCGAGCGGCGAAGCGCGGAGACGGCGGCACCGACGTTGCCGCGGTCGAGCAACAGCACGCCGAGGTTGTTCGCCGCGGGAAACTCGGTGGGGTCGCGCGCCAGCGCCTTCCGGTAAGCGGCGATGGCGGCGACCCGATGTCCGGCCTGCTGCTGGGCCTGTGCCTCGGTCCACCAGAAGATCGCGTCCCCCGGGTCCTGGTCGATCGAGGTCTGCACCAGCGTCACCGCCGCTGAGGGGTCGCCTACGGCGAGCTCCGCGATCGCGTAGTTGTTGTCGAGCACGGCCAGGTTCAGACCTGCGCCGGCCGCCGTCTGGGCGTTCCCGAGTCCTGCTCGCCGTGCAGAGTCGGCGGCGACGGCGAAGTCCTCGGCGGCCTCGTCCGGATCGTTCGCGTCGAGCAGCATCGTGGCGCCCTCCTCGTCGGCGTACGCGGCGAGCTGCGTGCCTGACGAGTCGCTGGGGTCAGCCTCGTACGCGCGGATCGCGGTTTCGTTCGCGGTTGCCAGGATCGCGAGTGCCTCGGGCCGGCGGCCCGCGTAGGCGAGCGCTGTTCCTTGATCGAGCAACGCGCCGGCCTGATCGTCGGTTGGGCCGCCCTGCACGTATCGGGAGCGGTTGACCGCCACCGCGAAATAGGTCGCCGCCTGGTCATACCGGTGGCGCAGGAACGCGATCTCACCTTCCTCCACCGGCGCCTGGGAACTGCTTGGCTGAAGCTTGGCCCATTCGGCCGCAGCGCCCGCCGCCAGCCCGTAATCGCCCGCATAGCGCCATAGATTCTCCCGCAGCTGCTCGAGGTATGCGAGCGAAAAGGGGCCGTTGCCGTCAGCGTTCCCAATCGCCCTGGCCGCCACCACGTTACCCAGGTTCAGCTCGGCGACCGCGGCCAGTTGCTGATGATCGAGTGGGCTGCTGAACGGTGGGCCCGTGTCATCGCCGGGGGTGAACTGGTCGCAATCGTCGGCTCCCGGGCGTAGATCGTTCGCAGCGCCTGAGACGTCGCCGAGGACCTCGGCTGGGTGACGGGAGAGCAGGAGATCGACCTGCCGGGACCACAGCGGGCACCAGCGAGCGAGGCCACCGATCCCGCCCATCCCCAGATACACGGGGAGATAGGCAAGATAGGCGCCGGTCGAGGCAGCGCAGCTCACAGGGTTATACGCTTCGCAGGGGCCGCTCGTGGGTTGGAGCTGCACCTCGACGGGCGCCATCGGCCCGAGAGGCGACCGCCCTGAGTTCGCGCCCAGCCGTGGTGTGGACCGTGCACCGCGTCTTGGTTATTGTGCGCAGACAGAACAAGGAGATGGTTGTTTGTACGGAACGATCGTTGTGGGCACCGACGGCTCCGAGACCGCGCAGCGCGCCGTCGCGGAGGCAGTTCGATTGGCGAAAGCGCTCGGTGACACGATCGAGCTCGTGGGGGCTTACGAGCCACTACGCGGGGCGCGGATCGCCGGCGCGCCCGAGGCGGCCGCGAAGGTGTGGGACATCAAGCCCGACTCAGCGGTCCAATCAGTCATCGAGCATGCTGCGGCGGCTATTCGCCTGGGCGGGGTCGAGGTCGCTGTGCATGCGGTCACGGGCGACCCCGCGGATGCCCTGCTCGAGGTTGCCGAGCGGAAGCACGCGGGCCTGATCGTCGTGGGTAATCGCGGGATGCACGGAATGACGAGGGTGCTTGGGAGCGTTCCGAACAAGATCTCCCACCGTGCCAACTGCAGTGTCCTGATCGTCTCCACCCACGTCGCGCAGTGATCTGACACGCCGCATCCACTTAGCTCGTGACGTGCACCGTGACCGTCCCGGAGGTGCCGCCCGCCGGGGTCGCGGTCAGTTGATATGTCCCAGCCGCGAGCTTGACCGTGAAGCTCGAGCGGTTCGATCCGGCCACCCCGGCGCGGGTGATCGTCTTGTGGGCACTGACCGGCAGAGTGCACTTGCGATGGCTCCTGTTCCTGTGGGTCGTCTTCACGCACCGGCCGCCGACCGCTCGCCCGGTCGTCTCGAGTGAGAGCTTGAAGCTGACCTTCACCGCCACGTTGAGTGTGTAGGTCGCCTTCAGGCTGATCGGCAGCTGACACCGCCGATCGAGCTTCGTCGCCCGCGACATCTTCACGCACCGCCCGTGCACCTTGCGCCCGGCCGCCGAGAACTTGCGAGGCGAGACCCGCAGCTTTGAGATCGCCGGCTTGAACACCAGGGGAGGCACGACCACCGTTCGGGTCGTCGTCGCCGCCGCGTTCACGTTGCAGTACGCCGTCTGACCGGTGAACACCGTCGATGTCGAACACCCATCTGCGTCTGCCACTGTGAGCCGGACGGTATACGTCCCTGGGCGCGCATACATGTGCGTCACGCTCGAGGAGGCGCTGAGTAGCGTCGAACCATCGCCGAACGACCACTCGTACTCCGCGACCGTGCTCGCAGACGAATTCGACCGCGAACCGTTGAAGGATGACGCCGACCCAGCCGGCGCCGACGGCCTCCTCACCCCAAAATCCTCCGCGAACCGTCGCGGTCTGTCAAGCGTTCCGTGATCCTGCTCGTCAGGCGCGGTGTTCCGGGTTTGGATGATCCGGCTGCCCGAGGTTCCAATCGTTGGTCGAGTTCCCGTAGGCCGGGATGCCGCCTGCGTCGGTCAGCATCCTCGCGAGGTGAAGCACATTCCATGCCAGGAAAACGGTGTTGCGGGTCGCCCACGCGTTGTGCTGACCGCCGCCCTCAACATCGAGATAGGAGGGTCCGGGTCCAGCCTCGCCGGTCCAATAGCTGTCCGCTTGCGGAGGGATCGTGAGTCCGATGTGCTGCAGCGCATAGAGCACTTGTGCGCTCACGTGCTTACCGCCGTCGTCATTTCCCGTCGTGATCGCCGCGCCGACCTTGCCGTAGTAGGACCATTGCCCAGCCGCGTTGACGTCGCTCGAGTAGGCGTACAACCGCTCGATGATCTTGCGGGTGTGCGAGCTCTGATCGCCGAGCCAGATCGGCCCTGCGAGGATCAGGATCTGGGCGGGTACGACGAGGCGTTGGTAGATGTCGGGGAACTCATCGCGCTCGTATCCGTGCTCTCGCATGTCGGGCCACAGCCCCGCGGGGATCTCGTGGTCGGCGGTGCGGATCTCGTCGACGGTCACGCCGACCTTTGCGAGGATTCCCCGCACGATTCCCCACAGGCCATCGGTGTGACTCGGCTCCGGCGAGCGCTTCGTCGTCCCGTTGAACACAACCGCCCGAAGATCGTCGTATCGCACCGGCGCGCTATCGGCCTGCTCGTCGATGAAGCGCTGGATGCTCTCAGGCAGAGACATGGATCCCTTTCGTCGAAGAAGTCGAACGTGCGTACCCGCTCCCAGACACGCTCGCCGCTGGCGGCTCAGTCAAACACGTCCGCGAGGCCCTCGCACGATAATGGCGGCTGTAGCAAAGGCCGCGGCTGTCTTCGGTCTCGACGCTGGTCACGCCGGCGAGCCTGCTCGCATGGGTGGCGGGGTCGTAGCGCTCGGCGACGATCCGCGTGCCGTCCGGGGAGTAGTCGATGCGCCCGATCTCACACGGAGCCTGGTCATCGGTGTTGGAGGAGCCGGTGTAGTGGCAGTTCGCGGCCG
>Ga0302325_10007604_pt1 | contig 23997 bp, 26 predicted proteins | sample Palsa_T0_2_FD_201948 | JGI IMG/M metagenome (GOLD analysis project Ga0302325, IMG submission 201948) | Peat permafrost microbial communities from Stordalen Mire near Abisko, Sweden - Palsa_T0_2 | ecosystem: Environmental > Terrestrial > Soil > Palsa > Peat permafrost | place: Sweden: Abisko... | reverse complement strand
GGCGGCGGGACACGGGCAACCCGGGGCTCGTGGTGGAGCACAAGCGGTGGGCGGCGATCGCGACCGCCGACCACGTCGTCGACCTCGGCCCCGGCGCCGGGTCGTCCGGCGGCGAGGTGGTGTTCGAGGGCACCGTCGAGGGTCTACGTGCCAGCGGCACGCTCACCGGGCGCCACCTCGAGGACCGGAGTCCGCTGAAGCCTTCGGCGCGTACGCCGTCTGGGGCGCTGGAGGTACGCGGTGCCAACACCCACAACCTGCAAGGTGTCGACGTCGACATCCCGCTCGGCGTGTTGGTCGTCGTCACCGGAGTGGCGGGCTCGGGAAAGAGCTCGCTGATGCAGGGCTCGGTGTCCGGACGCGAAGGGGTGATATCCGTCGACCACACCCCGATCCGTGGCTCGCGACGGAGCAACCCGGCGACCTACTCCGGACTGCTCGACCCGATCCGCAAGGCGTTCGCGAAGGCCAACGGCGTGAAACCGGCGCTGTTCAGCGCCAACTCCGAGGGCGCCTGCCCCAACTGCAACGGCGCCGGCGTCATCTACGTCGACCTGGCGATGATGGCCGGCGTCGCCACGCCCTGCGAGGAGTGCGAGGGGAAGCGCTTTGAGGCGTCGGTGCTGGACCACCACCTCGGGGGCCGCGACATCAGCGAGGTGCTCGCGATGTCGGTGACCGAGGCCGAGACATTCTTCGGCGCGGGTACCGACGAGGCGCGCACGCCGGCCGCACACGCCATCCTCGACCGGCTCGCCGACGTCGGGCTCGGCTACCTCAGCCTCGGCCAGCCGCTCACGACGCTGTCCGGCGGCGAGCGCCAGCGGCTCAAGCTCGCCACCCAGATGGCCGAGAAGCGCGCCGTCTACGTCCTCGACGAGCCGACCACCGGCCTCCACCTCGCCGATGTCGAGCAGCTGCTCGGCCTGCTCGACCGGCTCGTCGAGTCCGGCAAGTCGGTGATCGTCATCGAGCACCACCAGGCGGTCATGGCGCACGCCGACTGGATCATCGACCTCGGCCCCGGCGCCGGCCACGACGGCGGCCGGGTGGTCTTCGAAGGCACACCCGCCGACCTCGTCGCCGCCCGCTCCACCCTCACGGGCGAGCACCTGGCCGCGTACGTCGGTAGCTGACTTCAGGCGTGGCGTAACAAAACCCGTTCGGGCGGACAATCCCTGGTGGAATGGAAATGACGCCGTCGATCACGGGAACGGAGTCGCGCCAGGCGTTCGAGCAGCTCTTTGCCACGCACTACTGGCCGGTGCGCGATTTCGTTCGCCGGAGGGCACCTGACCTCGCGGTCGAGGACGTGGTGGCCGAGACCTTCCTCGTGGCCTGGCGGCACTTCGCCGAGCTCGGCGAGGACCCGCTGCCGTGGCTGTTGAGCGTGGCCCGCCGGGTGCTGGCCAATCAGTTGCGGGCTGACCGGCGACGAGCGGCGCTCGTGGCTCGCCTCAAGGGCCTGACGCGCTCTTCGGACTCGAGCTGGGAGTCGCCGGCGGAGATGAACAGCGTCCTGGCGACGGCGCTCGTGCGTCTGTCCGAGCGCGAGCGCGAGGTGCTGCTCCTGGTCGCCTGGGACGGGCTCGACCCCACCCGCGCGGCGCAGGTCCTGGGCTGTAGCCCGACGGCCTTCCGGGTCCGCCTTCATCGAGCCCGTCGACGGATCGTCAAGGAGCTGGCCGACGACCCCAGCCCCAAGACCGTCGCTCGGCTGAGCGAGGAGATCTCGTGATCGCTGACGATCCCGTGCTTGGGCGTATTGGCGATGCCAACCCGGTCACGGCGACCGCGCTGCGATCGGAGGCAGAGCTCGCCGAGGCAGCGCGTATCCGCCGGCGCGTGATCGGCTCGCTCGCAGCGGCAAAGCAGACCCAGCGGCCCTCTCCATGGCTCGCGCGCGGCATCGTCGTTCTCGCCGCAGTTGCCGCCACCGCCGCGCTCATCATGATCGTCGCGGTGACCGGTCACCCGACGGCGACGGCCCGCCGGCACGAGGCGGTGGCCCGGGCTCACCACGGGCCTCAGGGCACCAGGCCGGCGCCGCGGCCGACGCGCCGGCGTGCTCGACCGCGCCCCGTGTCGCGGACGCATCCGGCGGCGAGGACGCGAACCTCACCCAGGGTAGGCTCGGCTCCGGGCCTCGCCAAGACGCACACGAGCGGTCCGCCGCGGGCGCCGATCGTGCCCGCGCCGAGCATTCGGCCGGACAGGAAGGAGCCGGCGGCTCCCGCGCCATCCAAGCAGCGCGCGCCCGTCCTGAGTGCAACCGCGGCGCCGAGCGACAGCCCGGCCACCGGCACCTCCGTCGCCGGAGCCACGAACCCCACGCGGGTCCGGCCCCATACTCCCAGGCACCGCGCCCGCAGGCACCATCCTCGCCGGCCGCCGGCAAGATGAGCGTCATGCAACGGATGCTCGGTGTGCTCCTGGTGGTCGCCCTCGTCGCCGGGGTCGGCGCGATCGAGGGGAGCGCGGCGACGCCGGGTCAGATCGCCCACGCGAACAGGCGGGCGGCAGAGGCGGCAGCGAGTCAGGTCCTCGGCGAGGTCGTACTGCCGGTAGGAGCGACCGAAGTGTCGGCCGAGCCTGGCGGCGACGATCACGACCTCGCGCGGCCGGTCGAGCTCTCGCTCTTCGCGGCCGAGGTCGATCGGCATGCCTTCTGGACGACGACGACGTCGCCGGGCCTGGTGATCGCCTCGATCCAGGCGCACCTACCCGCGGGCGCCCGGACCTCGGTTTCGGGCACGTCGGGGTCCGACATGTCCGTGTCCTACACACTGCCCATCGTCGACCCGCCTGCGCTCGGTCCCCGCACTCTCGAGGTCGATGCGGTGGAGCTGGCCGACGGCAGCACCGGGGTTCGTGCCGATGCGATCGTCCGCTACTCCGCGCCCCGTCTGCCCGCCCAGCGGGTTCCGCTCCAGGCCCGCGTGCTCGAGATCACCAAGGCCAACTTCCGCTCCAAGCCCTCGCTCTCGCTCACCGTCATCAGGCGCTCTCGCGTGCGGCGGATCGCCGAGCTCGTGGACGGCCTCCCCTTCATCGCCGACCTGAACGGCGTCGCGATCGCCTGCGGCGTCATAGGACCAGCCCCGATCGACACCTTCACCTTCCGCGCCGCCCCCACGGGCCGCGTTCTCGCCCGGGTGACCGAGGCAGCCGACACGCCGACCGGCCCGTATCCATGCACGTCGACGGCCTTGACGATCCGCGGGCACCGCGAGCCGGAACTGCTCGAAGGCGGCACGCTGCTGCGACGGGCCGACGCGGTCCTCGGCGTCAGGCTGACGAGCTGACCGTCAACTTCACGCGTCACTGGACCGTCGGCGGCGCCACGAATGAGGTGACCAGCCGGCTGCCGGGACCGCTGGCTCCCTGGACGTAAGCCTCAGCGTTGTAGTGTCGCGGGCGTCTCGAGAGAGGGAGCGGCACGAAGCACGGCGTGGTGATCTGCGACCCGTTCCGCACCGTGTAGATGATCTGGCGCGTCAAGTGCCAGCCTGCCGGCGCGTCGGCGGCGTAGACGGTGCAGGTTACGGGCACGGCCCTAGTCGCGGATAGGCCGGACACCGTCAGACTGGCGTGCACGCCGACGCCGAGCTGGTTGAGGACCGATGCCGAGGCGTCCTGGTCAGGGATACCGAGTTCGTCGTTCGCCTCGCGAAGAGTCTCGATGAGCGTCACCGGCGCCGACCGACTTGTCACGCTGGCCCCCGCTTGCGCGAAGTGCGCGGCGGCCCACGCGCCGACCAGGGCGCTGGCGATTCCCGCCACGAAGCCCGAGCCGAGCAGGTGCGGCCAGGCCTTCGATCGGAGGAATCGTGTCACCGCAGATCGCCTGCCTGACGTCATCGCTGTCCCCATGGCCGCGTCGCGCTGCGGGTACCCGCAGCATCACCTACGGTGAAACACCGCGACCACCGTCGGATAGTCATAGACGCTTCGCGTGCATGACAGAGATCGCCCGTCGCAGCCGGGGCGCCACGCCGACAGTACCCAACCACGGCGCGGCTGAGCATCGACGATGAACGTGCCCTGAAGGTTGAATCGGTAGCACGTCGAGGCCCCGGCACATGGTTTCACGTGCGAGCCATAAGGCGAGACCTTGACGGATCCACCGCCCGTATGTTTCACGACCACCGTCGTGACGATCTTCGTGAGTGGCAGCTCAGGGGTAGGTCCGTACGGATCGAAGTCCAGCCAGCCATAGAGGAAGCGGTCCGGGCAACCGCGGACGATGTGGCTCGTGTCGACTCCTCCCACGCCGCATACCTTGGAGGCGATTGTCATATCGCCCGCCACGCGCACGGTGCATGACACCGTGGTGCCCACCGCTTTGACGGTTGGGCACGTAGGCCAGTTCCAGCCCACGAACACCTCGAGGGGGGAAACGACGACCGACAGCGTGACCGTTGTGCCGACCGGATACCGGGCAGAACACTGCTTCGACCCACCTCCGCACACGATCCCGGCCGGCTGGCTCGTGACCTTCGAGCTCCCAAGCGCCACGATCTGAAGTGTCGCCTTCTTCGAAGTCGTCTTTGACGCCCCGCCGGACACTCCGACGCCCATGACAACCATCGCGACCGCTGCCACAATCACCCCCCGCGCGGCGATGCTGCGTATGGCGTGACCCCAACCCACCGGCGTTCATCGTATAGACGGCCGGTACGGCGGTCAACCCCGGCGACAGGCCCCAGCTCCACCGACCCGCGGCCGGACCACCACCACAGCCCGCGCTGGTACCGTGCCGAGCGCGCCAAGAGATGAGTCCGTCAATCCCCCTTCCGCCCCCCGATACGCCGCTGAGCGGTGCCTCCCCGTTTCCGCCCATCGGCGACTACGCCTTCCTCTCGGACTGTCACACGGGGGCGCTCGTCGCTCCGGATGGGACGGTCGAGTGGATGTGCATCCCGCGCTTTGACTCGCCGAGCGTGTTCGGGGCCCTGCTCGACCGGCGGGCCGGGGGCTTTCGGCTCGGTCCCTACGGCACCGCGGTGCCGGGAACGCGCCGGTACGAACCGGGGACGATGATCCTGGAGACAACCTGGATGACGCCGTCGGGATGGATTGTGGTCCGCGACGCGCTGACCATCGGGGCCTGGCACGACGCGCACGCGGACGAGAGCTCCCACACGCGTCCGCCGACCGACTTCGACGCCGATCACATGCTCGTGCGCACGGTCGAGTGCCTACAGGGAGAGGTGCAGATCGAGGCCGTGTGCGAGCCGCTCTTCGACTACGGCCGGACCCCTGGCGAATGGACGATGGTTGCCGACGATTGGCGAATGGCGGAGGTCACGGACGGCCAGACCACCCTGCGCCTGATCTCCGACCTGCGGATCGGGCTCGAAGGGACCCGGGCGCGTGCTCGCCACACCCTCGCCGAGGGCGAGCGCCGGTTCGTCGCGCTGGCGTGGACGCACGGGCTCGCCGGCCCGAGCGATGGCGAGAACGCCAACGAGCGCCTCGATGTCACCCGGCACTACTGGCGCAGCTGGCTCGCGGGCGGGCGCTTCCCCGACCACCGCTGGCGCGAGCACCTCCAGCGCTCGGCGCTGACGCTGAAGGGGCTCACCTACGCGCCCACCGGTGCCACGGTCGCGGCCCTGACCACCTCGCTGCCGGAGACCCCGGGTGGTGAACGCAACTGGGACTACCGCTACTGCTGGATGCGCGATGCCACCTTCACCCTCTGGGGGCTGCACGCGATCGGCCTCGACTGGGAGGCCGACGACTTCATGCAGTTCGTCGCCGACCTCAAACGCGGTCCCGACGGAGCACTTCAGATCATGTACGGCATCGGTGGCGAGCGCGACCTGACCGAGCGCGCGCTCGAGCACCTCAACGGATACGAGGGGGCGGTGCCCGTCCGGGTCGGCAACGGCGCCTTCCAGCAGCGCCAGAACGACGTCTTCGGGGCGGTGCTCGATTCGGTCTACCTACACACGAAGCTGAGCGGGCACGTCCCCCAGCGGCTGTGGCCCGTGCTCCAGGACCAGGTCAAGTGCGCGATCGAGGCGTGGAAGGAGCCCGACCAGGGGATCTGGGAGGCGCGCGGCGCCCCCAAGCACTACGTTTCCTCGAAGCTCATGTGCTGGGTCGCGCTCGATCGGGGGACGCGACTGGCGGGGCTCCAGGGTGAGCTCGAGCTGGCCAAGGAATGGTGCGAGATCGCAGAGGAGATCCACGCCGACATCCTCGAGCACGGCGTCTCCGACCGCGGGGTCTTTCGCCAGCATTACGAGACTGACGCGCTCGACGCCTCGACCCTGCTCATCCCGCTCGTGCGCTTCCTGCCCCCCGATGACGAGCGCGTCCGCGCCACCGTGCTGGCGATCGCCGACGAGCTCACCAAGAACGGGTTCGTCCTGCGCTACAAGGTCGACGAGACCGACGACGGCCTCTCCGGTGAGGAGGGGACGTTTCTCATCTGCTCGTTCTGGCTCAGCTCCGCCCTGTGCGAGATCGGCGAGAGCAAGCGAGCCCAGAGCATGCTCGAGCGTCTGCTTACCCACGGCTCCTCGCTCCAGCTCTTCGCCGAGGAGCTCGATGCCGAAAGCGGCCGGCAGCTCGGCAACTTCCCCCAGGCCTTCACCCACCTGGCTCTCATCAACGCCGTGATGCACGCGATCTCCGAGGAGGAGAAAGAAGAGCCGGGCTAGGCGTCGCGCCGGGCGCGGGGCGTCTACGGTGGCTCGCTCACATGAACCGCCCGGTCGCCTCCCCTTCCGAAGGCCACGCCGCCGAGCGGCGTCTCGTGCTCGTCATCGGCGCCGTGGTCTTCGTCGACACGATGTTCTACGCGGTCATCGCGCCGCTCCTCCCCGGGCTGGCGCATCAGCTCCGGCTCTCGAAGCTGTCGGCCGGCCTGCTCACCGCGAGCTATCCGATCGGCACCTTGCTGGGGTCGCTTCCTGGTGGGCTGCTCGCCGTGCGCGCCGGCCCTCGCTTCACGGTGTGCACAGGGCTGGCCCTGCTCGGATGCTCGACCCTGGCCTTCGCCTTCCTGACCGACGCCGCCGCCCTCGATGCGGCGCGCTTCGTCGAGGGCGTCGGAGGTGCGTGCTCGTGGGCGGGAGGGATCGCGTGGATCGTCGCCGAGACTCCGACCGACCGCCGCGGCGCGGTGATGGGCCGCGCCCTCGGGGCGGCGATCGGAGGGGCGCTGTTCGGGCCGGTGATCGGGACGGTAGCCACCGCGCTGGGCAGGCCGGTGACCTTCACCGCGGTGGCCGTGGCGGCGGCGATGCTGGTCGTGCAGACGCGCACTCTCCCGGCTCACCATGCCCCTTCCGAGCAGGGTCTGGAGAGCGTCAGCCAAGCCCTGCGCCGGCCCGAAGTCGCCGCCGGCATGTGGCTGATGGCGCTTCCGGCGGTCGCTTCCGGAGCGATCAACGTGCTCGGCCCGCTGCGCCTGCACCGGTTCGGCGCCCCCGCGGCCGTGATCGGCGCCACCTACCTTGCCGCCGCGGCGATCGAAGCGGCGATTGCCCCGGCGGTCGGGAGCCTCTCCGATCGACGCGGGAGGCTCGCTCCAATGCGCTACGGGCTCGCCGCGGTCGCGGCGGCGCTCCTGTGCTTCACCTGGCCGGGCAGCGTGGTAGCGCTCGCCGTGGTCATCGTCATCACCAGCGCATCCCTGGGCGTGTTCTGGGCGCCGGCGATGGCCATGCTCGCGGACGCCGCCGAGGCCCACGGCCTGGACCAGGGTCTCGCCGCCGCGCTCATGAACCTCGCGTGGGCCGGCGGTCAGATCATCGGCTCGGGCGGGGGCGGCGCGGTGGCCAAGATCGACGGCGATGGACTCCCGATGGCCATCGTGGCCGGAGTGTGTGCGACCACGCTAGCGGCGCTGATGTGGAAGTCCCGGGCACACTAGGCCGCGCCCGCCTCAGCCCGTCGCCCCCGTGTTCGTGCAGCACCAGCCGTCGAGCTCGGGGTAGCCACTCGCGGGGCGGCCCGGGGAGAACTGCTCGGCGATCCTCGACACCGCGAGGAGCCGGCGGACGCGTCCGAGGGTGGTACGGACGAAGATCCACTGATCGTTCGCGGGCCAGCTGATGAGCAGCCAGCGGCCGTTGGGCGACCACGCGAGCTGGCCCAGGCCGGCGCCCGAGAAGACGCGGGTCGGCGGCGAGTGACGGGCGCCCACAGGGTAGATGACCGCGTCGCCTACGCCCCCGCGGACGAGGGCGAGCTGGCGCCCGTCGGGGGAGAGCGCGCCCGCGCGAGCCGGGGTGCCGGCGGCCAGCGTGACCCTCGAGACCAGACGCCCGCGGGCGTCATAGACGACGGCGCCACTCCGGTAGAGGGCGAGGAGCCGGGTCCCGCCGCTCGACCACCCGAGCTCGATCGGCTTCGGGCCCGGCGGGCTGCGCCAGCTCAGCGACCCCGTCTGCGCGTCGCGGACGACGACGCTCCCCGACCGGGCCACGTAGGCGACCTGGTAGGCGTATCCCGCGATGCCCGGCCGCCACGCGGGCGCCACCCGGTCGACGCCTGCGGCGAGCAGGCGATCGTTTTCGCCGTTGCCCCACACGACGCGCAGCGTGGAGCCGCTCAGGTAGGCCACCCAGTACCCGAGCGGTCCCCACCATCGCGGGTCGCTTACGGCCGGGCGCGTCAGCGTCCACCGGGCGGTCCCCACCGTGTCGACGGCAGCCAGCGTGCTCCCTGCGGCGACGGCGACGAAGCGCCCGTTGGGCGAGAAGCTCGCCTGCGTCCATGAGCCGAGCCGTCGTTTGGATCCGTTGGCGCTGACGATCCAGGCACCCTCGCGCCCGGATACCAGCACCCGCCCCGGAGCGGGGAGCGAGAACAGGGCCCGGGCCGCATGGGGCTCGGCGAGCGCGTGGCGGATCCAGCGCCCGACCGTCGCGCCCGCGGGCGTGAGGGCGACCCCGGCCGCCAGGGCGGCCACCGCCGGGACGATGAGCAGGCGGGCGCGGCGCGCGCGCCGGGGCGCCGGTACGCGCTCGGCGTACGCGGCGCGCACGACCGGCCACGCCCGTTCCTCCGCGCCGCTCTCGTCGGGGGCGCGAAACTGAGCGAGGCGGCGGCGGGCGCTCACGGCCCCGACTCCTCGCGCAGCTCCGCCTCGAGCGCGTCGAGCCCGCGCCGCAGGCGGGAGTTGACCGTTCCGCGCGGAAGCTCGAGCGCCCGCGCGATCTCGCCGGGCGTGAACTCGAGCACGTGACGCAGGACGACCACCGCCCGATGGTCGGGCGCCAGCGTGGCCAGGGCCCCGAGCACCTCGGGCGAGTACTCCCGGGCCTGGTGCTCGGCGTCAAGGGCGAGCTCGTGGCCGGCGTCGGTGGTCTCGCGGCGCGCGGCGCGCGCGCGGGACCAGTCGATGGCCCGGTTGGCGACGATGCGACCGAGCCAGGGCGCGAACCGGCGTCGCCGGTCGAAACGGTCGAGATGGCGGATCGCGGACATGAACGCCTCCTGGGCGATGTCCTCCGCGGCGGCGTGGTCGTGGACGATGAGAAAGGCGGCGCGGTAGGCCCGCGGCCAGTGCCTGTGAAAGAGGGCGGCGAGGTCGGCTTCTGACCCGGCCTGCGCGCCTCGGATCAGAGCCTGCTCGCTGCGCGCTCGGCGGCCGGGCGCGGCCACGGGCAGGGGGGCGGGGGCGGGGGCGGCGATCGTCTCGACCGAGGCCGGCACCGGCCTAAGCGGATGCTTCACGGTTGTCGCGCATCCTCTCCCATACGGGCGAGAGGGTGCAATAGGTCCCCGGGCCGGATGCCCGCGGGGCCTGGATGCCCGCGGGGCCTGGATGCCCGCGGGGCCTGGATGCCCGCGGGGCCTGGATGCCCGCTGTCAGCGGTGTCCGGGCTCTCCGGGCAGGACGATCCGGGCCGTCTCGCCAGACATCAGGACCTTGGGCTCGACCGGGCGGATCTCGCGCCCGCGGGCGTGCTCGATGAGCGCGTCGGCCGAGGCGAAGGCGGAGATCTGCTCGAGGTGCTTGATGGTCGGGAAGACGAGGAGGATCTCGCCCGCCCGCGCCGCCGCGAGCGCGGCCAGCGGCTCGTACCAGCGCCACTGGACGATCTCCGCCCCGTCGACGGCGGGCTCGGCCCCGGCCGGCGCGTGCGCCAGATAGAACCAGGTGTCGAAGCGGATCTTCATCTGGGCCGGGGTGATCCAGCGCGAGAAGGGCACGAGCGCGGCGGGCGACGGCAGCGTGATCCCGGCCTCCTCGGCGACCTCGCGCACCGCCGCCGAGCGCAGGGCGGCGGCGCCCTCGCCCTCCTGCGCGTCGACCGCGCCACCGGGGAACACCCAGGCGCCGGCCATGAAGCGCGCGCCGGGGTCGCGCTGCACGAGCAGCACCTCGAGCGAGTCATCGCCGCCCCGCAGGAGGATGACCGTGGCCGCGGGCCGGGGCGTGGTCGGGAGACCGAGGTTGAGCTCCTCCCCGAGCGCCGGGCGGTCAGCGGACACCAGGCGACCCTACCGTGAGCGCGCCCGGCGATATACGCTTAGGCCCATGGCCGTGACCGAAACCGAGAAGTGGATCTGCGAGTCGTGCGGGTTCATCTACGACCCCGAAGAAGGCGATCCCGACGGCGGGATCCCGCCCGGGACGCCCTTTAGCGCGATTCCCGAAACCTGGTTCTGCCCGGTGTGCGGGGCGCGCAAGCGCGACTTCTCCCCGTACGAGGATTAGTCGATCAGGCGCTTGACCAGGCGCCAGACGGCCAGGCGCCACATGAGCACGGCGAAGGCGACGAGCACGGCGGCGTGCTCGAGGTCGGCCGTGCCGATGGTCTGGAGCGAGACGTCGCGCACGATCGCCACGCAGTGGTAGAGGGGGTTGAACTTCGCGATCGTGCGCAGCACGTGCGGGAGCCGGGAGATGGGAAAGAACGTCCCGGCGACCAGGAACATCGGCGTGAGCACGGCGCTGGTCACGTAGTTGAAGTTGTCGATCGTCTTGGCGACAGCCGCGATGAGCACCCCGAAGGCTGCGAAGCCGAAGCCGGTGACGAAGCCGATCAGGGGGACGAGGAGCATGCCCGGGGTGGGCGAGAGTCCGAAGGCGAAGGCGACAAGCAGGGGCGCGAGACCGTAGGCGCCCGCGCGGATGGCGATCCACAGGATCTCGGCGGTGACGAGCTCCTCGACGTCGACGGGCGCCGCGAGCAGGGCGTCGTAGCTGCGCTGGAACTGCCAGCGGATGAAGGTGTTGAACATCCCCGGGAAGGCCGAGGAGAAGAGCACGGCGGTGGCGACAACGCCGGTGGCCACGTACTCGACGTAGCGGACGTGGCCGACGTATTTGATGAGCGAACCGAAGCCGAGGCCGAAGGCGAGCAGGTAGATCACCGGCTGGACGATCGAGGAGAAGGTGGTCGCGCGCCAGTAGCGGCGGAAGAGGACGATGTCGCGCGTCATCACGCCGGCCAGGGCCGCGGGTTCGAGGCGGTGCATGACCGGCACCGGGCGGGTGCTGGGCGGCACGCTCACTCGATCTCCTGGCCGGTGAGGGCGACGAAGGCATCCTCGAGGTTGGCGGGCCGGCGCACGCCCTCGGGCGCCTCCCCATTAAGTCCCTCGGCGCCGAGGAGCGCGACCGCCGGCCCGCTGCGCCGGTGGCGCCACCCGCGCTCACCCGCGAGCGCCTCGAGCTCGGTCAGGCGGGTGGGGGGACCGTAGACCTCGAGCACCTCGCGCCCCGCGTGGGCGAGGATGAGCTCGGCCGGCGTGCCCTGGGCGATGATGCGCCCGCTCGACATCACTGCCACGGTGTCGGCGAGGCGCTCGGCCTCCTCGATGTAGTGCGTCGACATGAGTGCGGTCACCCCCTCGCTCCGCAGGCCGTCGATCAGCGACCACAGCTCCTGGCGCACCTGGGGGTCGAGACCCACCGTGGGCTCGTCGAGGAGGAGGAGCTGGGGCTGATGGATCAGGCCGCGGGCGACCAGGAGCCGGCGGCGCATCCCGCCCGAGAGCTGGCGGACGATGGTGTCGGCGCGGGGCTCGAGGTTGGCGATGCCGAGCGCGCGCGCGACGGCGGCCGGGCGCTCGGCGCGGGGGACGCGGTACAGGCGCGCGAACACGGTGAGGATCTGACGGCAGGTGAGATCGATGTCGAGGTTGTCGAGCTGGGGCACCACGCCCATCGCCATGCGGGCCTGCTTGGACTCGCGCGGGAGCTGGTAGCCGAGCACCTCGATCGCCCCTTCGTCGGCGAGGGTCTGTGCGGTGAGCATGCGCATGGTCGTCGACTTGCCGGCGCCGTTGGGGCCGAGCAGCCCGAAGCACACGCCGGGCGGGACCTCGAGGTTGAGGCCGTCGACAGCGGTGATCTCGCCGTAGCGCTTGACCACGGCGTGCATGGCGATCGCGGGCCGGGGATCGGGCACCCGCGTGAGCATACGACGAGCCCGTTTCTGGACGGGCGCGGGCGCAGCCTGGCGGCGGCCTGGCGGCGGCCTGGCGGCCGGGGCTAGGCTGCGGCTTGGAGCCGCTCGCTCGCCGTCGCCTCGGAGATGGCCGAGGCGGTGATGATCACGAGCCGGCGCAGCTCGCCGTCGGAGATCCCGAGTGGCGGCATGAGGACGATGACATTGCCCAGCGGGCGGATGATCGCCCCAAGGCTGCGGGCCGCGAGGGTCACCTGGTGGCCGATGTGCTCGCCGGAGGGGGATCCTTTTAGCTCGATCCCGACCATGAACCCGCGCTGGCGCACCTCGGCCACCGAGCCGAGGGGAGCGATGCGCTGGTCGAGCAGGCGCGTGAGGAGCTCGATCTTCGGCTGGAGGCGAGCGATCGTGCGCTTGCGCTCGAAGAGCTCGAGGGTGGCGAGCGCGGCGGCGCAGGCGAGCGGGTTACCGGTGTAGGTATGGCCGTGGAAGAACGTCCTCGAGTCCTCGGTGGAGCCGAGGAAGCCCTCGTAGATGCGCTCCGTGGTGAGGGTGGCGGCGAGTGGGAGGTAGCCGCCCGTGAGTCCCTTGCCCACGCACAGCAGGTCGGGGGTCACGCCCTCGTGGTCGCAGGCGAACATGGCGCCGGTCCGGCCGAGCCCGGTGGCGACCTCGTCGCAGATGAGGAGCGCGCCGTGGGCGTCGCACAGCTCGCGGACGCGGGTCAGGTAGCCGTCGGGCTGCATGAGCATCCCTGCGGCGCCCTGGACGAGCGGCTCGAGGATGACCGCCGCCACGCGGGGGCCGTGCTCGTCGAGTAGCGCTTCGAGATGGGCGGCGTCGCCCGCTCGCGCCGGCCAGGAGTCGAACAGGAGCGGGCGGTAGAGCGAATGGAAGCGCTCGACGCCGCCCACCGACACCGCCCCGAGGGTGTCGCCGTGGTAGCCGTTCTCGAGGCAGATGAACCCGGTCCGCTCGCTCTCGCCGCGCTGCGCCCACCACTGGAAGGCCATCTTGAGCGCGACCTCGACGGCGGTCGAGCCGCTGTCGGAGTAGAACACGCGGCTCAGCCCGGGCGGGGCGATCGCGAGCAGGCGCTCGGCGAGCTCGATCGCCGGTGCGTGCGAGAGGCCGAGCATGGTGCTGTGGGCGACGAGGTCGAGCTGGGCCTTGACCGCGTCGTCGATCGCGCGCTGGCGGTGGCCGTGGACGTTGCACCAGAGCGAAGCGACGCCGTCGATGTAGGCGTTGCCGTAGGTGTCGTACAGCGTCGTGCCCTCGGCGTGGTCGATGATGATGGGCAGCTCCTCGCTCTCCCACTCCTGCTGCTGGGTGAAGGGATGCCAGAGGTGACGGCGGTCGGCGGCGGCGAGGTCGGCTGTAGTTCTCATGCGCTCAAACTAACCGGGGGTGCGGTCGGAAAGTCCTCGCGGATGGGAAACTGTGCGTGCGTGCAGGGATCAACGACATCGGCGGGCAGCGGCGAGCTCGAGGCGATCATCTTCGACGTCGACGGCACCCTGGTCGACAGCGAGCGCGACGGACACCGCGTCGCCTTCAACCGCGCCTTCGAGGAAGCGGGGCGCTCCGACCGATGGGACGTCGAACTCTACGGGGAGCTGCTCGAGATCACGGGCGGCGACCGCCGCATCAAGGCCTACTTCGAGCGGCGCGGGATGCCGGAGGACGAGGCCACCGCACTCGCCCGGGGCCTGCATCCGCGCAAGACGGAGATCTTCGCCGAAATGGCCAGGCGGGGGGAGATCGAGCCGCGGCCGGGCATCCGCGAACTCCTCTCAGAGCTCGAGGAGGCCGGCGTGCGTCTCGCGGTGGCGACCACGGGCACGGGCGCCTGGGTCCACCCCCTGCTCGAGCGCTCCTTCGGCGCCGGGCGCTTCGAGATCGTCGTCACCGCCGACGAGGCCCCGGTACGCAAACCCGACCCGAGCGCTCACCTACTCGCCCTCGATCGCCTCGGGCTCGCCGGCACGCCCGCCGCCGCCCCAGCCATCGAGGACTCGCTCAACGGGCTGCGCGCCGCCAAGTCGGCGGGCCTGGCCTGCGTGATCGTGGTCAACGACTACACGCGCGAGCAGGACTTCGAGGCCGCTGACCTCGTCCTCGACGGCTTCGGGCTCGCCGACGCCCCCGCCCGGGTGCTCAGCGACCCGCTCTCGCTCGACCCGCCGGGCCGTCTCGATGTCGAGACGCTGCGGCGCGTGGCCGCGGCCTCCGTCAGCCCAGCCAACCGGCGAGCGGAAGCGTAGCCCCGGCCGCCGCGAGCTCCTCCGGGGTGGCGTGGGTCACCGGGGGCAGGGTCGCCACCGGGACGGCGCCGAGACTGATGATGGTTTCGCGATTGGAGAGCTCGACGGTGCTTGGGATCTGCGGCCAGGGCGTGAGGACGACGGAGGCGATGTCGAGACCGGCGCTGCGCGCCGCCTCGAGCGTGAGCAGCGTGTGGTTGATCGTGCCCAGGCCTGTGCGCGCCGCGATGACGAGCGGCAGGCCGAGCTCGCGGGCCAGGTCGCGGACGTCGTAGCCGGGCGCGAGCGGGACGAGTAGCCCGCCCACGCCCTCGACGACGAAGGCGCGCTCATCGTCGGCGAGCGCTCGGATCTGCTCGGTCAGCGCGCCCGGGTCGATGGGCCTGCCCTCGAGTTCGGCCGCCAGATGCGGGGAGACCGCGGGGCCGTAGCGGATCAGGGTTACCGTGCCGGGATCGACGCCGCCGGCGCGGGCGAGGAGCTCGTGGTCCGGCGGCCAGGAAGGATCGGTGGGCTCGTCGAGGCCGCTGAGGACGGGCTTGAGCGGTTGCACCGCCTGTCCGGACGCGCGCAGGGCGGCGACGATGGAGGCGGCCAGGACCGTCTTGCCGACCCCGGTGTCGGTGCCGGTGACGAAGAGTCCGCGCACTGCCGGGTTCGGGCGGCCGGCCTGCTAGGCCGCGCGTGCGACCGGCGCGGGAGCTTCATAGTCGAACGGGCGCGTCGCCTGCTCGGATTCGGCGTCGAACATGCGCGTCGGCATCGCCTCGTCCGCGTCCGCCCAGACGTGCCCGTGCTCATCCCTGGCCTCGACCTCGGCGAACTCGCCGGTGTCGGCGATCACCGTCCTCGGTGCGGTCCGTGGCTCGAAGCCGGCGGCACGCGCCACCTGGGCGAGGGTGCGCGCCGCGTCCGCGAGCTCGTCGGCCCGGTGCGAGGCCATGACCGCGAGACGCAGACGCGAGGTTCCCGCCGGCACCGTCGGCGGTCGGATGGCCTGGGCGAACACCCCTCGCCCGAGCGCCGCCTCGCAAATCCGCATGGCCATGCCCGCGTCTCCGATGACCAGGGGCATGATCTGCGTGCGCGAGCCCTGGAGGTCGAATCCCTCCCGCTCGAGCTCGGCCCGGAGCGCGGCGGCGTTGGTGGCCAGCTTCTGAACGCGGCGCGGCTCATCCTCGAGGATCTCGAGCGCGGCCAGCGCGCCCGCAGCGGCGGGCGGGGGCAGCGCGGTGGAGAAGATGAAGGTGCGGGCGGCGTTGACCAGGTACTTCGACATCGCCCGATCGCAGGCGACGTAGGCGCCATAGGACCCAAGCGCCTTGCCCAGGGTGCCCACGATCACGTCGACCTGATCCTCGAGCCCCGCCTCGGCCAGCGCGCCACGACCGCCGGAGCCGAGGGCACCGGTGGCGTGCGCCTCGTCGACCATGACCCGCACCTGGTGGCGCTCGGCAAGCTCGACGATCTCCTCGAGGGGGGCGATGTCGCCGTCCATCGAGAACACGCTGTCGGTGACGATCAGGGCGCCGCGTCGCTCCGACTGAGCCAGCCCCCAGGCCAGGTGCTCGATGTCGCGGTGGTGATAGATGAAGACCTCGGCCCGCGAGAGCCGGCAGCCGTCGATGATCGAGGCATGGTTGAGCGCGTCCGAGAAGACGACGTCACCCGGGCGGGCGAGCGCGGCGACCACGCCCGCGTTGGCGAGGTACCCGGAGCCGAAGAGCAGGGCGCTCTCGCGCCCCTTGAAGGCGGCGAGCCGCTCCTCGAGGCGCCGGTGGATGGTCATCGTCCCCGACACCAGCCGCGAGGAGCCGGCGCTCACGCCCCAGCGCATCGCGGCCTCCGCCGCCGCCGTGCGTACGCGCGGGTGATCGGCGAGGCCGAGATAGTTGTTCGAGCATAGGAGCACGACGGGCTTGCCGTCGAGCACGACGTGGGGACCCTGCGGACCGCTGACCAGACGGGTGCGCCGACTCAAGCCCAGGGCCTTCAGCTCATCCAGCCGCGCCTCGATCTCGATCATCCTGCACGCAACGTAACGCTAGGGTCGGACGGCATGCGAGTAGTGGGGCCGTGCGGCCTATCTGTGACACGATAGGTCACCGATCGATTGTGAGGAGACAATGGACGATTCGAGCATCCAGGAGCGCATCGAGCAGCTCGTAACCGAGGAGAACAAGCTCCTCGCCCACGGCGAGGGCGCAGGCCCGAGCGAGGAGCGCCACGAACGCCTGCAAGAGCTGAAGGTCGAGCTCGACCGGTGCTGGGACCTACTGCGCCAGCGCCGTGCCCACGAGGAGTTCGGGCAGGACCCGGACGAGGCTCAGGCCCGCGAGGCCAGAGTGGTCGAGGACTACCTTCAGTAAAGGTCAGCGAATGGTCTAGCGCCGGCCGCGGTTGGCTGCGCCGTCGGGCCTGCGCGGAACTGTCCGCTTGCGCTGGAAGCGAAGCTGCGAGGCCGGATCCCAGAGGTGGACCTCGAGCGTGGCCTCGTCCGGTTCCTCGGGCGCGGCGCGAGAGCGCGCCTCCGAGATGACGTCCGGGGTCTCGCCCTCGAGCCAGCCCGAGCGGTTGTCCGGCCTCGGATTGGCCCCGTTGTCGGGCTGGCGCGCCACGTTGAGGCCGAGCTCCTCGAACATCGAACGGTCCTCCTCAGGGGTGTTGCCAAGCGTGGTGAGGAAGTTGCCCATCATCACCCCGTTGAGCCCCGCCTTGACCGCCATGGCCTGGAGGTCCCCGAGGTTCTCGACCCGACCACCACACAGGCGGAAGAGCGCCGCGGGGAGGACGAGGCGGAAGATGGCGATCCACTTGACGACCTCCCACGGGTCGAGCAGCTCGCGATCGCCGAACTTCGTGCCCGGTCGCGGGTTGAGCAGGTTGATGGGAACACTCGTGGGGTTGATCCCCGCCAGCTGGAAGGCCATCTCCACCCGCTGCTCGCGCGTCTCACCGAGGTTGAGGATGCCCCCGACGCAGGTCTCGAGCCCGGCCTCGCGCACCGCCTCGATCGTCCGCAGGCGACCCTCGTAGCGGACCGTGGTCGAGACCTCCGGGTAGTAGGACTCGGCGGTCTCCACGTTGTGGTGGACGCGCTGGATGCCGGCCTCCTTGAGGGCCTGGGCGCGCTGCACCGACATGTGCCCGATCGAAGCGCAGCGCTTGAGGTTGGTGTGCTCGGCGACGAGGCGGGCGCCGGCGAGGACCTTCTCGAAGTCGCGCTTGGAGAGGCCCTGGCCCTGGGTGACCATGCAGAAGCGGTGGGCGCCCGCGGCCTCGGCCGCCCGGGCGTGCTGGAGGATCTGCTCCGGGTCCATCATCGCGTGCATCGGGGTGTCAGCCTCGGCGTAGCGCGACTGGGCGCAGAAGCCACAGTCCTCGGCGCACCCGCCCGACTTCGCGTTGACGAGCGAGCACATGTCGGTGGCGTCGCCGAAATTCTCCACGCGCGCGCGCCAGGCGCGCTCGACCAGGGCCTCGATCTCGACGGGGTCCTCGATCTCCCCGAGCCGGCGGGCCTCCTCGCGGGTGATCAGCGGCGGCATCGAAGGGAAGATAGGTACCGGCCCGGACGGTGCTTCAGCGCCCCCGCCACTGCGGCCGGCGCTTCTCGACGAACGAGAGCACGCCTTCGCGGAAGTCCTCGGAGGAGAAGCAGGCGCGGCGAAGCTCCATCACCTCGCGCTCGACGTCGGGATCGAGGTGGGTCCCGCCCTCGAGGACGGCCCGGATCACGCGCTTGTTGCCGCGGTTGGCGAGTGGGGCACCGGCGGCGATCTCGGTGGCGAGTTCGAGCGATTGCTCCACCAGCAGGTCCGGCTCGATGATGGTGTTGACGAGACCCCAGTCGCATGCGGTGCGAGCGTCGATGTTGCGCCCGACGAGGAACAGCTGGCGGGTCCTCGAGGCGCCCACCGCGTCGATGAACTTTCGGATCCCGGTGTGGGAGTAGACGACGCCGAGCTTGGCGGGGGGCATCCCGAGCGCGATCGTGGTGGAGGCGAGGCGGAGATCGCAGGACAGCGCCAGCTCGAGCCCGCCGCCGATCGCGTGACCGTTGAGTACCGCGACCGTCGGATACGGGTAGTCCTCGATCGCCTCGATGGCCGCCGTGAACGGATGGGCGATGAGCCTCTCGGCGTGTTCGGCGAGGATCTCATCCTCCAGGTTGCCGATGTCATAGCCGGCGGAGAACATGGTGTCCTCGCCGGTGATGAGCACGCATCGGGCCTCGAGCTCGGGCATCGTCGACTCGAGCGCGTCGAGAATCGCGGGGTCGAGGGCCCCACGCTTCTTGGGATTGGAGATCGTCAGCCGGGCCACTCCGGGCGCCGGCTCCTCGACGATGAGCCGGCCGCTACTCAAGGACCACCAGCGTGTCGCCCTCGGCCACCGATTGGCCTTCCTCGCAGCGGATCTCGGAGACCACGCCCGGGTCCTCGGCCTCCACCGGCATCTCCATCTTCATCGACTCGAGGATGACGACGGTGTCGCCCTCCTCGACCCTGTCTCCGACCTCGACCTCGATCTTCCAGACCGTACCGGTGATGTGAGCCTCGACATCGGTCACAGCGGAAAGCCTCCTATACGCGTGATAACGGGGCGGAGGATAGTCACGGGCCACGACGGCGCGACGGCGCGGTGCTCAGTAAGGGCAGCCGAGCCTGAAGTTCTCGGTGGCCTTGTGCACGTACGAGGGCCGGTCGCCGGTGAACTCGACCTCGAGCTCGGTGAAGTCCCGCTGCTTCTCCTTAGGGCAGCGCTTCGGGTCTGACAGGGTGGCGATGGCGGGGAGTGACTTGATGCCCGCGCTGGCGCAGCTCGGGATGCATATCTTGTAGTCGTAGTCGCCCTTGGCGGTGGCCTTGGTCGTGCTCCAGCTCGACCACTTGAGCTTATCGACGGAGATGCCCGCGTCGGCGCAGGTCGCGATGATGAAGGTGGGCTTGTATTGCTCCTGGTTGCAGTTCGTCGCCCATACCTGGCTCGAGGTGGAGGATGCGAGCGCGAACGCTGGGAGGACGGCGAACGCGGCCAGGACGGCGATTCTCGCGACCCCTCTCACTAAGCCGTGATGCTGGGCATTCGCGCCGGCGCTGTCAAGGGGGGGTGTGCCGGCGGGGGGTCCGATGCGCGGCGTGGGCGGCCGGCGGCCGCCACGGTGGCCCGGCGGCCGGCCGGCGGTCGGGCGATGACGTCCGAACGATGGACCAAAATGCGGGATCTGTTTGGGGCGAAGGTTGACTGCGAACCCGTAGCCCGATTGCATCGTGAAGCCAGGAGAGCAAGTCGATGCCACCTTCCCAGATCTTCGTCAGTACGCGCTCACGCCGCCAATACCCGCGTCGCCGCTCGTCGGCCCCGATCGTCCCCCTGTCACTGCTCCTGGCCGTCGCCCTCGTCGCCTGGGCGCTCGCGGTGCTCGTGCTGTGGTGGGGTGTGTAGCGGGCTCGCAGAGAGCGATGGTCGAGAAGGCGGTCGCGGGGCGGCTCAAGTAGTGGTCACACCCGGGCGGAGCTCGTGATCGTGCCCTGAGGGGGGGCGTGCTGCGAAGGTATCGACAGTCAGGCGTTTCGCAGCACGCGCCCTCCGAGCGCCGAGTCGCATCTGGCAGAAATCGTCCGGTCATTGTCATTGCGGCCAGCAGCGCCGCGCGCGATGATCGCCGCTATGCCCGTGACGACCCCGAGGCGTGTGGTGGTGCTCGCCTTCGCCGATGTGCAGATGCTCGACGTGACCGGCCCGAGCGAGGTGTTCTCGATGGCCGACCGGTTCCACGGGCCGGCGTACGCGCTCGAGCTCGTGGGCGCGCCCGGCGCCTCCGGCGCGCCCGGCGCCCCCGGCGCCCAGGCCATCCCCGCCTCGAGCGGGCTGCGCCTCCTCCCCGACCGCGGGCTCGACGATTGCCGCGGGCCGATCGACACGCTGATCGTGCCCGGCGGGCTCGGCGTGAACGCCGCTCAGCGCGACGAGCGCGTGATCGTGTGGCTCCGCGACGCCGCCGCGCGCTCGCGGCGGGTCGCCTCCGTGTGCACGGGCGCCTTCCTGCTCGCGCGGGCGGGGCTGCTCGACGGTCGGCGGGCGACGACGCACTGGTCGGCGTGCGCCGCGCTCGGCCGCCGTTACCCATCGATCGACGTCCAAAGCGATCCCATCTACGTGCGGGACGGGAACATTTACACCTCGGCCGGGGTGACGGCCGGTATCGACCTCGCGCTCGCCCTCGTCGAGGAGGATCTCGGGCATGGCGCCGCGCTCGAGGTCGCTCGCTCGCTGGTGCTCTTCGTCCGCCGCCCGGGTGGGCAGGCTCAGTTCAGCGCCGGGCTCGCAGTCCAGGAGGCCGAGCGCTCCTCGGTGCGCGAGCTCCAAGCCTGGGTCGCCGACCACCTGGAGGAGGACCTGAGCGTGCCGGCGCTGGCCGAGCGCTGCTTCATGAGCCCGCGCAACTTTGCGCGCGTGTTCGCCCGCGAGGTCGGCCTGACTCCTGCGGTGTACGTGGAGGCGCTGCGGATCGAGCGCGCGCGCATGCTCCTGGAGAGCACCGAGCTCGGGGTCGAGGAGGTCGCGGCGCGCTGCGGCTACGGGACGGTGGAGACGCTGAGGCGCGGCTTCGCGCGGCGGCTGCACGTGAGTCCCAGCGAGTACCGGGGGCGATTCCACGGCGCCGGTGCGCGCGTCGTCCCGCTTAGGCAAGCACGATGAAGATCGCCATCCCCATCTTCGATCGCTTCACGGCCCTCGACGCCGTCGGCCCCTACGAGGTCCTCTCGAGGGTGCCCGGCGCGACCGTCTCCTTCCTTGCCGCCGAGCGGGGACCGAAACGGACCGAGACGGCGATGCTGGCGCTCACCGCCGACCTGGCCCTCGACGAGCTCACCGATCCCGACATCGTCGTCGTTCCCGGCGGGTATGGCACGCGGGCGCTGGCCGCGGACGAGCGCATCCTCGGCTGGCTGCGCCAAGCACACCAGACCTCGGCGTGGACCACCTCGGTGTGCACGGGCTCGCTCCTGCTCGCGGCTGCCGGTCTGCTTGACGGGCTCGAGGCCACCAGCCACTGGCTCGCACTCGACGCCCTCGCCGAGTACGGAGCGATCCCGGTCTCACGCCGCGTCGTCGAACATCCAGACAAGAGGATCATCACCGCGGCCGGCGTGTCGGCGGGGATCGACATGGCCCTGACCCTGGCGGCGCGGATCGCGGGCGACGAGCTCGCTCAGGCCATCCAGCTCGGGATCGAGTACGACCCCGAACCGCCCTTCGACAGCGGTTTGCCGGCCAAGGCGTCGACCGCGATCGTCGAGCTCGTGCGAAACAACGCGGGGCGGCTGGCGTAGATCGGCGGCCCCGCGCCGCCGCCCATCAGGCCTCCAGCGCCGCTCGCAGCGGGGCGGCCAGCTCGGGCGGATCGACATGACCCACGGCCACATCGTCGCAGCCCACCCAGGCGGCGGCCTCGGTCAGGGCGGCCGCGAGAGCGTCGACCGCGTCCGGCTCCACCGTGACCCGCTTGGCCACGAGCACGCGCCCGTCGCGCGCCGGGTCGACGCGGCCGGCCAGGCGGCCCCCGGCCAGGAGGGGCATCGCGTAGTAGCCGTGCACGCGCCGGGGGGCGGGCACGTAGGCCTCGAGGCGGTGGGTGAAGCCGAACATGCGCTGCGTGCGCCGCCGGTCCCAGATCAGCGAGTCGAAGGGGGACAGCAGCGTCGTGCGGTGCCTGCCGCGCGCACCCACAGCGGCGAGCGCGTCCCGGTGGGCCCACGCCGGCTCGCGCCAGCCCGCGACACGGACCGAGACGAGCGAGGTGTCGGCGAGCACCGCCGCCACCTCGGCCCGCGTGAGGCGGTGAAACTCGGCCAGGTCACCGACCGTGCCGACTCCCAGGGCCCGCCCGGAGATCTCGATCAGGCCGCGCACGCAGTCGGAATCCGCGAGATCCGGAGCACCGAGCACGCGAGCGGGCAGCGCGCGCTCGGGGAGGTCGTAGACGCGCCGCCAGCCGCGCCGGGTCGTGCACACAGCCTCTCCGATGTCCAGCAGCCACTCGACCGCGACCTTGACCTCCGACCAGTCCCACCACGGGCCACCGCGCTTGGCCCCCCCGAGCTCGGTCGAGGTCAGCGGCCCCTCGGCGCGTAGGCGCTCGAGCACGCGCTCGCCGACGCCCTCGGGCACCTCGTGCCAGCGCTGGCCGCGAGCGCGAAAGCGCCGGCGCCGGAACGAGAACAGCGGCCAGTGCTCGACGGGCAGCACGCAGGCGGCGTGGGCCCAGTACTCGAAGGCCCGGCCCGACGACCAGTAGGCGCGCTCGATGGCGTCGCGCCCGACGGGTCCGAGACGCGCGTAGGCAACGAGCTCGTGCGAGCGCGCGAGCACCGAGATGGTGTCGAGCTGGACGGCACCGAGGCGTTCGAGCATGGCCGCCACGCCCCCGCGGCGCCCGGCTGCGGCGCCGAGCAGACCCTGGGCACGCAGGGCAGCGCGGCGGGCCTGGGCGGCGGAAAGCTCGGGAGGAGGCACGGCGCGATCCTGCCAGGCCGGGCAGCGGAGCGGCGGCCGCGTTACCCTGCCCACGCCGTGATCCTCGCGATCGACCAGGGTACGACGGGCACGACCTGCCTCGTCTTTGATGACCAAGCCGAGCTCATCGGTCGTGCCTACCGTGAGTTCGCGCAGCACTTCCCCCGACCCGGCTGGGTCGAGCACGACGCGGAGGAGATCTGGCGGGTCACCCAGGCCGTGGCGGGTGAGGCGCTCGACGACGCCGGTCTCCGACCGGGGGAGCTCGAAGCCGTCGGGATCACCAACCAGCGCGAGACCGTGTGCGTGTGGGATCCGCGCACCGGGGAGCCGCTCCACCGCGCCATCGTGTGGCAGGACCGTCGCACGGCGGGCCGCTGCGACGAGCTCAGGGCCGCCGGCCATGAGGCCCTGGTGCGCGCGCGAACCGGACTTGTGCTCGATCCCTACTTCTCCGGTACGAAGATCGAGTGGCTGCTGGACAACGTGCCGGGCCTGCGCGAGCGCGCCGAGGAGGGCCGCGCCGCCTTGGGAACCATCGATGCCTGGCTCATCTACAAGCTGACCGGTGAGCACGCGACCGACCCCTCCAACGCCTCGCGCACCATGGTCTTCGACATCGGCGCCGGTGCCTGGGACCCCGAGTTGCTCGAGCTGCTCGGGATTCCCGTCCGGGCGCTGCCCGAGGTGAGACCGAGCTGCGGCACCCTCGGCATGACCCGGCCCGAGGCCCTCCACGGCCACGCGGTGCCGGTCGCCGGCGTGGCCGGAGACCAGCAGGCCGCGCTCTTCGGGCAGGCGTGCGTGGCCCCCGGACTGTG
>Ga0302325_10007603_pt1 | contig 24000 bp, 24 predicted proteins | sample Palsa_T0_2_FD_201948 | JGI IMG/M metagenome (GOLD analysis project Ga0302325, IMG submission 201948) | Peat permafrost microbial communities from Stordalen Mire near Abisko, Sweden - Palsa_T0_2 | ecosystem: Environmental > Terrestrial > Soil > Palsa > Peat permafrost | place: Sweden: Abisko... | reverse complement strand
ATCGATCGCGCGACTTTGGACAAGATCACCGGGCCGACCGTCGCCATCATTCCCGGCGTCGACAATCGTAGGCCTATGATCGTGGTCACGGGCCGATCGGACGCCGAACTCGACATCGCGATCGCGAAGCTGGGAATCGTCTCTCCCGCCGGCAGCGCCGAGGGATTGAAGACCCTCGAGGGTGCGAGCGGTCATCAGATCGGCGCCTATGGCCAAACCCTCACCTTCGGCGACCTCGGCATCGAAAATCAGGAACTCATCGGCCGCACCTTGCGCCTGGGCTTTCGTGCCGCATTGCCGACCGATTTCTTGGCTGCGGACTACGACAGGGCCTCGCTGGATTTATCCGGCGGATATGCCGCCGGTTTGGGCGCTGACGCACAAATCATCGTCGAGGTGAACGGGCACAATGAGGGCAGCGTCCAGCTCAGTTCCGCAAGAGGCGAGAGTTTTCGCCACAAGCGGCACTTCCTGCCGCTGAGCGCGTTCCGCCCCGGGGAAAACCGGATCGAAATGCGAGTGAACGCCCCCGACCTTTCAGGCGTCGATTGCGATAGCGCGGCGAATGCAGCCCGCCGCGCGCGGGTGTGGTTGAACGCCGCGAGCAAGGTCACGTTTCCCTCTCTGGCACGCGTCGGCCGCCTTCCCGATCTGGCAATGACGGCGAGCGGCGGTTTCCCGTTCGCCGTCTCCGATGGAAAAATGACGCTGGCCGTTCCGACACCGGATCGGGCGACGCTGGGTGCGGCACTGACGGTCATGGCGCGCCTCGGCCTGGCGGCGGGCCGGCAGATTTCGTTTTCGTTCACCACGAAACAGCCAGCCGGTAAATCGGGCGATCTTCTCGTCGTTGCGCCGGCGCGCGCGCTCGATCCGGCGAGCATGCGGGAGGCACAACTCGACCCCGATGTGGTCCGGCAGGCCTGGTCCGCGTCGGCCGAGCGGCCGCCGGCTGCCCGGTCACCGATCTCGCTCGGTGCCTTGCGAAGGCGCGCATACGAAGGCGATTGGCCCGATGCGTGCGTAGCAGACCGGCGGAACACCCAGGATGCGGATCCGCCGCGAGAGCAAACCAACGAGAATCTCACGGAAGTAACCAGCGCAATTCCAACCGATTACGGGAGCGCCAATGTCAGGCGCCTGATCGCGACTGTACGCAGGCTGATCGGTTGGGACGCCGATCCGGCCACGGGAGCCGCCTCGTTGGATCTTCTCTCCGGCGCCTCGCTGCTGGTCGCGCAGGGGCCCCGCCAGGGCGATCCCAACTCCGTCGTTACGATCATATCGAGCCCGACGCCGGCCACGCTCAACAGCTCCGTGACGTGCCTGGTCGAGCCGAGCGTCTGGTCGCGCCTGTCGGGGCGATTGTCGGTCCTGGACGAATCGACCGGCGCGGTGTCAGGGCGCGAACCGGAGTCCATACGATACGTCGCGACGCAGGAGTTATCGATACACAACGAGCGTCTGATGATGGCCGGGTGGCTGTCCCTCAATCCCCGGATATTCATCCTTATCGCGTTTCTCCTGGCTTTGCCGCTGGCCGTGACGACGCACTTCCTCGTTCGTAATGTGGGACGCAAGAACCAATGAAGCGCATTCTCACGGGACTATGCATCGCCTGCCTGACGGCGGCGCCGGCCCCTGCGCAAGACGCGCCGCCATCGATGCCGCACGCGGTCGCGTCTCCCGGGACGGAGACGCCGTCGCCTCCTCTCGCCGGGACCCTGCCGGACGAGGAAATCTGGCGGGCCTACAAGGCGAAATTCGTGACCGAGGCGGGGCGCGTGGTGGACACCGCCAACAGCCAAGTAAGCCACAGCGAAGGGCAGGGCTACGGTCTTCTGCTCGCGGTCGCTGCGCGGGATCGATTCACCTTCGACCGGATCTGGGGCTGGACGCGCGCCAATCTCGCGGTGCGCAACGACGAGCTGCTGGCGTGGCGATGGGAACCGGATCATCGCCCCGCGGTGGCCGATCTCAACGATGCGGCGGACGGCGACATCCTGATCGCCTGGGCTTTGGCAGAGGCGGCCGAGGCGTGGTCGGAGGATGCCTATCGGGTCGCGAGCCGCCGCCTCGCAGTGGAAGTCGGGCGCCGGCTGGTCCTGTGGAAATCGGCGAACGGGGCCGTCCTGTTGCCGGCGGTGGCCGGATTTGCGGCAGAGGACAGGCCGGACGGGCCCGTCGTCAGCCTGTCCTATTATATTTTTCCGGCCTTCGCCCGCCTCGGCCTGGTGGCGCCCGAGTTCGACTGGGAGGGATTGAGCCGAAGCGGTCTGCACCTGATCGAGGCCAGCCGGTTCGGCGAGCAAAATCTTCCCGTCGACTGGATTTCGCTCAACGGCGGCACACCCCACGCCGCCGACGGATTTCCTGCGAGTTTCGCGTTCAATTCCATCAGGATTCCCTTGTATCTCGCGTGGAGCGGTATCGGCGGCCGCGAGATTTACGAGCCCTTTCTCGCAACGTGGTCGAAACAAGGAATGGCGACACTCGACGTGAATACGGGCCGTGCCGTCGACAAGCTCGACGAACCGGGCTACCGCGCAATCCCAGCGCTCGCGGCCTGTGTGACGTCCGGCACGCCGTGGCCGGCCGATTTGAAATCGCTGCAGCCGGGGGGCAACTACTATTCCACCACGCTGCAGTTGCTGTCGCTCGTCGCGGTTCGCATGAGGGCTCCGTCATGTCTTCACGAATGAGCGTAATCGGCGTCACGGTGTGGGTCGCGCTGCTGGCGACCATCAGCGTCGCATCGGCCGGCCTGGTCGACGAGACCGCGCTGCGCGAATACGCGCGGCAGAAGCGCAGCGATCGCGTCGCGGCGGAAACGCGCCGGCTCGAACGCCTCCATCCGGAATGGAGGCCACCGGCGGATCTTTGGACCGCGAGGCCGAGCGGGCCCGACGAAGCGCCGTTGTGGGATCTCTATGAGGCGGGCAATCTGGACTTGTTGCGAAAGGCGATCGCCGAGCGGCAGTCGGCCCAGCCCGGTTGGCAGCCTTCGGACGATCTCGTCGCCAAGATCAAGGCCAGGGACATCCGCACGGCGATATTGGACCGCGCAGCGAATGGGCGATGGACCGATGTCGCCCAACTCGCCGGTGACAATGGTTTGATCGGCGGGACCCAGGATGTCGAGCTGCTCTGGGTCGTCGCCGAAGCGCTGGTCCACACGGAGCGCGCCTCGGAAGCCGCCGCTCTCTACAGGTTCGTGCTCGAGAATCGCACCGACCCCGCCGAACGGGTGGCGACGGTGCAAAAGGCGCTCGCGACTCTGCGCATGGCCGAAGCCGAAAAGCTGATCGCGATGGGAGGGACCGGGACAGACGGCAAGAGCGAGTTCGACGTCATACGCCTGGACATCGCGCGCGCGCGCATAAGTGCTTTCTTGCGCAGTGATCCCTCGAATGCGGTCGAGGCGTCCGACCTGGCGGCGCTGGAGGAGCTTGCGCGTCAATCGTCCGATCCGGGGCAATCGGGACTTCTCGCGTGGTATGCCTACCGGGGCGGTCAATTCGATGCGGCCCTCGATTGGTTCAAGCTGTCGCTCGCGCACGGCGGCGACGCGATGACTGCCCATGGCTTGGCGCTCACGTTGCTCAAGCTCGGCCTTCGCCGCGACGCCGAAGAGGTCGCGTATGCGTGGCGCGAGCCGCTCACCAACAACATGATCTTGTTCATCGATATCCTGGAGACCGACCTTACCCGGGAGGTGCCGCCGTTCGTCGAACCCGCGCGCCTCGCGCGCTACGCGCAGGTCACGACGAAAACGCAATCCGGCGAGGGAGCGCAGGCATTGGCATGGTACGCCTACAACACCTGCCAGTTCGAGACCGCCCACGAGTGGTTCCAGCGCGCCGTCGCCTGGTTTCCGAAGGAGGCGACGGTCTATGGTTATGAGCTCACGTTGCAGCGCCTGAAGAAACATCACGAGTTCGTCGAGATCGCCAACCGCTATGACGGGCTGTTTCCCAGGGTGGTCGGACTCTTGTTCAAGGACGATTTCCTTCATCCGCCGACGCCTTGCGAAACCCACTCTCAGGTCGCCTCGTTCCGCTCCCAGGCGCGGTCCGAGTCCGATGCCTACCGAACCACGTCCAGCATCGCGCAAGATGCCGGCCACAGCCCGGCTTCGGGAGCCGTTTCGCGCCCGGCCAAGACCGGCGACGCCTACGCGGGGCGCAGGATCGTCCGATCCGACTTTCCGCTGCCGGTCTTGCCGGAAAACCCGCTGCGCTTCGCGCTGCGCGGGGGCATGCCGCTCGATCGGGCGAACAAATTCGGGCAGTCGTTTCGAGCCGAAGGCGCCTTGAATCCGCCGCGTATCGCCCGCCGCGTGCCCGGCACCGAGGCGATGCCCTACGAGCGGTTCGGCGTCGCACTCCTGCCGGCCTATGACGGCACGACGGCGTTGAGCTTTCGTGCGATGTCGTACCGCTCCGCCGCGATCGGCACCATCTGGGCGGAAGAAAACGTGACCGCCGGGCGCGAGGCATCGATGGCGCCGCAGCCGACGCAACGGCCGCTACCCCAGCGATAGCGGCTTGGTGACGAAAGTGCGCGGGCCCGCGGCCGTGGCACCGATCACCGCTTGAGCGCTTCCAGCTCCGGAAAGCGCTTGTAATCGGCGTTGGCGCACTGGTTGACCACCTCTTTGCCGAACTGATCGACCATGTGGTCGAAGCGCCCGTCATCGAACAGCGCCATGCCGTCCTTGCTTCCCATGTAGCGGCCGTCGGTGTCCTTGGCGTTGTAGCGCACGCACACGACATACTGGTTGTGCGAGCCGATCGGCTTCATCGTCGGTTCGGCGATGTAGGCGTCACGCACGTTGGTGGGATTGTTCAGGTAGGTCTTCATGAAGGCGATGATTTCGGCCTTGTAATTTTGCGGCAAGACGCCGGCGCGTTCTTCGCGCATTTCGCGCGCGTGATCGGTCCCGCACCCACTCAACGCCGCGGCCGCGACCACCGCAAGCCACATCAGTATCCACCGGCAATGGGTGTGGCGCATTCGCAATTCCACGGTGCAGAACTCGTTCCGGCTCTTATAGCAGTCGCGACGGACCTTGAAGATCCTGCGCAGGCTCATAGCCGTCGATTGGCCCCGCGGCAACTGCCGGTCCGGCGGGCGGGACGGCGCGGTGCGACAAGGTCCTGACGTAGGGCATGACGATCGCGGGCGGGACGGGTCTCACCCCGGCTTGCCGCCCTGCAGCCAGCGCTCGCCGCGGCGATAGAGGGCTTCGACCTCCGGGCCGTCGAGGCCGGGCATGTCCGGCTTGACCTTGTAGCCGATCCGGGTCTGCAGATAGGCGAGGTGGCGGTAGCCCTCGGGAAACTGCGCCAGCAGGCCCGGCTCCAGCGCGAGCCGGGCGGCGGGGTCGACCGGGTCGAGGCGATCCTTCTCGTAGATCGGCTGGCGCAGCACCAGCCCCCAGCGACTGTCACGCTTCTCGAAGAAGTCGTAGAACCGGCCGGTGCAGACCACGTCGCACAGGACGTCCTCGACACGGGCGCGCTGGGAGATCGTCATCTTGGTCTGGGCGACCGCGCGCGCGGCGGCGAGGTCGATGGAAGAGCCGCCGAGGAAATGCAGGATACGGACGCCGCGCTCATAGCCCTCCCGGCTCACCTTGATGAACTCGTCGGCGGTGCCCTGGAACCAAGTCGCCATCATCCGTCCGTCGTCATGCCACACCGTGCGGAAGCGGTCCCACATCATGGCGTCGCGCCACACCGCCCAGTTCTCCACCAGTTCGCGGATGATCCGCTTGTCCTCGATCTCGGCTGCGGTCGGCATGGATGTGGTCCTCTGGGACGGCGCGTAGGCGGAATAGCGTAGCGTGCCCTACATGTCGGATTTAGCCTCTCCTGCCAAGCGCGGGGGAGGGGGCAGCTGTGCGGCCATGCGCTATTTCCGCCCCCGAACCGAGCGGCTATATAAGGCCGACACAACGGAAATTCGGGCGAACCAGCCCCGGAGGAACTCCATGGCGCTAGCCGCACAAACCGTCGCACCGGTGGCCGATCCCAAGCACAATCTCGTGGGCGCGCGGCAGGCCTATTACGACAGGATTTCGAAATTCAACATGGCGCCGCTGTGGGAAAAGCTGCGCGAGCTGGTCGGCAACGAGCCCAAGACGCAATGCGCGCCGGCGATCTGGCGCTTTGCGGACGTCAAGGCCATGGTGATGGAGTCGGGCGACCTCATCTCCGCCAAGGAAGCCGAGCGTCGCGTCCTGGTGCTTGAAAATCCCGCGCTGCGCGGCCAGTCGCGGATCACCCATTCGCTCTATGCCGGACTGCAGCTGATCATGCCCGGCGAGGTCGCCCCGGCCCATCGCCACACCGCATCCGCCATCCGCTTCATCCTCGACGGCGCCGGCGCCTATACCGCGGTCGAGGGCGAGCGCACCTACATGTCGCCCGGCGATTTCGTGCTGACGCCCAACTGGGCCTATCACGACCACGGCAACACCTCGGACAAGCCGATGATCTGGCTCGACGTGCTCGACCTGCCCACCATCAATTTCTACGAGACGATGTTCTCCGAGCATCTCGACGAGGAAACCCAGCCGGTCGGCCACGCCGACGGCGATTCGCTGGCGTTCTTCGGCTCCGGAGTGTTGCCGGACGGCGCGCCGGTGACGCTCAATCGCAGCCCGGTGATCAACTACACCTACGCGCGCACGCGGCCGATCCTGGAGCGATTGGCGAAGGCGGGCCGGGTCGACAAACGCCACGGCGCCCGGGTGCGCTATGCCAATCCGATGACCGGCGGATGGGTGATGCCCACCATGGGCGCGCATCTCGCCCTGCTGCCGGCCGGCTTCAAAGGGGGGGGCTACCGCGCCACCGACGGCACCATCTTTGTGTGCGTCGAGGGCGAGGGCGCGACCACCATCGGCGACCAGCAGCTCGCCTGGAGCGCCGGCGACGTGTTCGTCGCGCCGCCCTGGCTGCGCTACGCCCACGACGCCGCGGCCGAATCGGTGCTGTTCTCGATCTCCGACCGCCCGGCCCAGGAGGCGCTCGGAATCTGGCGCGAGATCGACTGAGCGGCGCCGCCGCCACTCGGGGACTGTCATCGCCCGGCTTGACCGGGCGATCCAGTAACCACCGGCCGGCAGTACCGGATTGCCCGGTCAAGCCGGGCAATGACACCGCAGGGTCGGCGTATTCGGAAAACGCTCACCGCTTCTTGTTGTAGTAGTGCACATCCACCGCCTGCCACACGCCGTTGACCTGGTAGGGATCGCTCGCGGTGAAGGCATCGACGGCGGCGCGGGTCGCCGCTTCCAGGATGAACAGGCTGCCCACCGGCGTCTCTCCGTCCGCCGCCACCAGTGTCCCCGCCGTCATCACGTGGATGCCATGGTCGCTCGCCTGATCGAGATGGATGCGGTGGGCGCGGTAGAACTTCGCGCGCGTTGGCAAGGCGTCCGTCCTGTCGACCGCATGGATGACGAAATGCAAGGCGCTCCTCCTGTCCGGCGGCTCGCCGGCCGCTTGGGTCGCGCAGCTTAGCCTTTTGGCCGCGGCCCTGCACGACCGGCCGCGAATGACCCCTTTGGGGGCCTCCCCAGCCCTGGGCTTTGTGGTAAGAATCGGCTGTACACCCTGCAGAATTTGCAGCGCCAGGGCGTAGGGAGGTTCTTACATGAAGCGACGACCATTGGGTTGGCCGGCGGTGACGTTCGGGTTGGCGGTCGCGACCTTGCTGGCAGCGCCGGTATCGGCGCAGGAACAGAAGGTCGGCGATCAGCCCGAGGCGATGAACATGCGCCTGGTCGGCTACAACGACCTCCAGGCCCGCGGCGCCTATCAGCCCACCATCCGCAAGCAGGGCGATCGCTACATCGCCTATATCGGCCATCACGGCGGCAGCAACGACGTGCCCAAGCCGATGAACAAGATGACCGGCCAGCCCGAGTTCAACGGCACGTCCATCGTCGACGTGACCGACCCCGCCCATCCAAGATACCTCAAGCATATTCCGGGAACGGCGGGAAACTACGAACAGGGTGGCGCCCAGATGGTGCGGGTTTGCGCCGGCAGCGAGCTGCCCAAGGGCGATCCCAACAAGTTCTATCTGCTGCGCGTGTTCGGCGGCCAAGGCCACGAAATCTGGGATGTCACCGACCCGGCCAGCCCGACCCTGCTGACCCGCATCGTCATGGGGCTGAAGGACACCCATAAGAGCTGGTGGGAATGCGATACAGGCATCGCGTATCTCGTCTCCGGCGTCCCCGGCTGGCGCGTCAAACGCATGGCCCAGATCTTCGATCTCAGCGATCCGGCCAAACCCGTGCACATCCGCGACTTCGGGCTGCCGGGACAGGAGCCGGGCGCGACCGGAACCATACCGACCCAGCTGCATGGCCCGATTTCGACAGGTCCGAAAGGCAACCGCGTTTATTTCGGCTACGGCACCAACAAGGGCGGCGTGCTCCAGATCGTCGACCGCGACAAGCTCCTCAACGGCCCGAAGGAGCCGACGCCCGAGAACCTGCGCTATCCCGAAATAGGCAAGCTGGAAATGTCGGCCTGGTACGGCGCCCACACGGTGTTGCCGATGCTGGGGATGCCGATCGCCGAATTCGCCAAGGACAAGGACGGGTCGAAACGCGACATCGTCATGATCGTCGATGAGCAGATCCGCCTGGAGTGCCAGGAAGCACGGCAGATGGTGTGGTTCGCCGACATCACCCTGGAGAAGACGCCGACCATCGTCTCGACCTTCCAGGTGCCGGAAGAGAGCGGCCACTTCTGCGACCGCGGCGGCCGGTTCGGCCCGCATTCCTCCGGCGAGAGCATGGATCCGGTCTTCTACAAGAAGGTGGCGATGATCGCCTATTTCAACGCCGGCGTCCGCGCCATCGACGTGCGCAATCCCTGGCAGCCCAAGGAGATCGCCTACTACATTCCCGCCATCACCGAGGCGACCGACAAGCGCTGCATCAAGGTCGACGGCAAGGACCGCTGCAAGACCGCGATCCAGACCAACAATGTCGAGACCGACGACCGCGGCTATATCTACATCGTCGACCGCGCCAACACCGGCATGCACATCCTCGAGCTGACCGGCGACGCCCGCAAAGCGGCCGGGCTGCCGTAGGTGGTAGAGCCGGCTCAGCAGCCCTCTTCTCCCTCTCCCGCAAGCGGGAGAGGGAGCTGCCGGCGTGCTTAAATATGGGCTTCGAGACGTTCCGAGCGTCGCAGAGAATATCGATACTTTGAGCAAGCTCCACTTCACGCACTACACGCGGTATCCCCAGGAGGCGGCAGGCCCGGTTCCCGAACTATCGGACATTGCTGACTCTACCGTCGATCACCTGATATCCGCCTTCACTCGGTCGATCAATCCGCGTTGAGAGGGCCCCCCAAGCGACACGGGACACGCGACCGGGGTAGCGTCGCGAGGGCCGGTTTGGATCCATGAGGGGACGCCATTCGCGGAGGTCTGTGTACCCGCTGTCCAAGGGAACATCGGCGCGATTGGCGCACTGGAGATGCCAAAGGTGCTCACCTCCGCCGACCACGTTTCGGCCACAAACTAGCTGCAAACAGCCGACGGTGCCATAGCACCACCGCTAACGGTTATTGGCCCGAAATAGGGGAGAAACTCCATGCAACGTGCATTGATGATTGCGCTGTTGGTTGCCGGCATGATTCCGGGGACATGTGCATTTGCCCAGCCGTTCGGCCCACCGTGGCGACAGCAACCCGGCCCGCAACCGCCCGGTCCGCCGCAGCCGGGCCTGCAAGGGGTCTACGGTTTCACCGGAACCGCAGCCTGCCTTGTCGCACCGGGTTCAAGTAATCCTGTAGAGCCATCGGGCTTCGACGGCGCGCTGCAGCCCATTTATCCGACCAGTTCCTTCTCTAATTCGTTCGCAGTCGAGGGCATCCGGATCTTCCACGGCGACGGAACCGGAGTAGTGAACGGCACCTCGGTCGCCATCACCGTTCGTCCCACCCCCGGACCGCCACCGCTAGTTCCAAGTTTCCCACCGTCCGCTGGTTCCTCGAATTTCAGTTACAATTTCACATACACCGTCGATGGCAATGGAAACTGGACCGCCACAATGGTACCCGGCAGCTATAGTGAAACGTTCGTGACCGGACCGCGCAGCACGGAAAATTCGGCCAACACATCGAACCAGACCGCGACTATCGACGCCATTCCCCCGCTGAGTGGTTTCATCTCTCAGGATGGGCAGACGTTGACTGGGGCACACCTCGCGCCAATTGTCGAAACAATAACCTTTTCCAATGGCGACGTGTGGCCGAGAATCTGCCATCGCTCAAGGGTTTATATCAACCTATGGAATGGCTACCAACAACATCAACAACAACAACAACACTAACTGCTATGCGCTGGCCGCGCATTCTGATGCTTACGGCGCGGCCAGCGCGCGGTTGTAAGTCAGTTCATAGCTCCCCGCATAGCGGCGCGGCGGTGCTGGAGGAACCTCCGCACCGCCGGGTCGCGCTCCAGGCCGATCGCCTGCTCGTAGGCCGCGTCGGCCGCGTCGATGTCGCCGGCGGATGCGAGGAGCGCCGCGCGGGCCGCCCAATAGGGCTGGTACTCTGCAAGCCGCCCGTCGACTTCCAACGCGGCAAGTGCCGCGAGGCCGGCGGCCGGGCCGTCGGTCTCGGCGATCGCGACGGCGCGGTTGATGGCGACCACCGGCGACCCCGTGATCTCTTCCAGCGCATCATAGAGCCGCTTGATGGCCGCCCAGTCGGCGCGGCCGGTGGCGCGGCGCACCGCGTGGGCGGACTGTACCGCCGCCTCCAGCTGGTAGCGGTCGACCTTGCCCATCCGGCTCGCGGCCAGCAGCAGCGTTTCGGCCTCCGCGATCAGGCCGGCGTCCCACAAGGCCGGGTCCTGCTCGGTGAGCGGCACGTAGTCGCCATCGGCGTTGCGCCTGGCGCCGCGGCGCGCCTCGGCGTGCAGCATCAGCGCCAGCAGGCCGATCGCCTCGGGCTCGTCCGGCAGCAGCGAGACCACGAGACGGCCGAGCCAGATCGCCTCCTCGGCGAGGTCGCGGCGGCGGATCTCGGTGCCGTCCGGATCGGACCAGCCCTCGGCGAAGGCGGCATAGATCGCCTCCAGCACGGCGGCGAGGCGCTCGCGCAGGTCGGCGCGCTCGGGCACCCGGAACGGAATGCCGGCCTGCCTGATCTTGCTCTTGGCGCGCGCCAGGCGCTGGCCCATGGCGGCCGGCGAGACCAGGAACGCCGAGCCGATGGTCGCGGCATCGAAGCCGAGGACGGTCTGCAGGATCAGCGGCGCCCTTATGCCGGGATCGATGGCGGGATGGGCGCAGGCGAACATCAGGGCGAGGCGGTGGTCGGGCATCGAGGCGTTGTCCTCGGTCGAGGCCAGTTCCTCGGCCATGAGCTGGAGATGGGGCACCGCGGCCTCGCCGCTGCGCCGCCGCCGGACCGCATCTACCGCGCGGCGGCGCGCCACCGTCACCAGCCATGCCTCGGGATTGTCGGGAATGCCGCCGGCCTCCCAATCGGTGAGGGCGGCGGCGAAGGCTTCCGACAACGCGTCCTCGGCGGCCTCCACATCGCCGATGCGTGCGGCGAGAAAGGCGACCAGCTTGCCGTAGCTGCGGCGTGCAACGGCCTCCGTCGTCGCGCGCGCCTCTCTCGCCATTGCGGACGCCGGCCTACATCGCCCAGATCGGGCGGACCTCGATGGCGCCGTAATTCGCGCCGGGGCAGCGCGCCGCCCACGACAGTGCGGCGTCGAGATCGGGCACCTCGATGAGGTAGTAGCCGGCGAGCTGCTCCTTGGTCTCGGCGTAGGGGCCGTCGAGCACCTTGGTCTTGCCGTCGGCGACCCGCACCGTGCTCGCCGATGTGGAAGGCTTCAGGCGATCCGCGGCGACCAGGACGCCGGCACCCTTGATCGCCTGGGTATAGGCGCCATAGGCGGCCATCATCTGCTCCACGTCCGCCTTGGTGGCCGACTGCATGCCCGCTTCGTTTCCATAGATCAGCAACAGGTATTGCATGGTGGTCTCCTTACACCCTCTCGGCCGGCATCATGCCCGGCCTGCACAATGACGTTTTTGGCGGGCGGATTTCGACAGGGTGGCAGGAATTTTATGAGCGGTCTTGCCCTCTACTCTGTCATTCCGGGGCGTCGCGTAGCGACGAACCCGGAATCCAGGCTGCGGTGCAGGCGGTGACGCCGTCTGGATTCCGGGTTCACCGCTGCGCGGTGCCCCGGAATGACGGAGTTGTGTTGCGGTCAAGGCGGCTCGACCGAGAAGCCCTCGGTGTGGAGGCTGATATGGCCGGCGGCGGCCGCCGCGGCCCAGCGCGCCGCCGCGGCGAGGCCGCCGAACGAGAAGATGGGCGGCGCGACGTCGCCGAGCCCGGAGGCTTCGGCGAGCGGCCGCAGCACCAGGTCGGGGGTGATCATCCCGAACAGCTGCTTGGCGAGGCCGGCGTCGCGGGCGAGGCCCTGCACCGAGGCCGATACGCCGCAGATGCGGGCGTAGCGCGCGAGCCCTGTGAGCGTCACCGGGCCGGCGAGGCCGATGCGCACGGGATGATCGATGCCCTGATCGCGCAGCCGGCTGATCCAGGCGACGATCGACGCTGCCGAAAAGCCCCACTGGGTCACGAGATGGACTCGGAGCCCGGTCTGCTCCGCCGCTTCGAGCTTGGCCGCCAGCGCGCGGTCGAGGTCGTCGGTGGTGAGCCGAGGATGGCCGTCGGGATAGCCGGCGATGCCGATCTCGACGATGCCGCGGGCCTGCAGCAGGCCGCTCTCGATCACCTCGATCGCGGCGTGGAACGGACCGGCCGGGGTCGCGAGGTCGCCGCCGATGATGAGGACGCGCCGCACCTTGGCGCCTTCGGCCAGCCGGGCGAGATGGGAGTCCAGCGCGGCGTTGGTGGCGAAGCTGCGCACGGCGAGGTGGGGGACCGGCTCGAAGCCGGCCGCGGCAAGCTTGCAGGCGACGTCGATCTGGGCTTGTGGCGGCCGCGCCGGGACCGCACTGACATAGACGCGCCGGCACGATGGAAATCCGCGCAGGGCTTCGAGATCGCCGCGGGCGAGGCGTGTCACCTCGAACGATGTCTGCGCCGTGAAGGCGGCGATCTGCTGCCGCGGCTGCGGGGTGGCTTCGAGCGTGGGTGCGGGTGCGGCGGTCATGTGTTTTGCTAGGCCCTTCGTCGCGAGATCACGTAGGATTCGTCGTAGAACCACAGCCCGCCGTGCTGGCGCAGCACGTCGCGGGTGGCGTCGAGATAGCGGCTGTCGCCGACCACGGTGGCGAGCCGGTCGTCCTCGACCTGCGCCACATAGATCGCCGCGTTCCACGCCGCGAACAGCGTCGAGGTGCCGATCGAGTCGGAGATTTCCGACGGCAAGGTGTGCATGTCGTAGCGGAACAGCGCGCGGTTGTCGGCATAGACGTTGAAATTGAGCTCGCGCCCAGCCGGTCCGAGCTCGTGCTTGACCGCCTTCATGATCTGGTGGCGGTCGTGGATGAAGGGGTTGTCGCCCGGCCACAGCCGCTGGACGATCTCAAGGCCGGGATCGGCGCCGTGGGAATGGATCGCGATCAGGCGGCCGCCGGGGCCGAGCGCGCGCGCCAGCGGCGCAATCACGCGCTTCGATTTGAACTCCAGCGACGCCCGCGCGCGGTAGGGCTGCGACGCGATGACGAGGTCATAGCTCGCCATGGTGCCGCCGGGCCGCGGCAGGATCTGGTCGAGCAGGAACTTGTGGTCGTCGCGATAGATCACCATCACCACCGGGCGCTCGTAGACGGGATTGCCGGTCTTGGGGCTGAGCCCGGCCTTCCAGTTCTCCGCCATGAACGGTTCGAGATCGGTGATCTGGGATTCGAACTTGTGAGCGGTGGTGCCGGCGAGCGGCACTTCGTGCCAGACCAGGCTCGAGGCGGCGCTGACCGATTTCACCGCCAGCCAGGGCGCATCGGCATAGGCGAGATTGGTGAGCACCAGCACGGTTGCGGGATGCTCGACGAAGCGGTCGGCCACCTTCTGCAGGGTCAGGCGGACATCTTCGAGGCTGATTTCCTTGCCGACCACGTAGAACGGCATCGCCGGGAAACGGTCGTGCATGGAGCGCATCACCCGCGCCAGCACGGTGCCGTCGCCGACCCCGGCATCGAACAGCCGCACCGCGGGTGGGCGGGGATGGATGTTGGCGAGCTCCAGCCCAACCCGGTGGGCTACGACCCACTTTTCGCTGCAGGTCGTCACGAACAGCAGGTATTTCTGCCGGTTATCGAAGAAACGGAAATTGCGCTGCGGCTGGGAGGCGACCACGGCCGGCGGCACCCCGCGCGGGTCGCCGATGGCCGGCCGCGGGCCGCGAAACGCCAGGATAGGGCGCGCCGCGGTCTCGGCGTCCCGATTGGCGGTCATGAAAGCCACGATGCGATCGACGGTCTCGGTGGTGATGCGGCCGCCATTGCGCAGGCGGTTGGCGAGCTTGCCGTCGTTCACGGCGCGGCGCCCGAAGGTCGATTCGGCCAATCCGGCATGCCGGCAGAAATCGGAAATCTGCTGAAGCAGCTCTTGCGCAGTCATGGTCCCGGCTCGTTTCCCGGGCCCGGCGGAACGGCTTGTTGTTCTCGTTGAGGCGCCGCAGGGCTCCGCGAAGCGAAGCAACGGAATCGGAAATCGTCAACCACAAACTGTCCCACTGGCATAGTGGGACGGTATAGTGGGCAATATTGACTGACTAAGCCATTGGTAAGGCGCAACTATCTTTTGCGGCGATCCCAAATGCGCCGGGAATCCGGCATTCGGCGCTGTGGGCGATATCCCGTCACGTCGCGGATTCCCGTTTGCCGACCGAATCCTCTAAGAGAGAGGGAATGCCCCGCTTTGCTGCCAATCTCGCCTATCTCTTTACCGACCGGCCGTTGCTCCAGCGGTTTGCCGCCGCGGCGGCCGCGGGTTTCAAGGCGGTCGAGCTGCAGGCGCCTTACGACCACCAACCGGCCGACATCCGCCGCGAGATCGAGCGGCATGGCCTGACCCTTCTCGGCATCAACACGCCGCCCGCGCCCGGCGCCGGAACCGGCCTCGCCGCGGTGCCCGGGCGCGAGCAGGAGTTCGCCGCCCTGTTTCGCCAGGCGCTCGACTATGCCGTGGCGATCGGCGGCAGAACCGTTCACTGCATGTCCGGCACGGTGCCGCCGGACCAGCGGCGGGAGGGCGAATACGTCCTCATCGCCAATCTCACGCGCGCCGCCGACCTCGCTGGGGAGCGCGGGATCGGCCTCTTGATCGAGCCGCTCAACCGCCGCGACCGGCCGGACTATCTGCTCCATCGCCCGGAGCAGGCGGCCGCCATCATCGAAAAGGTGGGTCGGGCGAATGTGCGCATGCAGTTCGATTTCTATCACGTGCAGATCGAGGCCGGCGACCTGATCACGCGCTTCGAGCGGAATTTCGCGGCCATCGGGCACGTCCAGGTCGCGGCGGTACCGTCGCGGGCCGAGCCCGACGAGGGCGAAGTGAACTATCCCGCCCTGTTTCAGGTGATCGACCGCAGCGGTTATGCCGGCTGGATCGGCTGCGAATACAAGCCGCGGGGACGCACCGAGGACGGGCTCGGCTGGCTGCGGGCCTGCGGCATCGGCGCCGGCGGGTGAACCCGGAACCTGTTCCACAGCACAGGTGGTCAGACGGGCGTTCCAATGGTTAATATCCGATGACCGATTTTTGACGGTCGGTTTGTAACGAGGGCAAAACCGGCTCGGGCGCGCCGCGCCGGTTTGACTTCGGTAGATCGGGATGCGTGCTGCCATGCGGGGACAAGGGAACGACAGGGACGGACCGCGGCGCGAGGAGCCGCGTCTGCTGCGCGAGGCGTTGCGCGAGGCGCGCATCGAGGCGGCGGAGCGCACCGGCGTCGTGGTCGATCTGCGCGATGCCGAGATCGCCCGGCTCGAGCTTCTCCATGACGAACTCGATCCCGTATTCACCGAGATCCCGTCCGATGTCGAACTGTTCGATCGTGGCATTTCGCGCGGCGATACTCCACGGCTGTGGATCGATGCAATCGCCCATGTGGAGATGGGCCGCGACAAGCGGATGTACCGGTTCGTCCAGGACGCGCGGTTCGGACGCCTGGTGCTGGCGGAATCGACCGCGAGCCGGGAGATCGCCGACGCCGTCACCAAATATGTCGCGCGCCGCATGATCGACCGCGAGCGCATGCTGGCCGGCGAGGAGCTGTCGCCGGTTCGTTACAAGGTGCCCCAGCGCGGCCGCCTGGGGCTCGCATTTCTCGGCGGCTTCGTATGCGGAATCGTGCTGCTGCTCGCCGCGGTCTGGCTCACGGCCCCGCAATAGCGTCATGTTCTTGAGTGACGCCTGAGCAAGCTTCGGCGGCCCGGCCAAGGTCGGCAATGGGCCCATTTCCAGTCGGCCCCGCTCGCTCCTATCGTAGCCAAGCGATACCATCAGGAACTGAGAAAACCTTCGCCTGGGCACGACCGCAACTCCAATCACGAAAAGGCCAGCTGACACACGACGCCAGATGCCCGTATCAAACTAAGGCACTTGTCCGATTGTATCAGGCGTTGGACTATCGCGCGCTTGGGAAGACGCACTCGTGAAGTTGGAGGAACTATGATTCGACGCATTGCCGCCGTTCTCGTCGCGTCGTCTTTGGCGCTTGCGCTCGCCTACGCGGCCGACAACGAAACCGGCATTCCGCAGCTCGAATCCTCGACTGCCGGCTGGTCGAAGGTCGCCGACGACTTCCAGCCGCCTGCATCGGGTCCGGGGCCGGTGACCTATGAGAAGGATCACCCCTACGTGCCCAACAACGACGAGGGCAGACAGGTGACGTTTCGGATTGCCGATCTCACCAATCCGATCCTCAAGCCGTGGGCCATCGAAAAGATGCGGGAGCAGAACGAGCTCGCGGCGGCGGGCAAGCGCGCCTATGAGGCCCGCGCAAGCTGCCGCCCCGGAGGGGTCCCCGGATTCCTCGTCATGGGCCGCGTCAACCCGCTTTATTTCGTGCAGGCGAAGAATGAGGTTCTCCTGATCAACGAAGGCGGGCCGGAGGTGCGGCGCGTCTTCCTCGACGTTCCGCATTCGGCGCATCCGAAGATAAGCCCCTACGGCGAATCGGTCGGGCACTACGAAGGCGGCGATACGCTGGTCGTCGACACGATCGGTCTTTCGCAAGACACCTACATCGACAATTACCGCACGCCGCATACGACGCAGCTTCACGTCGTCGAGCGCTTCCAGGTGACTGAGGGCGCGAAGACATTGCAAGTTTCGATCCGCGTCGAGGACCCGGGTGCGTTCAACATGCCGTGGTCCGCGCGGCAGACCTATCGCCGCACGCGCATTGGAGCGATGCAAGAGGCCATCTGTGCCGAAAACAACATCGCGTTTGACGGATCGGTCTCCGAAATTCCAAAAGCGGATAAGCCGGACTTTTGAGCCTAAAGCGGGCCGGATCGATCGAGACGCCGGCTTCGCCCTGACGAGGCGGTCGAAGAGCCGGCACTTCAAGACCCGCCGCTCTCTGCAGCGCTCGGATGTCTCCTTTCGCCGGGCGCGGACACGGTCCGCGAGAGGAGTGACCGTTGGTCAGGCCATTCCATCCTGCTTAACGTAGGGACAGCCCCAAAGCCTGTATCGGTGTACCGCACCCTGGCGGCTGGTTAATCGAATGCCCACATTTCTAACCAACGTGCCGCGCAAACGCGATATCACCTCGATTGAACCTCGGTTCGGCTTCGGCTCGAAGGGTTCCGCCGGGACGGCCCGCAAGAGAACGAGATTTCGATGCGTTTGGTGGCCCATATCGTCGCTCCCGTCGTGCTTCCCGCGGCGCTGGTCCTGGGCGCGGCGGCGTGCGTGACGGTGCCCCACGGCGTCGATTCGGCGAAGCTGCTCTATGCCCAGGACGATCCGGCCCAGCTTGCCGATTACGCCGTCGCAAAATTCTTGTCGCCGGAGGTCGCCCGCGCCGAGATCGAGAACGCGCTCGCGGCGGACGATGCGGACCTCGCTTCGAGCTTCCTCGCCTTGGCGCGCGACCGCGGCATTGCGGTCGACCCCGCGCTTGCGGCCCGGGCCGAAGCCGCCGGCGCGCCGGCCGCCCAGGCGGCCCATGACGCCAAGAGCTTCGCCCATGGCCTCGTCACCGGTGCGCCGGATGATCTCGCCGGTCTCGCCGGGACGGCTTTCGGCGATCTCTTCGTGTTCGGCGACATCCGCGACGCCGTGCGCGAGGGCGTGCATATCGTCCGCGGCGAGCCGGCGGACCAATTGATCCTCGGCCTCGCCGGCGCCGGAATCGCAGTGACCGCCGCGACCTATGCGACGCTGGGCGGCGGCACCCCGGCACGTCTCGGGCTCTCCCTCGTGAAGGCGGCCCGCAAGACCGGGCGGCTCGCCGCGCCGATGGCCGAATGGATGACGCGCTCGGTCCGCGACGCCGTCGATGCCACGGCGCTCGGGGCGGCCCTGACCAAGGCCTCTTTCACCGCGCCGGAGCTCGCGCTTCGCGCCGCGCGCGACGCCGTCAAGCTCGATCGTGCCGACGGCGTCATGACCGCGGTCCGCGACGTCGGGCGGGTGCAGGGCGCGGCCGGCACAAGGGCGGCGCTCGAGGGCCTCAAAGTCGCGGAAGGGCCGCAGGATGTCGCGCGGCTGGCGCGCCTCGCCGAGACCAAGGGCGGCAAGACCCGCGCCATCCTCAAGCTCGCGGGCCGCGGCGCCTTCGCGCTCACCGCATTGGCGTTCGATCTCTTCAGCTGGGTGTTTGCCGCTGTATGGGCCGTGTTCGGCTTCGCCGCGGCGGTGAAGCGGATCACCGAACGCACCACCGAGCGCTATTTGCGCTGGCGCAAGGCGCGGCGCGCCCGGGCGGTGGTTCTCGCTGTCAGCCCATCCCATTGAGCAGAGCAGCACCCGGCCCGCGGGCGAGCCGGGTCGCGCCCTCAGGTGTCCTCACGCGGTCGGTTGAACGCACTGGAAGGACCCGATCCGCTTGGACCACTCCGGCGGCAGGTTCGGGTAGGTGCCGGGATCCAGGCGCATCGAGACGCCGCCGAAATTCTCGTCGGCATAGAACTCCCAGGTGCCGGACTGCACCTGGACCGACGAGATTTCATTGAGCCAGCCGGCCTGACCGAGATCGGGCTGGTTTTCCGATGTCGGCGCCGCGGTGCCGGCGAAATTGGGATCCGCGTAGATCGTCATCTCGCAGGAGCCGTTGGCCGGCGCCGGAGGCGGGGGCGGCGGCAACTCGGCGACCTGTGCCGGGGGCGGCCCGACCTGCGGGCAATATTGCACGCATTGCGGCGCGCCGCCGCCATCCTCGAAATCGACCATGCGCCAAGTCAACTGGCAGCCGTCGGGTGTAAGTCCGCTGCAGTAGGGCTGGGCGACCGAGACGTAGCCGTCGGGATACCAGTAGGAACCGCCGATCAGCGCCACGCCGAGAATGCCGAGGGGAACGAAGGCGCGCCGGTAGCCGCCCCACCATACGAAGCGCTGGCCGCGGACGATCGGGAAGAATCGGTTGTTGACCGCGATGACCGGGAAATTCGGCCGGACCTGCGGGAACCCGCCCGGCCCCGGCGCGAGGCGTGCGTTCGCGGGGATGTTCGGCCGGCCAGGCCCCATCCGCAGGCCGTTGACCGGGCCACCCACGACATTGTGCGGCATCCCGCCGGGTCCCGGCGGCATCAACCTCTGCTGGATGTTCAATTGCTGGTTATTGAGCTGCTGTACATTGCCCCGGTTCGGGTTCAACCCGACATTGGGATTGATATTCGGGTTCGGGCGAACGACGTTGACCGGGGGCCGCCGGACCGCGTTGGGCTCCACGACATTGTGCTGCACGATCGTGCGCTGGACGTTGACGTTGGGGCGCTGAATGGCCGGACGCGCCACCGGCGCCGGGCGAGGGGCGGCATGCTGGACCGCCGCGGGCCGTGGCGGTGCTACCACCACGGCGGCGGACGCATCATCGGGGGGCGCCAGCGCCGCTCCGGCCGCGATCACTCCCACCGCTAAAAACGGTGCCGAAAAAACCTTCGCTCCGAGGCGCATTCAAATCTCCCTCTGCATGCCAGCCGCCGAAATAGCCGTTCATCGTCAATCAAACCCGGCATATGCAGCCTACACCTTGGTCTTGTGTCTTGAAACCGTGGCTGGAGTGTGTGCAAGCCAGAGGGCTATTTCCCCGGACCGGGAGGTTTGCACCGGCCTTGAAGAGACCCCCGCCATGGTTGCGGTCCCGACCTCGCAAAAATTCCATTCCGGCCCGGTCGAGATCGCCTTTCTGGACGAGGGCGCCGGCGATCCGATCGTGCTCATCCACGGCTTTGCCTCCAACAAGGAGACCAACTGGGTACATCCCGGCTGGGTTTCGACGCTCACCCGCGCCGGCCGCCGGGTGATCGCGCCCGACAACCGCGGACACGGTGCCTCCGCCAAGCTCTACGATCCTGCCGCCTATCACAGCGAACGGATGGCGGGCGACGTGGTAGCGCTCCTCGACCACCTCGGCATCGCCGCCGCCGACCTCATGGGCTATTCGATGGGTGCCCGCATCGCCGCATTCTGTGCGGTGCTGCATCCGCAGCGGGTCCGCTCTGTCGTTCTCGGCGGGCTCGGGATTCACCTGGTCGAGGGGGTCGGCTTGCCGGAATCGATCGCCGACGCGCTCGAAGCCGGTTCCCTCGGCGAAGTGACCGATCCCACCGGGCGGGTTTTTCGCCAATTTGCCGAACAGACCCGGTCCGACCTCGCGGCGCTGGCCGCCTGCATTCGCGGCAGCCGCCAGACCCTCGCGCCCGACGAGGTCGCGCGGATCGCGGTGCCGGTGCTGGTCGCGGTCGGCACCCGTGACCCGGTGGCCGGCTCCGCCCACGCGCTCGCCGCCCTGATCCCCGGCGCGCGGGTGCTCGATATTCCCGGCCGCGATCACATGCTGGCGGTCGGGGACCGGGTGTTCAAGGCGGCGGTGCTGGAGTTCCTGGCGGCGCGGCGGTAGCGTGCTGGCGGAGGGGGTGACCGCGCCCCATTTATGCTACAAGCGCTCGCCGTCGGAGGACAGAATGGCCCAGCCGCAGAGGATCAACGCAAAGCCACAGCTCCAGGCCGACCCGGTCTGGGCGCGGGTGCGCAGCGAAGCCGAGGCGGTGGTGCGGCAGGAGCCGCAGATCGCTGCCTTCATCACGTCGGCGGTGCTCGACCGGGACACGCTGGAAGCCGCGGTGGTGCATCGGATCAGCGGCCGGCTCGATCACCCGGAGGTCCCCGGCGTCGTCATCGCCCAGGCGTTCATGGACGCGTTGCGCGATTCGCCCGAGATCGGCGAAGCGTTCCGCGCCGATATCATCGCCACTTATGACCGCGATCCCGCCACCACGCGCTTCATCGAGCCGGTGCTGTATTTCAAGGGCTTCCACGCCATCCAGACCCATCGCCTCGCCCATTGGCTGTGGCACGAGCACCGCAAGGACTTCGCGCTCTACCTGCAGAGCCGCTCCTCCGCGGCGTTCCAGACCGATATCCATCCGGCGGCGAAGATCGGACGCGGCATCTTCCTCGACCATGCCACCGGGCTGGTGGTGGGCGAGACGGCGGTGATCGCCGACGATGTCTCTTTGCTGCACGCGGTGACGCTGGGCGGCACCGGCAGCGAGAACGGCGACCGCCACCCCAAGATCGGCAAGGGCGTCATGATCGGCGCCGGCGCCAAGATCCTCGGCAACATCGAAATCGGCCACTGCGCCCGCATCGCGGCGGGTTCGGTGGTGCTCAAGCCGGTGCCCAACAACGTCACCGTCGCCGGGGTCCCGGCCCGGGTGATCGGCGAGGCCGGCTGTGCAGAGCCCTCGCGCACCATGGACCAGATGCTCTATAACCTCGGCGCCTGACCCCCGCGGGAGTCGCGGGGGTGCTCGTGAGACGCAAAAAGGAGCCGCCGTGGACGTCCAGGAAATCCGCAAGCTGGAAGCTTACATCAAACGTCTGTTCGGCAATGCCAAGCTGCGGGTGGTGCCGCGCCCGAAGAAGGACGATTCCGCCGAGGTTTATATCGGCGAGGAGTTCATCGGCGTGCTGTTCGTGGACGACGAGGACGACGAGCGCTCCTACAATTTCCAGATGGCGATCCTCGCCACCGATTTGGAATAGCGGCATCTGCCGGCTGTTGCCCGGTCCTCTGAAGGCTCCGCGAAAAACCGCCTCTCTCATCCTCCCCCCGGCTGCCACCCCGCGATCAGCCGGTCGGTGGCGCCGAGCACGGACGGCCAGTCGTCCAGCCAGTCCCGCGGGAAGCGGAAGGTGAGGGCGGCGCCGTCGGGCGCGTGGCCGCGGTCAACTCGATCGCCGAGGAGCCGCATAGCCTTAGGCCGTGTTCGATAAGAAAATACTGATTATCTTTCCAATTAATCATAAGAAATTTCTTATTGACAGTGATTATAATGATAAGATATATCTTATCACATGGTCGCTGCATACCAACAGCTGGATAAGCGCTTCGCTAGGCTCAAGCCCCTCACCATCGAGGCGGCACGGCCCCCCCGTGGATGGATACGCGCCATCCGCGAAGCGATAGGCATGACCACGGGCCAGCTGGCAAAACGCCTCGGGGTACACCAGCCCAGGGTCGTCGAGCTCGAGCACGGCGAAGCCGCCGGAAACATCACCGTGAAGAGCCTCGAGCGCGCGGCGCAAGCATTGGGCTGCCGCCTCGTATACGCCTTCGTGCCGGAGGAGCCCCTGGCCGACACGATCCGCAAACGGGCATCGGTCATTGCGGAACAGCAACTTGCCTCCGTCGAGCAGTCGATGCGGCTGGAAGCGCAGGGCGTCGACGATAATGCACTACGCCATGAGGCGCATCGGGCACTCGTCGAGAAGCTTCTCCGCCGGCCGGCCCGGCTGTGGGATGGGCAATGAGCGGCCCTCTTGATGCGGCGATGGACGCGACACCGCTCACGGCCGAGGAACGCGAGGGTCTCATCCCGTCCCATGTAACGCTGCGCGGCGAGTTGAATGAGTTGGAGCAGCAGAACATCCTCGAAGCTGATGCATGGGCGTCCTCGCGTCGGCGCGACCCCGTCAGCGAGCCTTTCGGGCGCGGCCTTCACCGCCGGATGTTCCGCGATGTCTGGCGCTGGGCAGGAACCTACCGCACGTCCGATAAGAGTCTTGGCGTCCAATGGCAATTGATTCAGCCAAGCCTATACGAGGCGTTGGAGCAGACGCGCTACTGGATCGACAACAAGACATTTCAGCCGGATGAGATCGCCGCGAGATTTCACCACGCGCTGGTCCTCGTACACCCGTTCCCGAACGGAAATGGCCGATGGTCGCGTTTGATGGGGGACATCCTTGTCGTGAAATTGGCGCAGCAGCGCTTCACCTGGGGCGGCCGTGCTTTGCGAGCGGCCGGCGAAACCCGGCGCGCTTATATCGCCGCGCTGAAAGCGGCAGACAACCACGACCTCGCCGCACTGCTCGGCTTTGTACGATCCTGAGCGTTGCCGAATAATGTCTATCCTCCCCCCGGCTGCCACCCCGCGATCAGCCGGTCGGTGGCGCCGAGCACGGACGGCCAGTCGTCCAGCCAGTCCCGCGGGAAGCGGAAGGTGAGGGCGGCGGCGCCGTCGGGGCGCTCGTAGAGGCACGTCGCCAGGGTCAACTCGCCGCGGCTGCGGTTGCACCGCACGAAGAACCGGTCCGGCGCGGACGGGTCGTAAAGCAGGTCCTCGCCCTGGTACGGCGTGCCGTCGCGGAACGGCGCGATGGCGAGGCCGCCCGGGCCGGACGCGGAGGCCTCCTCGGTATAACGCGGATAGATCGTCTTGAGCCGCTCCGACGGCAGCAAGCCCGCCGGGGCCGCCTCGACGGTGACGAACATGCGCGCGGTCGAACCGGCGGCGTGGGAATCCGGCGGCGTCAGGTCGGGCCAGACGTAGGC
>Ga0302325_10007601_pt1 | contig 24004 bp, 25 predicted proteins | sample Palsa_T0_2_FD_201948 | JGI IMG/M metagenome (GOLD analysis project Ga0302325, IMG submission 201948) | Peat permafrost microbial communities from Stordalen Mire near Abisko, Sweden - Palsa_T0_2 | ecosystem: Environmental > Terrestrial > Soil > Palsa > Peat permafrost | place: Sweden: Abisko... | reverse complement strand
CTCGCAGCGGTGGCGCGGCTCATGGGGTACCCGCCGGACACCCCTCTGGAGCTGGTTGAGCACTACCGGCGCACGGCCCGCCGGGCCCGGGCCGTGATGGAGCGCCTCTTCTACGGGTGACCGGCACTGACCGCGGCCGGCCATTGGCGGTGACGCGGCGAGCCGCGCCGCCGCATGCGCCGGATGGCATACTTGCGTTGCGCAAACGGTAGGGGGCAGACGTGTCGGTCAGCGCGGGCGGTGCAGCGGCCTCAGATCCCGGGGCGGGCGGCGACGGGGCCTCGAATCCCATCACGGTTGTCCCCGGCAAAGGGTGGCTGATCACGCTGCCCGTGCCCCGGGAAGTCCTGGGGAAACTCGGCGGGTCCGCCCAGCTGGCCGAGCGCGTGCGGCCCATCATGGACACCCGGCCCGGCCACCACGGGGAGCTCACCCCCGCCGCCAGCGACAAGCTGGCCGCGGCCTATGACGCGTTGTTCGAGAAGCTCAAGGCGCTGCCCGCGAGCCGCCGGGAGGACGGAGAGACCGGGGATCCGGCCAACCCGATCAGCGTTGACCCGGGAAAGGGCTGGTCGGTCACGCTGCCGGTGCCCAAGCAGGTTCTCGGAAGGCTCGGCGGCGCGTCCCACCTGGGGGAGCGGCTACGGCCCATCGTCGCCGCGCTGCCTGGGCCAGGCCGCGAGCTGACCCCGGACGCCAGCGACAAGCTGGCGGCAGCCTACGGCGAGGTCCTGCACCACCTTGAGGTAGCGGTCAGTCAGAAAGGGCAGCCGCCCAGCCAGGAAGGGCATTAGGCCATGCCGCTCTTCCGGACCCGTCGGCCGAGCCTGTCCCCGCTGCCAGCCGCCCCGGCGTCCCCGGCGGCTCCGCCGCCGCCCGGCGGCGGCGCTGTCTACGGGGCGTATATCAAGTCGCTGCTCGATTACGAGCAGGCCCGAAAGTCAGGGCTCGACGCACGGGCCGCAAGCGTGGTGACGACCGCCGGTACCTTCGTCACCTTGCTCTTCGGCTTGGTCGCGGTGGTCACCGGCGCATCCAGCTTTGTGCTGCCGACGGCTGTCCGGGGATGGTTGATCGCGGCGATCGTCCTGTTCGTGGTGGCCATCGCGCTGGCCATCACGGTGACTGTGATCCCGCTGCCCTACGGCCAGGTGAATTTCAAGGAAGGACCGTCCCAGCTCTGGCAAGAGCCCACCTCGACCGCGTCGGCCCACGTCGCCGAGGCCCAGCTGGCTCTCATCGCCATCGCGCGCCGGGCCAACGCGAAGGTCGCCCTGCTCGTCGTCATGGGCGGGACGGCCGAGTTGCTCGCGCTGGCCATGCTGGCCGTCGCAGTGATCCCGATCCTCCGCTGAACCTCCGCTCTTGAACGGAACGGACATGCGCGTGGCAGACTCGTGCTCGTGCTGGAGGACTGGTCGCCCGGCTACCGGGAGCACGCGCCGCCCGCCGCGCTCCGCCCGGCCGTGTCGTGCCTGTGGGTCCGGGTGGTGCCGGCCGGGGAGGAGCGGCAGGCCCCGGTGCTCCCGGACGGCTGCGCGGACCTGATCTGGCAGAGCGGCCGGGGGATCTTCGTCGCCGGGCCTGACACCGGGCCGGTGCCCTCGTCGTTCGCGCCGGGGACGGTGTTTGCCGGGGCCCGGCTGCGGCCGGGCGCGGGCGGCCCGGCCCTGGGCCTGCCGCTCAGCGCGCTGCTTGACCAGCGGGTGGATGCCGGCGACCTGCTGGGAGAGGTGGCCGGCGGACCCGCTGCCGACCTGGCCCGGCTGCTGCCCGGCTGGATCGCGCCTGCTATGGCCATACGAGGGCTGGCCGCGATCGCCGGCCGGATGGTGGCGGCCGGGCCGCCCGACCCACTGGTGATGGAGACCGCCCGGCGCCTCGGCTCGCCCCGGACGCGGGTGCGGGAGGTGGCCTCAGACCTCGGCGTCAGCGAGCGTCACCTGCAGCGGCGCTGCCAGGCCGCGGTGGGCTACGGCCCGGCCACCCTGCGCCGGGTACTGCGGTTCCGGCGTTTCGTGTCCGGCATCGACCAGGCCGGGACGCGGGCGGACCTGGCCCGGCTGGCCGCCGAGACCGGTTATGCCGATCAGGCCCACCTGACCAGGGAGAGCACCCGCCTGGCGGGCCTGCCCCCGGCGGCCCTGGCGGGCGTCAGGGGCCGGGCCGAGTAACGCGCGACCCGGCCACCGGCGAGATGACCATCTGGTCCAGGCACGTCACGGACGAGGATTACCTGGCGATTCGGTGCCACTGGAGTCCTGACGCGGCCGGACGCTCCATTACGGGCGCTTGCTATTGGGCAGATCCGATGCCAGGGTAGAAGGTAATAATTTGGTAATGCTGCTCAAAAATCAGCAGGTCAGCGCAGGCACCTAATCTCAGTGCGTCATTGCCGGGACTTTCCCGCCACACACAGCAGAAAGGAATGGCCATGACCGATGCGAACTCCGCCGGCGGACCCGTGACCGTCGTCCTCGTTCACGGCGCCTTCGCCGACGGTTCCGGCTGGAGCGGCGTGATCGAACGGCTGCAGGCGGCCGGCATCCCGGTACGAGCCATCGTCAATCCGCTCCGCGGCATAACCGCCGACTCGGCCTACGTTGCGAGCGTGTTCAGCCAGATTCCGGGACGGATCCTGGCAGTCGGCCATTCCTACGGTGGCGCCATCATCACCAACGCCGCCACCAACGCGGGCAATGTCGCCGGCCTGGTCTACGTCGCCGCGTTTGCCCCCGACGAGGGCGAGACCCTGCAGGACATCGAGGCCGGCTCGACGGACAGTGTCCTGAACGCTGCCATCCGCCCGTCGAACTACCCCACCGGATCAGGGGCCGAGACCGCGGTCGAGTTGTCCATCGACGCAGCGTCGTTCCATGACGCCTTCGCCGGCGACCTGTCGGCAGAGGACGCTGCCGTGATGGCCGCCGCGCAAAGGCCCGTCGCGGCCGCCGCGTTCGGCGAGAAGAACGGTCCTGCGGCGTGGAAGAACCTTCCGGCCTGGGCCGTGGTCGCGACCGGCGACAAGGCGGCTGGCGCCGACGTCGTGCTGTCCATGGCCCAGCGCGCCAAAGCCCAGATTGTCGAGGCCGAAGGATCGCACGTGATCATGATCTCTCAACCTCAGGTGGTCACCGACACGATCATGAAAGCGCTGCAGACCGTAGCCTGATCGAGCAGGGCTCACCCAGGTCACTGGCACGAGAGCGTCTGATCTTGCGAGGTTACCGGCCGGATAGGGCCTTGTTCACGGCGCGGAGCTTGTCGGGGTTGGCCACGATCCGGACGGCGGTGATCTGGCCGTCGATGATGTCCAGCACGATCGCGTTGACCGCCACGCCCTCGTGCACGATGACCAGCCCGGCCTGGCCGTTCAGCGGCGCGGGCCGCACCTCCGCCTCCGGCGGGATGGTCGCGGCGATCGCGGCCAGGAACCGGGCCGCCTTGGCCGGGCCGATGATGGGCCGCAGCGCGGATTTGACCTGGCCGCCTCCGTCCGCCCAGACCACCACGTCGTCAGCCAGCATCCCGGCCAGGGCATCGAGGTCGCCATTGGCGCACGCGGCCGTGAACAGCTCGGTGAGCTGCGCGGCGCGCTTCTGGTCGGCGTCGAACCGGCGGCGTCGCTCCTGCAGGTGCCGGCGGGCGCGGGTGACCAGCTGCCGGCAGGCCGGAGGCTCCCGGGCGAGCATCCCGGCCAGCTCGCGGTAGCCGTAGCCGAACACGTCGTGCAGCAGGAACGCGGCCCGCTCGGCCGGGCTGAGCTCTTCCAGCAGGACCAGGAACGCCAGCGAGAGCGAGTCGGCCAGCTCGGCGGCCTGGGCCGGGTCCGCATCGTCAACCAGGAGCGGCTCGGGCAGCCAGGGCCCGACGTAGCGCTCACGGCGGGCCCGGGCGCTGCCCAGGATGTCCAGGCAGAGCCGGACCACCACGGTGGCCAGGAACGACTGTGGTGAGCGTATGTCGGCGCGCGCCTGCTGCCGCCAGCGCAGGTACGTCTCCTGGAGCACGTCCTCGGCGTCGGCCGCGGTGCCGAGCATCCGGTAGGCCAGCCCGAACAGGTTCGGGCGCAGCTCCAGGAAGATCTCGTCGTCGCTCACAGGTCAGCCGGCCCTGGCCGCCGGCCTGACCTCGCAGCGCTCGGCAAAGCCCTGACTGGTCAGCCCGAGACCGGCGTTGAACCGCGACCGCAGGTTCTCGAGCGCAACCCAGGCGGCGAGTTCGATGATCTCCTCGTCGGACAGCAGCCCGTGCAGCCGGGAAACAAGCTCGGCCGGTATCTCGGCCGGGGCCACCGTGGCCGCCTCCGCGAACTCCAGGACGGCCCGTTCCCGCTCGTCGTACGCGCCGGATTCGCGCCAGCGCGGCACGTCCCGCACTTTGCGCGGGTCCACCCCCTGCTGGATGCCCTCGTAGTAGCCGAAGTCCGTGCACCAGGAACAGCCGATCCGGCCGGCCACCGCCTGCTCGGCCAGCGAGCGCAGGTGCGGGTCGAGCCGGCGCCATCCCCGGCCGGCCACCATTTCCAGCGTGCCCATGGCCATCAGGACGCCGGGGTGCCGCGCGGCGGCCCGCACGGGATCCACCACCTGGCCGAACCGGCGTCGTGAGTAGCGCCAGGCGAGCCGGCGGAGCAGCCCGTCAGGCCGGTCTGGGAGAGTTATGTGCGCCATGTCGTTACCTCCTACCCGTAACGACGGGATAGCCGGGCCGACTGTGACAGCCGTTGCCGGAGGCCTCACCCGGTGCGCGGTTCCCAGCTGAAATAGCGCACCGCAAGGAGCAGCCCGGCGAGCCCCCAGACGGCGACGATCAGGACATCGGTCCAGTTGAAGCTGGTGCCCAGGAAGCCGGCCTGCATGCCGTCCGCGAAGTGCTTGACCGGGAAGATCTTGGCTATCCACTGGATCCACGAAGGCGTGTTGTTGCCGAACGGGATGAAGATCCCGGACAGGAAGAGCAGCGGCAGGATCGTCGCGTTGACGATGGCGGGCGACGCGTCGGCGTTGGGGATGACGGCGGTGAGCGCGAAACCGAGGGCGCAGAACGCGGCCGCCCCGACCACCAGCATGACCAGGAACCGGAGCAGCGTCACGCCGGTCGGGATGGTCGCGCTGTAGAACGCGCGGCCGAAGGCGGCGGTGATCGCGACCAGCAGTACCGACACGAGCAGCGCGTGCAGGATCCGGGCGCCCAGGAACGACGCGCTGGGCAGGGGGGTGCCGTTGATCCGCTTGAGCACGCCGGCGTCACGCTGGAACGTGACCGACGTGGCGATGTTGGTGTAACACGCGGAGATCACCGCGAACGCGGCCATCGAGGCCACGTAGTAGGTGGATGTGTTCACCGTGCGCGTGCCGACCCGGACGGTGTAGTGGCCGAGCAGCGCCGTGAAGATGACCAGGAACATGAGCGGGAACGCGAACGTGAAGAACGCGGAGGCCGGGTTGCGCCAAAACGCTTTGTTGACATAACGCACCTGCCTCAGGGTCAGGGCCGTCGCATTCATGCGCTACCTCTTTCTCCAGCCGCCTGCGGCGCGGGCTGATTGCCGTCAGCCCCGGAGGACGCGTCGGTGAGGGCCAGGTAGACGTCCTCCAGTGACGGCCTGGTCACCTCCAGCCCGTCGAGGCTGACCCCCTGGTCGATGGCCCAGCCAGTGAGCTTGTGCAGGGTCAGGGTGACGTCGTCGGCCGCAAGTTCAGTGAAACCGTCGGGCCCTAGCGGGCCGGCCAGGCCTTCGGGGGGGACAGCGCCGACGGGCAGCCGGTAGCGGATCCGGGCCCGGGCCGTGTCCCGGGCGCCCAGGCTGGCGGGCGGGCCCTGGGCGACGATGAGGCCGGCCGCGATGACCGCGACCCGGTCGGCCAGGTACTGGGCCTCCTCCATGTAGTGCGTGGTGAGCAGGACCGTCTTGCCGAGCGCGGCGAGGTCTTTGACCACGTCCCAGGCCTCGCGCCGGGCCGAGGGGTCGAATCCGGTGGTGGGCTCATCCAGGAACAGCAGTTCAGGGTCGCCGGCCAGGGCGATGGCGACATCGAGGCGCCGCTGCTGGCCGCCGGAGAGCTTGAGAACCCGCTCGTCGCGCTTGGCGTCGAGGCCGACCAGGTGGATGACTTCGTCCACCGGCCGGGGGTGCGGGTAATAGCCGGCGAACATCCTGATCGTCTCGGCCACGGTGAGGTAGCGATCCACCCCGGTGGACTGCAAGACGATGCCGATACGGCTCTTGAGCCGGCCGCGGTGGCGGCCGGGATCCTCGCCGAGGACGGTGACTTCGCCGCCGTCCCGGGCCCGGTAGCCCTCAAGGATCTCGACGGTGGTGGTCTTGCCCGCCCCGTTCGGGCCCAGCAGCGCGAAAATCTCACCCTGGCTGATCGACAGGTCGATGCCGCGCACGGCCGGCGTGCCCGAGTACGACTTGGTCAGGCCACGTACCTGCACGGCCAGCGGCCGCCCATCGGGCCCGGGGCCCCCTGAGATCGTGATCGCCGACACCCCCGCTCGCATCTCGTCCCGTCCCGTGGACTGTGTCCCATTATGACCGCCCGAAGGCTTCGCGCGCTGTGCCTGAAGATTCGCTGAGAGTGGCCGCGTCGGCCGGCAAAAGCTCGCCAAGAGAAGTAAAGTCCTGCCCTATGAGATGGAGGCAACCGGTAAATCTGCTGCTAGAGCGCACAATTGGCTACCACCTAGCGCGCCCTCCAGGTCACCGGTCGTGGTTGCTGCCGCTGCCGAGCGGCGACCGGATGCTGACGGCACCGGTGTTCATCTTCTCCGGTGCCCGGTCCGGGTCCACCCTCCTGAGGGTCATCCTGGGCAGCCACTCGCAGCTGTACGCGCCCCCCGAGCTGCCCCTCGCGCACCTGGAGGCCCGCGCGGAGACACGGTGGATCGAGACGTCCATGAAGGCGCTGTACCTGACCAAGGAAGAACTGGACCACATGCTGTGGGACCGCGTCCTGGCCGACGCGCTGGCGCGCAGCGGCAAGCCCTTCATCGTGGTCAAGACGCCGAGCAACGTCCTGCTCTGGCGGCGGATCGCCGACTGCTGGCCGGACGCCCGGTTCATCTTCCTGCTGCGCCATCCGGCCGCCGCGGTCGTCTCCCTGCGCGCTTCGTGGGCTCCGACCTGGCACCCGGACCGCTCGGACAGCCTCGACGAGGTCACCAATTACGCGCTTCAGTACATGACCAAGGTGGAGGAGGCCCGCCACGCGCTGACCGGCCACACGGTCCGTTACGAGGACCTGACCGCCGACCCGGAAACGGTCGTCGGCGGGGTGTGCCGCTTCCTGGGCGTGCCGTTCGAGCCGGCCATGCTGGACTACGGCCAGTTCGCGGACAGCCGGTTCGCGTTCGGCCTCGGCGACAACTCAGCCACCATCCGCTCCGGCCGCATCCAGGCCGCCACCCCGGCCCCACGCAGCGGGGAGATCACGCCTGCGCTCGCCGAGATGTGCGCGGCCTGGGACTATCCCAGCGCCGCCGAGCACGACTTACCCGGCGGCCCGGCGCCCGCCGCGAGGCACGGTGGACACACGGTGGACCCGGCGGCGGCCGGCTCAGCCGACGCTGAACTGCGCCCGGACCGGCAGGTGATCTGAGCCGACCGGATCGAGGACCTCGCCGTCGAGGCCGGCCAGGCGGCGGCCGGCCAGCAGGTGGTCAAGCTGCACGAGCGGCCGGTGAGCCGGGTAGGTCCGGCCGCGCACGGCATCGGCGTAGCCGGCCGCGGCCCGGGTGAAAGCGCGGGGCATGTTCAGGTCCCCGGCGATCACGGTCGGGTCCGGGCCGCCGGCCAGGAGCCGCACCAGCCGCCGGAGCTGGACCAGGCTGATGTACCGGTGGGTCAGGTGGGTGTTGACGACCCGCAGCGGCTTCCCGCCCGGGGTGGTGACCGTGCACACCTGCGCGGCGCGGCGGCACGGATCCCAGGGAGCGCGGCCCAGGTCCACGACGTGGTAGCCGGTGATGGGCAGGACCGTCAGCACCGCCAGTCCCCACGCGCCGGGCGCGGTGCTGGGACCGACCCGGAGGCGGTCAAGACTGCTGTGGGCCACCAGGCTGGCGTGCTTCACCTCAGCGCCGAGGGCGCGGGCCGGGGGAGCCAGCGGGTCCGGCTGGCCGTCTGGGTGCCACACCTCCTGCAGCGCGACGATGTCGGCCTTCAGGTAGTGACACGCCGCCTCGACATCGAACGACTGGCCGCGCCGGTCCAGCCCGCCATGCAGGTTGAGGCTCGCGATGGTCACCTGGTCGTCGTGGTTCATCCCCGCCCCGGCTGCGTCGCGGATCCGTTCCCGACAGCATGCCATGATGCGCGCGAGGCCACCGGCACCGCCCGTTGACTGGGGGCGGCCGCGGTGGCCTCGCGCCAAACGTGCCGGCGTTCAGTTCCTAGCAGTCGTAGTACATCGCGAACTCGTGCGGCGACGGGCGGAGCCGGACCGGGTCGAGTTCCTGGGTCCGCTTGTAGTCCAGCCAGGTCTCGATCAGGTCGGGGGTGAAGACCCCGCCCTCCAGCAGGTAGTCGTGGTCCGCTTCGAGCGTGTTGAGCACCGTCTCCAGGGACCCGGGCACCTGCGGGATGGCCAGCGCCTCGTCGGGCGGCAGCTCGTACAGGTCCTTGTCCACCGGCTCGTGCGGCTCGATCTTGTTCCTGATGCCGTCGATGCCAGCCATGAGCATGGCGGAGAACGCCAGGTACGGGTTGGCTGACGGGTCGGGCACCCGGAACTCCAGGCGCTTGGCCTTCGGGTTCGAGCCGGTGATCGGGATACGGACGCACGCGGAGCGGTTCCGCTGCGAGTACACGAGGTTGACGGGTGCCTCGTAGCCGGGAACCAGCCGGTGGTAGGAGTTCACCGTGGGATTGGTGAACGCGAGCAGCGACGGCGCGTGCTTCAGCAGCCCGCCGACGTAGTACCGGCCCATGTCGGACAGGCCCGCGTAGCCGACCTCGTCGTAGAAGAGCGGCGAGCCGTCCTTCCACAGGCTCTGGTGGCAGTGCATGCCGGAGCCGTTGTCACCGAACAGCGGCTTGGGCATGAACGTGACGGTCTTGCCCGCCGCCCGGGCCACGCTCTTCACCACGTACTTGTAGAGCATCAGGTTGTCGGCCTGCTGGAGCATCGGCCCGAACAGGATGTCGATCTCCGCCTGCCCGGCGGTGCCGACCTCGTGGTGCTGCATCTCCACGGTCAGCCCGACGTCGATCAGGGCACGGACCATCGCCGAGCGCAGGTCGGTGTAGTGGTCCATCGGCGGGACGGGGAAGTACCCGCCCTTGTAACCGGGCTTGGAGCCCAGGTTCCCGCCGTCTTCCACGCGCCCGCTGTTCCACGCGCCTTCGACCGAGTCGATGTAGTAGTAGCCAGAGTTGGCATTGGTGTCATAACGCACCGAGTCGAAGATGTAGAACTCCGCCTCGGGCCCGAAATACGCCGTGTCGGCGATCCCGGTGCCGCGCAGGAAATCCTCCGCCTTGCGGGCGACATTGCGCGGGTCACGGCTGTACGCCTCGCCGGTCAGCGGGTCATTCACGAAGAACGTCAGGTTCAGCGTCTTGTGCTCGCGGAAGGGATCGACATACGCGGTGGACGGGTCCGGCATCAGGAGCATGTCCGACTCGTGGATCGCCTGGAATCCGCGGATCGACGAACCGTCGAACATGCGGCCCTCGGTGAAGACCTTGTCGTCAAACGTCTCGGTCGGCACCGTGAAGTGCTGCATGGTGCCCAGCAGGTCACAGAACCTGACGTCGACGAACTGAACCTTGTTATCGGTGATGAACTTCAGGACCTCGTCACCACTCTTGAACATCAACCCTCCCGAAACGGTGCTGGCACTGGGGTTGCCACTGTGCCCTGGCGCTGCACCGCCACGCTGGGCTGGCCGCACGGGGGTCGTGCTTTGCGGCAGGACGAGCCTTGACGTTAGCTGGCAGCAATTACTGAGCCGTGTCCCTAGTGTTTCACACGTGTTACGCGTGGCTTGGGCGGCGCGCCTGGGCTGGCCAGAGCCGGTGCCAGGGTGGCCTGCTCCCGGCCCGTCGTGGCCCCGGGGGTGCACGGCGACCAGCCCGGCGGGGTTACCGTATAGGCGTGAGTGAGCGACGGTGGGCGGCATGGCTGCCCGGCTCGAACCCGGTCGCCGATGATCAGAGCTACCCCGGGGCGCGGTTCGGCCTCCCCGAGCATGGCAGCCGGTCGGTGGCGGGCATGGGCCGGCGCCTGGCGGCGCTGTTCATCGACTGGATCCTGTGCATGCTGATCGGCCTGGCCTTCTTCCACGCCCGGGGCTGGGTGACGCTGGCCGTGTTCTCGGTCGAGGTCTACGTGCTGACCGCGCTCACCGGATTCACGGTGGGCAAGCGCCTGCTGGGTATCCGGGTGGCCCGCCTGGACGGCAAGCCGGTCGGTCTGCTCTGGGCCCTGGTGCGCACGGCGCTGCTGCTCGCCGTGCTCCCGCCGCTGATCAGCGATCGGGACTCGCGTGGCCTGCACGACCGGGCGGCCAACACCATCGTGATCCGGGCCTAGGGAGCTGGCGTCGCCGTGCCGACCCACGTTGCCCTGCTGCGCGGGATCAACGTCGGCGGCCGCAACAAGGTCGCGATGGCGGATCTGCGTGACGTGATGACGTCGCTGGGCCACGCCGACGTGGCGACCTACATCCAGAGCGGCAACGTGGTGTTCAGCACGGAGGAAACCGATACGGCGCTGATGGCGGCCCGCATCGAGGCGGCCATCGCCGACGGGCTGGCCGTGGCGCCCCGCGTCATAGTGCTGTCACGCGCCGAGCTGGCGCAGGTGGCGCAGGACAACCCGTACGCGGCCGAGACGAATCCGAAAGCTGTCCACGTGGTCTTCTCGGGCGAGGAGCCGGGATCGGACGTGATCGACGCGGTGGCCGCCGCGCAGCAGCAGGCGGCCCTGAAGGGGAGCCGTGACGAGGCCCGGTTCGTGGGCCGCGCGCTGTTCCTGCACACCCCGGATGGCTTTGGCCGCAGCGTGCTGGCGGAACTGCTCGCGCGGGCCCGGGGCCCGCTGTCCGCCCGGGCCACCGGCACCGCCCGCAACTGGGCGACCGTCACCAAGCTGCTCACCCTGTGCGGCTAGCCCGTCAGCGGGTCCGGGGGCGCGGCGGCTTGGGCATCCGGCCGGACTTGGGCATCGGCCCCTTGGGGGCCTGCAGCGACTGCGGCAGCGCCTTGAGCCGGTAGTTCAGCTCGGAGACCTGGGCCGGCCGCAGGCTGCGGGGCAGCCGCATGATCTTGCGCTGCAGCTTGCGGATCGAGACCTGCCCCTCCTCATCGCCGACCTGGATGTCGTGGATGGGCACGTCGTAGGCTACCCGGGAGACCCGCTTCTTCTCGGCCGCGAGCAGGCTGCCCAGCCTGGTCGGCGCGCCCTCGCCGACCAGGACCACGCCCGCCCGGCCGACCGCCCGGTGGACCACGTCCATGTTCCGGTTGGCGGTCACGGCGGGCGTGACGGTCCAGTTGCCCCGCATGCTCTGCAAGATGGCGGCCGCCGCCCCCGGCTGGCCCTCGACCGCCGCGTACTGCGCGGACTGGGCGAACCGGCCGAAGAGGATCATCGCGACGAGCAGCCCGCCTGGGACACCGGCCGGGATCAGGTAGCCCGCGGTCCCGGTGAGCAGGCCGACGACCACGCAGACCACGATGATGCCGATTCCGCTGCCGAGCACGATGGGCAGCGCCCGGGGATTGGCCTTGCGGATGAGCCCGGCCACCATGCGGATCTGCTGGATACGGCCGGCCGTGGCCGGATCCGCGCCGCCCTTCCGGTTCGTCGCCCCTGCGGGCTTGTTCGCCATGGAGGGCAGGATACGAGGCTACGGGCCTTAGAGCGAACCTGCGGCCCTGCGCGCCGCCGCCTCCAGGTGCAGCCGGCCCGCCCGGTATGACGAGCGGACCAGCGGGCCGGACATCACGCCGGAGAATCCCAGGCCGAGCGCCTCATCGCGGAGCCGGTCGAATTCCTCCGGCGGCACCCACCGCGCCACCGGGTGATGGCGGGCTGACGGCCGCAGGTACTGGGTGATGGTCAGCAGTTCACAGTCGGCTTCGCGCAGGTCAGCCATAGTCTGGCTGATCTCGTCCGGTTCCTCGCCCAGGCCGAGGATCAGGTTGGACTTGGTCACCAGCCCCGCCTGCCGGGCGCTGCGGAGCACGTTCAGCGAGCGCTCGTAGCGGAACCCCGGCCGTATCCGCCGGAAGATCCGCGGCACGGTCTCGATGTTGTGGGCCAGGACTTCGGGGCGGGCCGAGAAGACCACCTGCAGACGATCGTTATGCGCGTTGAAGTCGGGAATCAGGAGCTCGACCCCGCAGCCGGGGACGGCAGCATGGATCTCACGGCAGGTCTGTGCGTACAGCCAGGCCCCGCCGTCGTCCAGGTCGTCGCGGGCCACCCCGGTGACCGTCGCGTAGCGCAGCCCCATCGTGGCCACCGACTCGGCCACCCGGCGGGGCTCGTCGGCATCCAGCGGCTCGGGCTTCCCGGTCGCGATCTGGCAGAAGTCGCACCGCCGGGTGCACTGGTCACCGCCGATGAGGAAGGTCGCCTCGCGGTCCTCCCAGCACTCGAAGATGTTGGGGCAGCCGGCCTCCTCGCACACTGTGTGCAGGCCCTCCCGCTTGACCAGGCCCTTCAGCTCCGTGTAGGCGGGGCCGGTGCGCAGCCGTGTCTTGATCCACGGGGGCTTGCGCTCGATGGGGGTCTGGCTGTTGCGGGCTTCCAGCCGGAGCAGCCTGCGTCCTTCGGGTGCGAGTACCACGCCACCAGCCTACGTCCGGCCGGCCGCCCCCCGTCCCCGGCCCGCCCCACCCGTATTCGGGCCACTCCCCGGAAGGTCATGGCGGTGTCCGGGTGGGGTGTTCGAGCGCGGCCAGGAGGGGTTCGATGGTGGTGAGGGCTTGGTCGACCAGGATGGCGAGCGGGGTAGCGCCTTGTTCGGCTACCCATCGGCGGGAGGCGGTGAACACGACGCCGGCGAGCACGAAGGCGATGAGTTCGAGTTGGTAATCGTCGGCGGGGCGGCCGGTGCGGTTGGCGAGCAGGCCGGCCAGGAAGTCGATGGTCCTGCGCTCCTGGCCGGCGTAACGAGCTTCGAGGGCCGGGACAGTCGCGACGAGCCGCATACGGGAGAGGGTCAGGTCACGGTCGGCTTCGGCCGCGGCGACGACCGCGGCCATGGCGGCGCGGATGGTCACGGTCAGGGGTTCGTCGGCGGGTCGCGTGGCGACGGTGGCTTCGAAGAGGGGGGAGGCGTCGTTGTCGAGCACGACGTCTTCCTTGGTGGGGAAGTAGCGGTAGAAGGTGGTGGTGGAGGTCTCGGCGGCCTCGGCGATCTGCTCGACGGTGGTGTGCTCGTAGCCCTGGGTCTCGAAGAGGCGCAGCGCCGTGGTCTGGATGGCGCGGCGCAGCTTGATCTTCTTGCGTTCCCGGAGACCGGGGGGCGGATTAGTCGGTGCGCTCATTTGGCTGATCTTTGCTCACCGGCCGGCGCCGGCCCGGTGGCAGGTCATGCCTGTAGCACTACCTCGTAGATGTCAACCGGAGGCGAGGCAATGCCCAGCTCCGAGTTCGCCTCCGTACGGGCCTGGGCGCCTCGGGCTTCGTTGTTTTGCCGCAGGTCGTCGGCGCTGTCCCACAAGGAGATGGTCATGACCTTGCCGCTCTGACGGTCAGCAAGCAGGTAGAAGCCCTTGAACCCGGGAGCAGTTTCACGGAAAGCCGGGAGCTGCTCCTCGGCCCACTTGACGAGACCGGCAAGCTTGTCGGCTGCCGTTTGCACGGAGTTGACTTGAGCGAACATGACGTTCCTTCCGGGATCGGGCTATGAGGAGTTGCCTGGAGTTGCGTGCGGGCGGGTTGACCGGCGAAGGACGCCCCGGCCGGCCCGCACGCCCTTACCGGGTTGTTCTACACTTCGGGTCATGGACACAAATGGTAGTTTACCCCGTATTCCGGGTCTGTCATCGCTGAAGGAGCGCTAACGATGTGACGCGGCGGGGGTTTGTCGGGGAGCATGGGCGCATGCCGATGCAGTTTGATCCCCCGTCGGGGACCCGTGACTTCCTGGCCGCAGACGTGGAGGCCCGCGAGCGGGCGTTCGCCACCATCCGGTCGGTGTTCACGAGCTACGGATTCGAGCCGCTGCAGACGCCGGCCTTCGAGCGCCTGGACGTGCTGCTCGGCAAGTACGGCGAAGAGGGCGACAAGCTGATCTTCAAGATCCTGCGCCGCGGTGAGCATGAGGCGTCCGGCGAGGCCGACCTGGCCCTGCGCTACGACCTGACCGTGCCGCTGGCCCGGGTCGCCGCCGCCTACGGCAGCCAGCTGCCCGCGCCCTACAAGCGGTACGCGATCGGGCCGGTGTGGCGGGCCGACCGCCCGGGCCGCGGCCGCTACCGCGAGTTCATCCAGTGCGACCTGGACACCCTCGGTTCCACGTCGGCCATGGCGGACGCGGAAGTGATCTGCGCGGTGCACGATGCGCTGGCCGGGCTGGGCGTGACCGGGTTCCGGTTCCTGCTGAACTCGCGGCACGTGCTGGCCGGCCTGCTGGAGGCGTTCGGCGTTCCCGCTGAGCTCGGGCCCGACGTCCTGATCACCCTGGACAAGCTGGACAAGCTGGCCCCGGCGGAGATCACCGCCGAGCTGGCCGGGCGCGGCCTGGACGAGGCCAAGGCCGCGGAGCTGGTGGCCGCGATGACGGCTCCCGATGCGGCCGAACGGATCCGGGCCGCACTCAAGCCCAGCGAGGAGGGCCTGGCCGGCCTGGACGAAGTGGACGCGGCCATGTCCCTGGTGGCCGGCCAGGTCCCGGCGGACCGGGTGGAGTTCACCCCCCGCCTGGTGCGCGGGCTGAGCTACTACACCGGCCCGATCTGGGAGGTATCGGCCCAGGGGGTGCCGGGGTCGATCGCGGGCGGCGGCCGTTATGACCACCTGATCGAGCAGGCGGGCGGGCCCGATGTGGCGGCCACCGGGGGGTCGCTGGGCATCGAGCGGATCCTGCTGCTGAGCGCCGGCGACGCCGCGCCGGACCGCCGGCTGGACGTGGCGGTCTCGGTCATGGGCCCCGGGTACGCGCCGTCGAGCTTCGCCCTGGCGGCGGCCGCGCGGTCGGCGGGCCTCCGGTCCAGCGTCTACCTCGGCTCCTCCGGCAAGCTGGGGCGCCAGCTCAAGTGGGCCAGCGGCACCGGAGCCCGCTGGGCGCTGATCTACGGCGCAGCCGAGGAGGAGGCGGGCACGGTTACCGTCCGTGACATGGAGACGGGCCAGCAGTCCGCGGTCCTGGTCCCCGACCTGGCCGGTTACCTGCGGCGCGCAGCGGCTGAGCGGAACAACTGACACGGCCGGCCAGCCGCGCGGGATACTCGTCGTATGGTCAATGACATCGCGCGGGAGCAGGCCATCTACCAGGCGCTGAAGGCGGTCGACGAAGTCGCGGCCGCGCTGCAGGCGCACCTGTTCGAGGAACATGGGGCTGACCCGGACCGCGGCGCGGCACAGAGCAGCTTCACTAATTCGCTGAAGCTGCTGCGGCAGGCGCGCGAGCGCCTGGGCGAGGGCCTGCGGGCCGTCGAGGCGGCCGGCATCGCCGAATCCGACCGGATCTCCCTACGCAACGACTGACGCCCGCGCGCGACTGACATCGCGCGCCCCGAGCACCTCCGCGAGATGGCGCTCGACCGGTTCGGTCATGTCCGCCACGCCGATCTGGCGGCCCATCTCCGCGGACAGGCTGGTGACTCCGGCGTCACGGATGCCGCACGCCACGATGCGGTCGTACCAGCCCAGGTCGGGGTCGCAGTTGAGGGCGAATCCGTGCATGGTCACGCCGCGCGAGACCCGGATGCCGATCGCGCCGACCTTGCGGTCCGGCCGTCCCGGGCCGGTCACCCAGACGCCGCTGCGCCCGGCCACCCGGGTGGTGGCCAGCCCGGCCTCGGCACACACGCGGATCAGTGCTTCCTCGATGGCGCGCACGTAGGCGATCACGTCGAGCGGCTCGGCCAGCCGGATGATCGGGTACCCGACGATCTGGCCGGGCCCGTGCCAGGTGATCTGGCCGCCCCGGTCCACGTCGATCACCGGCGCTCCCGGGTCGCCCACCGGCCGGTCGAGCGGGCTCGTGCGCTTGCCGGCCGTGTAGACGGCCTGGTGCTCGAGCAGCAGGCAGACATCGGGGATCTCGCCGGAGACTCTCTGCTCGTGCAGCCGCCGCTGTAGCTCCCAGCCCGTCAGGTAGGGAACGGCGTCAGCGCCGAAGCCAGCATGGATGTAGACGAGTTCGCTGGTCACGTGCCCAGCGTATCCCCTGCCAACCCTCTCGATTTTCCCAGGATAACCCTGGCGTCAGCGGGGAATAGCGGGACTAACGGGTGGTTACCGTTAGAGAAGGGGGTGTTCGCGTGCTCGACGAGGCCGAACTCAGGCGGATGACCGCGGAGGAGCGGGCGCGGCTGGCCCGCGCGATCGCCGCCATCGACCGTCCGGTCTCAGCCATCAGGCCGATGGCCCAGCGGCACCGGACCATCGTGCTGACCGCCATCGTCGGATGCTGCGTGGTGCTGGCCGCGTGGACCGGCATCCTGGCCGTGACGCTGCCGCGCTTTTACCGGGCCGGTGACTGGCGGGGCGCCTGGGTCGGCTTTGACCTGGCCCTGCTGATCGCGTTCGGGGTGACGGCGTGGGCCGCCTGGCGCCGCCGCCAGGTGCTGATCACCAGCCTGGTGGTGCTGGCCACCCTGCTGTGCTGCGACGCCTGGTTCGACGTCACCCTGGACCTGCGCACCAGCGGCTTCATGCTCAGCCTGCTGTCGGCCGTCTTGGTGGAGCTGCCGCTGGCCGCCCTGGCCATCATCGGCGCCCGGCGGCTCCTCCGGCTCACCCTGAGCACGATCGTGACCCGCGATCCAGGACCGAGGCTGCCGCTGTGGCGGGTGCCCCTGTTCGGCTCGGAGGCACAAGGGCTGCGGGACCTGATCCCGGTCCAGCCGGACGGGCCCCCGGTGGAGAACGGCGCCAGCGCCCCGGGCGGGGAGCCAGGCCACCGGCTAGCCGAGCTCAGCCGCCAGCGCGCCGGCCAGGCCGGGGAAGGAGAACTCGAATCCGGCGTCGCTTAGCTGCCGTGGGAGCACCCTGGCGCTGCTCAGCAGGTCGCTGGTGACCCCGCCGAGGGCCAGCTCGAGCACCGGGGAGGGCACGCTGAGCGCGGCGGGCCGGTGCAGCGCGGCGGCCAGTTCCGAGGTGAACGTGGCGTTGCTGACCGGTTCCGGGGCGGTGAGGTTCACCGGCCCGGACATCTCGGCATGGTCCCGCAGGAACCGGACGATCCGCAGCCAGTCGGCCAGCGCCACCCAGCTCATGATCTGCCGGCCCGACCCGAGCCGGGCCCCGAGGCCGAGCCGGAACAGCGGCAGCAGCCTGGCCAGCACGCCCCCCTCCCGGGTCAGCACGATGCCGGTGCGCAGGGTGATCACCCGCACGCCCGCCGCCCGGGCCGGGTCCGCGGCGGCCTCCCACTCCTTGACCACCCCGGCCAGGAACCCGGTGCCGGCGGGCGTGGATTCGTCCACTTCCCGGCCGCCCGTATCCCCGTACCACCCGACCGCAGACCCTGATAGCAGAACGGATGGCGGCTGCTTCATGCCGGCCAGCACCCCGGCGAGCGCGCGGGTGCTCGTCACCCGGCTGGCGCGGATCGTTTCCTTGTAGGAAGCGGTCCAGCGATGATCCGCGACCCCGGCCCCGGCCAGGTTCACCACGGCCTCGACGCCGTCCAGCCCGGCCGGGTCCAGCCCGGCGTCAGGCGCCTGCGGATCCCAGCGGAGCTCGCCGGCGGACCGGGGTGGCCGACGGACCAGCCTGATCACGTCGTCTCCGTCGTGCCGGAGGGTGCCCACCAGGGCGCTGCCGAGCAGGCCTGACGAGCCGGTGATCGCGATTCTCATGTGTGCCTAGAGGCCGAGTTCGGCTTCGAATGCGCCTTCTTCCAGGCGGGCCTTCACGGTGACGAGGAACCGCGCCGCGTCGGCGCCGTCGACGAGCCGGTGATCGTAGGTGAGCGCCAGGTAGACCATCGAGCGCACCGTGATCACCTCGCCGAGCGCTGGGTCCTCCATGACGACCGGGCGCTTCACGACCGTGCCCGTGCCGAGGATGGCCACCTGCGGCTGGTTGATGATCGGCGTGTCGAACAGGGCGCCCCGGCTGCCGGTGTTGGTCAGCGTGAAGGTGCCACCGGCCAGATCGTCCGGGCTGACCTGGCCGCCTCTCGTGCGCTGTGCGAGATCGGCGATCTTCCGGGCCAGCCCGCCGACGTTCAGGTCGCCCGCGTTGCGGATGACCGGCACCATCAGGCCGCGCTCGGTGTCCACCGCCACGCCGAGGTGCTCGGCGTCGTGGTAGGTGACCTGGCTGCCGTTCGGGTCGATGATCGCGTTGAGCCGGGGGTGCGTCTTCAGCGCCTCGACTGCGGCCAGCGCGAAGAACGGCAGGAACGACAGCTTTACGCCCTCGCGGGCCTCGAAGTCAGCCTTGGCCCGGTCCCGGAGCCGGGCGATGGCGGTGACATCCGCCTCGACCACGGTGGTGAGCTGGGCAGAGGTCTGCAGTGACTCGACCATGCGGCGGGCGATCAGCTGCCGGGCCCGGGACATCGGCTCCGTGGTCCCGCGGAGCGCCGAAGGCTCGACGGCCCGCCGGGACGGTGCCGCCCCGGCGGCCGGTGCGGCGGACTGTGGCGCCTGTGGCGCCTGGGGCGCCTGGGGCGCCTGTGGCGCCTGTGGGGCCTGGGACGCCTGTGGTGCCTGGGACGCCTGTGGTGCCTGGGCGGCCTGTGGTGCCTGGGCGGCCTGTGGTGCCTGGGCGGCCTGTGGTGCCTGGGGCGGCTGGACGGCTTGCGGTGCCGGTGCGGGCGCCGGGGGCGCCACGGCGGCTGTGCCGCGAGTGGCCCGGGCGGCGTCGAGCACGTCCTGCTTGCGGATCCGGCCGCCGACGCCCGTTCCGGCGAGGGAAGCGAGGTCTACGCCGTGCTCGGCGGCCAGCTTGCGGACCAGCGGGGTGACGTAAGGCCCGTCCGCGCCCGTCAGCCCGGGTGAGCCCAGTGGGGCTGGCCCGTTCCCGGCGGGGGCGGGTGCCTGCGCGGCGGCGGGCGGCTCGGCGGCTGCCTGTGCGGGCGCAGGCGGTGGGGACGCCGCGGGCCGCGGCGGCGGTGTCCACGCCTGCCAGGACGATGGGCCCGCCCCCGGATCGGCCGGTGCCGCCGGTGCGGTCGGCTCGGGCTGGGCCGGTGCCGCGGGCGCCGGGGCCTGACCGCCGAGGTCAGCCGGCGGGGCCTGGGCCGCCTCGGGCGGGCCGGCGTACTGCGCCGCGGCGGGCTGGTCACCGTATTGGGGTGCCTCGCCGTACTGCGGGGCGGGGGGCTGCTCGCCGTACTGCGGGGCAGCGGGCTCCTCGGCGTACTGCGGGGCGTCCGCGTATTGCGGTGCGGCAGGCGCGTCCCCCTCGGCGGCCGTCTCGTCGATCACGGCGAGCTCGGCACCCACCGCGACCGTCTCGTCCTCGGCGACGGTGATGCCGCGCAGGATGCCGGAAACCGGCGAGGGGATCTCGGTGTCTACTTTGTCTGTGGAGACCTCGAGCAGCGGCTCGTCCGCCTCCACACGCTCGCCTTCCTTCTTCAGCCAGCGTGTGACAGTGCCCTCGGTGACGCTCTCGCCAAGCTGGGGCATGGATACGGAGACCGACATGGCTTCCCGTGACTCCTTCGTTGTTCAGGGCTCACAAATGCGCGTGGCGTGGCGGGATGGCTTGCGCGCCTGACCGATGCTGGTCACGCGTGCACGTGCAGGGGCTTGCCGGCCAGCGCGAGGAGCGCTTCGCCGATGGCCTCCGACTGGGTTGGATGCGGGTGGATGAGCTGGGCCACGTCCGACGGCTGCGCGTCCCAGTTGTAGATGAGCTGGCCTTCCGCGATGAGCTCGCCGACCCCGGCGCCAACCAGGTGGATACCGAGCACCCGCCCGGGTCCGCTGGACGGGTCTTCGGGTGCGGCGGCGATGACCTTCGCCGCGCCCTGGGTCTGCCGGATCACGCTCCTACCATTCCCGCCGAGGGGGTAGGTGAACTCGGTGGTCTTGATGCCGCGCTCCGCGGCGATCGCAGAGGTGATGCCGACCGAGGCGACTTCCGGGTCGCAGTAGGCGATCCGTGGCACCCCGTCGTAGTCAATCGGCGTGACCGTGAGCCCGGCCACGCGCTCCGCCACCAGAATCCCCTCGGCGAAGCCGAGATGCGCGAGCTGCAGGCCCGGGATGAGGTCGCCCACCGCGGAGATCGACGGGACACTGGTCCGGCAGTACTCGTCCACCGTGACGAAGCCGCGCTCCACGGCGACTCCCGCCTCCTCGTAGCCAAGCCCGGCTGAGACGGGCCCCCGGCCCACGGCGACCAGGAGGAGGTCCGCGTCGAGCGTCTTCCCGCCCGCCAGCGTCACCGTCACGCCGGTGCCGGATTCCTTGACGCTCTCGAACCTCGCGCCCAGCTCATAGCCGATGCCGCGCCTGCGGAACGCGCGCTCCAGGAGCTTCGAGCTCGACTCCTCCTCGGCGGGCAGCAGGTGGGGCAGCATCTCGACGATCGTGACCTCGGCGCCGAACGAACGCCACACGCTGGCGAACTCCACGCCGATGACGCCACCGCCGAGAATCACTGCCGACCCGGGCACGTGATCGAGCCGCAGAGCGTGGTCGCTGGTGATCACCCGCTGGCCGTCAATGCTCAGGCCGGGCAGGCTCCTCGACTCCGAACCGGTGGCCAGCACCACGTGAGCACCCTCGAAGACAGTCTCCCCGACCTTCACCTGGGTCGGGGAGACGAGGCGGCCGTCACCGTAGACGATCTCAACCTTGCGGCTGGCCAGCGTGCTCTGCAGGCCCTTCCACAGCCGGTCGACGACTTTGTCCTTGTAGGCATTGACGCCCGGCATGTCCACGCCGTCCAGCTTGGCCCTGATCCCGAAAGACTCACCATCCCGGGCCAGGTCGGCGATCTCCGCCGCATGGAGCAGGGCCTTGGTCGGGATGCAGCCACGGTGCAGGCAGGTGCCGCCGACCCGGTCCTTCTCGATGAGCACGACCCGCTGGCCGAGCTCGGCCGCGCGGAGCGCGCACGCGTAGCCGCCGCTGCCGCCACCGAGGATCACGATGTCGTAGGGACCGCTGCTTTCCGCCACCAGAATGCTCCTTGATCCGATCGTCTTCCGAGCTCGCCGGCGGCCGGCCGCCTAGAGCCGCCCGTCCGCCACGTCCAGGGCAATCTGAACGAGAGTCCTGGTGGCCGCGCCGGTTCCGCCTTTGCCGGTATACCCGTGCGGCGCGCCCTCGTTGAAGGCCGGGCCGGCGATGTCCAGATGGGCCCAGCGGACTTCGCTGGGCACGAACTCCCGCAGGAAGAGCCCGGCGACCAGCATCCCGCCGAAACGGTCGGCGGCCACATTGGCCAGGTCGGCCACCGGCGAGTCCAGGCCCTTGCGGAGTTCGTCGGGCAGCGGCATCGGCCACATGACCTCACCCGCCCGCCGGGCCGCGTCCACCACGGCGTCCCGTACCGCGTCGTCATTGGCCATCACCCCGCTGATCCGCGGGCCGAGCGCGACCAGCTGGGCCCCGGTCAGGGTGGCGACGTCGACGACCAGGTCGGGGGAGTCCTCGGCCGACCTGGCGAGCGCGTCGGCCAGCACGAGGCGGCCCTCCGCGTCGGTGTTGAGCACTTCCACGGTGCGGCCGCCGTACATGGTGAGCACGTCGGACGGGCGCTGGGCCGTTCCGCTCGGCATGTTCTCGGCGAGGGGGAGGTACCCGATGACCCGGACGGCCGGCTGGAGCTCCGCGATGGCCTGCAGCGCGCCGAGGGTGGCGGCCGCGCCGGCCATGTCGGACTTCATCGTCTCCATGGACTTGGACGGCTTGAGCGACAGCCCGCCGGAGTCGAAGGTGATGCCCTTGCCCACGAACACGACGGTCCGCTCCGCCCCTTCGGGGGCGTATTCCAGCCGGACCAGCCGCGGTGGATGCACTGAGCCCTGGCCGACTCCGAGGATGCCCCCGTAGCCCTGCTCCGCGAGCGCCTTCTCGTCCAGCACTTCGGCGTCCAGCCCGAAGGCCGCCGCCACCCGCTCCGCCTCACCGGCCAGCGTGGTGGGCACCAGGTCGGACGGAGGGGTATTGACCAGGTCGCGGACAATGGTCATGGCGGCCGCCAGCACCTCGGCGCGGCGGGTGGCCCCGGACGCGTCCTGGCCGGCTCCCAGCAGCGTGAACGTGGTGGAGGCGGGCTCACGGTGCCGGTAGCGGGTGAACGAGTAGCTGCCGAGCAGGGCTCCGAGCGCGACCGCCTCGGCCTGCGCGGCGTCCCCGGCGGGCAGGGCCAGCGCGATGCGCAGCCCGCGTTCGCCCGCCGGCCCGTCGAGCAGGGCCCGGACCGCCGCACCGGCTCCGCGGCGCAAGGCCTCAGGGGTGGCGGGCTCGTCCGGCTCGCCGCCGAGACCGACGGCGACGATCAGCGGGGCGGTCAGCCGGCCACCGCTGGCGATCTTGGTTACCTCTTCCGGCTGGCCGGTGGCACCCAGGGCGGCCAGTGTCGCCACCAGGCTGCCACCCAGGGCCGCGTCGACCTCAGCGGATCCTGGCGCGGCGGCCGGGCCGTCGGGACCAGGCAGTACCGCGATGACAATGGCGTCCGCCTCGGCCACGGAAGCGGGCGAGTCGCTGATGTTCAACGTCGTGGTCACTCGTCTGATGCTAGTGCCTGCCCAGGCCCAGCCGCCCAGGTGCCGGCCGGTCCTGGTCGTCTGGCCTGCCCCGGCGCCTGCCGGGATGACCGGGCGGGCGCTCAGCCCGGGGCCGGGGCGGGATCGGCCCGGGCCGCGAAAAGATGACAGCCACTGGGATCCAGCCGCAGTCCCACGGCCTGGCCGCGGGCCGTGCGAGCGTCGGAGAACACGCCGGTCAGCCGCCCGTGCCCCGGGATATCGACCGCGTGCTCGTAGCCGCGGCCACGGAACGCCACGTCGGCGACGATCCCGGCCAGGTGGTGCTCACCGGTGTGGCTGGCGCACAAGTGCACTCCCGTCGGCCGGATCATCAGCAGGGCGGACCCGTTGGCCAGTGGTTCCCGAGGGGTGCGGACGTGGAATGGCCGGACGCGGGCGGTTCCGGACGGCTCGACCTCAAGGACGCCGTCACCGGCGCGGTGCCGGACGTGCACCGGCAGTTCCCCGGACAGGCCGGTGAACCGGGCCACGAACGGCGTGGCGGGCTGGGTGTAGATCTCCTCCGGGGTGCCCATCTGGACGAGCCGCCCCTGCTGCAGCACGCCGACCCGGTCGGCCAGCGCGAAGGCCTCAGCCTGATCGTGGGTGATGTAGATGGTGGTGGCCGCGGCGTCACGGACCAGCGAGGAGATCTCCACCCGCATCCGCTCGCGGAGGTCGGCGTCCAGGTTGGACAGCGGCTCGTCGCACAGGATGAGCCCGGTCTCCGCGATCAGGGCCCGGGCCAGCGCGACCCGCTGCTGCTCGCCCCCGGACAGCTCGTTCGGGTACCGCCCGGCCAGCGCACCGAGGCCGACCCGGTCGAGCATGGCGCCGGCGCGGGCCCGGGACTCAGCCCGGGGCAGCTTGCGGCGGCGCAGCGCGAAAGCCACGTTGTCCCGGACCACGAGGTGCGGCCACAGGGCGTAGTCCTGGAACACCATGGACAGGTCCCGCCGCTCGGGCGGCACGTGGGCCCGCCCGTCGGCGACGGTGGCCGCGCCGATCGTGATCCGGCCCGAGGTGATCCGCTCGATGCCGGCCAGGCTCCGCAGCAGCGTCGTCTTGCCAGAGCCCGATGGGCCGAGCAGCACGAGGAACGTGCCGGGCTCGACGGCGAGCGAGACGTCGCGCAGGGCCTCGTTGC
>Ga0302325_10007600_pt1 | contig 24010 bp, 19 predicted proteins | sample Palsa_T0_2_FD_201948 | JGI IMG/M metagenome (GOLD analysis project Ga0302325, IMG submission 201948) | Peat permafrost microbial communities from Stordalen Mire near Abisko, Sweden - Palsa_T0_2 | ecosystem: Environmental > Terrestrial > Soil > Palsa > Peat permafrost | place: Sweden: Abisko... | reverse complement strand
ACATTCTGTCATCACATCCCAAATCCTGGCTCAATTGTTATATTGGCTGGGAGCCGAACTCTTCAACCGCATCATGTCAAATCGAAAATATCTGGCGAGGACCAAGGCTATGCAAATCAGAATGAACATGTCCAGTCTTGAAGAATGGGCTAGGGCGAACAATCGGCAGCCAGAACATTACGAGCATGGATCTATGACGTCTACTGGCGAGATGACAGTTGACGCAGCACGACGACATCTTGCTCCTGTCATCCAATTGTTACAATGGCTGCAGTGTTTCTCGTCTCTTGGCGCCGACGATCTGGAAGCTCTTGTTGGCACGTTACAGCAGCTCACAAGACTCACACCACAGCAGTTGATACACTCTGTGAAACATTACAGACCGGAAGTTGGAGAAAAGGGGCTTCCGAAAAGTGCAATGAAGTACTTGATCAATCTGCAACGAGAAGCACAGTTGCGAAAGGAACGACAACGTACTGAGCGACGGCAGTCCGGGTTACCGACGACACCAACCAAACAGAATGCCAACGAACGGGCTCCTGAAACTCCCGATTCGAACGGAAAGTCCATCGTGCCAAACACATTGAAATCCCTACCTGCCGACGAACTTCCTCGGGAGGAAGACGACGCACCCCAACATCTGCTTCTTGACCCAGCTCTTATGCTGCCTTTCTCGTTGCCAACGAGTACAGACATGCTTGTGAGCTATGGGGCCGGTTTTGGAGGCCTGAACAGGGAGCGGGAGAGGAAGTACATACCCACCGTTCCTCCGGAATTTCTGGCAAAGCTCGACCTGAATGGTGGGCGGGCACAGTCGACATATCAAGAAGTGGACTGGGAGAATGAAGATGTTTAAGATGAGATATATAATTATGTGAGACATGGGATAGCTTGCAAAAGAAAGCATATGGAAGCATTGCGTGGCGTTGGAAGGCGTTCCCAGAATATTGGAGGATAATCTTATCTTGGTCTCTGAATCAGAAGATTTATTTTACTATTTGTCCTGTGTTGATATTTGAACTGCCGAAAGAAAAGAATTCGAACTGTGATATTATCGTTGACCTCGGGTTAATGCGGGCACATTAATGCGTAAAGTATAGATTCCGGCATTCATGGATGCTTCGGGACTCGGGAGCAGCCGCATGGGGAATTCGTTGAACTCGAAAATGATGGGGACACGTGAAGAAATGCCAGCTCATCGAAATACAACGCATCGATTCACTCGCACGGTCTGTGTCTAGAAATATTCTGCCAATCCTCTTTCCTCATCTTCGAAGAAGTGTTCTCTTCTCCTCCCACAGCTAGTTTGTGGGTATTGATCCATCGCACAGACAATTGGATGTGCCGCATTCATCTCGATTCTGCCCAGCAATCTCAGTGGTTTGACCCTGTCCCGCGCTTGGGTCTCTCGAAAGACCCTTGATTGGCTTCTTGGTGGCGCACCCTAAACAGATCGAGAAACGCCTTCGCAAATCAGTAACAAGTCTGCACCAAAAGGCAAGAACAAAATTTCTTTGAACTCATCTTGCGCCTTCTGCAATTAACAACGGACAAGCACATGAGCAAATGCTCAACGGTCGCTCCTTCAATCCCACGCTCCCACGCTCTTTTCCCACAATTCAACCAAAAAGGCACTGACAGCATTCCTCGGCTTCAATCACATTTGCGCTCCACTCGTTTGTCCAACGCGATCGCGGATTGGTGGCAAGCCAACGGCAGGTGGATAAACTCGATAGCGTGCCGAGCTTCGAACACGACCTACTCATCCGATCCTCGAGCGAGAAGTGAACGATGGCTCCTGACACCAAGGGCAAAGACAAGAGTGGAACAGGAACTCTGCGCACGAAGTCAGGCGCATTGCCACAGCAGCAGATGCGCACAGATAATGGGATCTTAACTCTGCGATACGAGGAAACCCTCCCTGCGAAACCACCGATTGCAGTAACAGTCGCACCACCGCAGCGCGCACCACCTATAGACACACACCCTGCGCTGAGGAGAAAGAAGAGTGGTGTTGAAGAGACGGACGAGAGCAAAAGAGATAGCGGGTTGGCGCCTACGATGTCCAGTAAGGCGAGGGAAGGCTCTGTTAATACCGTCGAGGAGAATATCCTGGGAGTAAAGATCGATTTCAATTCGAGCACACAGAGCACAATTCCACCACAAACACCAGTTCCGAGCACGCCGAATATTACCAAGAGTGATAGTATGGGCTCTGGGAGTATGAGTCGGTGGAGGAATCCGGTGTCAAGGAAGAACAGTACGCCCAAGACACCAAGAACGCCGACGTCGACTTATACACAGGAGGAGTTCTCTCCAATCACTACGCCTATACCGACAGAGAGCTTGATAGATGACGAGTTTCTACGAGGGATCACTTTTTCAAAGAGGGGCAGTATGATGTTAGGAGGAAAGAAAGCCGTCGATGGCCATGCACGGACGAATGGTGGACGAAGGTATGGTTTGCACTGGGATGGTCAAATAACAGATGCTAATGACTATCAGAGAACCTAGTTTCTCCATGTTAGCCTCGCCATCTATTAAAATACTGTCGGACGATCTTGAGAAAGAGTCAAAGAAAGTTAGATCGATGTACGGCCAAGGCTCTGGTCTGGACTGGGAAGATGGGAAATATGCAGCAATGTCCAAGAGATCGAACATTGAGGAACCTGTGGTGGAAGAAGAGCCAGCATTGTGAGTTGCAAAATTGCCTTTCATCCAATATCCACTAACTGGTACAGATCGAATGGCCACCTCAGTCCTAATGTACATGGATTCTATGAAAGGCCTGAGTCAGAATTGTCTGTCAGACAAGAGCACGAGCTGGCTGGAGGGATAGAAGACTGGGAAGATGTAAATGGTAATGATGTCGACAGATATGGCTTCATCAACCTGCAAAGAAAAGTTTCAAGGTCTGGTACGCCGGAACCAAGGCCCCCACAACGAATATCCACGGTATTGCAACTGGCATCCGAAACCCCAAGGAAGAAACGAGCTTTTGGCAGATCCCCTTCGTCTGCAGCTTCATCAAAAGGCACTTTCAATAACCGAACTCCCAGCCGCAAAGTTTCTGCAAGATCTCTGAATAGCGTAAATTCGAGTAGTTCTCAAAGGAGTACTAGCCGTATACGAGCAGCGACAAACCGTTTACCGGGAAACAGGGATCGCAAATGGATGGACGAGGCAGGCGATATGCTCACTCTACCTCCAGGATTGGCCGACATTGCGGAAGACGAAGAAGGTGGAAAAGCTACGCAAGGCCTCAAGAAGAAGGAATGGGAGCGTGCTGAGAAGTGGAGAAAAATGGCAAAGGCTCTGAAGACCGGCAAAGATGGAGAAGGGATGGAATTCGAGTTCGATACTCGAAGTCCTAAGCTCATCGAAAGAACTTGGAAAGGTATTCCGGACCGATGGCGCGCTGCAGCCTGGTATTCATTCTTGAGAACCTCAGCAAAGAAACGGAAAGACAGCCCCTCGGAAGAGTCGATTATTCATAATTTCCATAAATTCCAGGAGGCCAGCTCCGCAGATGATGTCCAGATCGATATCGATGTTCCTAGGACGATCAACAGTCACATCATGTTTAGGAAGCGATATCGAGGCGGCCAGCGGCTGCTATTCCGCGTCCTTCACGCCTTGTCATTATACTTCCCAAATACAGGCTACGTCCAGGGCATGGCATCCTTGGCTGCAACACTTCTTTGCTACTATGACGAGGAGAAGGCGTTCGTCATGTTAGTCCGGATGTGGACTCTCAGAGGACTTGACAAACTGTACGAGCCAGGTTTCCTAGGGTTGATGGCAGCTCTGGACGAGTTCCACAAGCAATGGCTTGAAGGCGGTGAAGTATCTGAGAAACTTGTGAGTTCTCCTTTCTCCATATCCATCCCGTAACATAGCTAACGCTCCCAGACCGAGTTCAACATCGAGCCCACTGCCTATGGAACACGCTGGTACCTAACCCTTTTCAACTACTCCATCCCCTTCCCCGCCCAACTTCGCGTTTGGGATGTCTTCATGCTCCTCGGGGACTCTGACCCCTCCCTCTCACCAACCAAAGATCGACCCTTCGCCGGCAGCCTTGATGTCCTACATGCTACTTCTGCGGCGCTTATTGATGGCACCCGGGAGATCTTGCTAGACAGCGACTTCGAGAACGTAATGAAGGTGCTCACGAGCTGGATCCCAGTGAAAGATGAGGAGTTGTTGATGAGAGTTACGAAGGCGGAGTGGAAATTGCATCGCAGGAAGAGGGTGTGATTTCGCTCTACTTTCAACCAAACCCTTATTCCCTCCTTCACAGACTCTCATATGGAAAGAACAAGGGCTTCTATCACGCACACGATACATTTCCTTTGTTGACAACGCCTACGAGTTCCAGCTTGGCACATTCTTTTTATGTACCTCCTCATACGTCTCGTCTCTGCTTGCTTGCTATCGCACTATACCATCACGCGCCTGTTTTAGATCTCGGCGTTCGGGTCTCTTGTCATTTTCCCTAGGCAAAAAAGGATGTACGATAGGATAGGATGGATGGATATTGCCTCCCTTACTTTTATGTAAGGGGCTGTGATTCTAGACGGGGAGTTTGATCGCTGGCTGGCTGGATGGATATGGGGGGATTTGGGAAGGGAAAGAGATAAATGAGACATGGATGGGATGGGATACTTTTATGTATGTATGATCCGAAGAAGTGAAATGATTTTACTACGTGTATTATGCTTATCTGAAGTGATTGTTTGTTTTCCTTCGTTCTTTTGATGTTAATGACTGATCTGATACTCGAGAGGGAAAGATTGACAGAACAGAGCTGCTGTGCTTTGAGCTGGACAATGCGTTGATTAGTGCAACTAGCCTCTAGGGAATCAATATTGAATGGCGGATGTGAAGAAGGTCTTTTCGGAGGGAGGTCCATTTTGGAGAGAGGCTGTAGCTGGCAGATTTTTCCACCTGGTCAGGAGAGTGCGGGGAATGAGAGATGTGCTAGCAAGAGTCTGCAGGCGAGCTTATTAGGCCATTCTGGCAATTCTATTCCCTTGATCTGAGGTTGTCAAGAGGTTGGTCCACGAGCCATCACGTGCTGGTGATTTGGACATTCGGTGTATGGTGTGTTGGGGGGTTTGGATGTGGTGGGCTTTGAATGAGAGATGTCGGGAGGGATGATTGAAAGCGGTTGTGTGGTTTATGCGGCAGAGTGAGCGGGGAGAAGGGCGGGGATGGTTGAGGGGCCATGTTAGGAGAGCTGTTAGACGACAGAGGATGAAAGGGGGGTGTGAAAGTGGAGGTTGGGGTTGAGCTGGAAGTGACGGGGAATGGGAACATGGTGGGTTAGAAAAGGGAGTAATACCGGGTTCGCTCATATTTGTCTTGCTGAAAGATAACGCTGCGGTGGCATCTGAGAGGGAACATGTTAGTGCTGAGCTGTGAAGGAAGCAAGGGACTTTGATTTAAACATGTTGGAAATTGGGATAGGCGAATGTGTGATTGGAAAGGGGAAGAAAGCATGTCAGTGATTATGTTTTAAGGGCTGGCCAAGTTTGAAAAAGACAGTGGATGAATGGGTGAGAGTGTCAAGGTGGTTTAAAGTGATGGCAATCGCAGTTGAAAGTAAAGTTTCCCTTAAGGATATTAGATAGAAAGTACGTTGACGGTGTGACTCCCGATTAGGGCGACATTGAAGAGTTTGCTGTATATGGATCCGCAGCTTTAAGTAAACTACTTTTGCAATAGAGCAAAGCACCGAAGCAGAGAGAAGCACAACATGGCGCTGAACAAGAGAAGTCATATAAGAATATTCTCATTCATCGTTCCCTGTAGCTTGAATGGCCTGAGGAAGGAATTTCGAAAGCTGATGATGTTGAATGGATTTGCTCAAACAGGATCAGGTGGTGGTGCATAAACGTAGTTTCCGAGGCGCTCAGTAAAAGCACACCCAGCTAGAGGCTCCTGAATTCAGATGGGTTTTTCAAATTTAAAGCCTCTAGTATAAATATGATCTCCATAGAATATGGGAGATGTTAGATGCTTTGCTAGATTTGAAATCTGTTCTATTTCTGAGGTAGAAAAACTAAGGAGAATAAGAGTATTCGTATTCTTGGACGAACTCAAATGTCTTACATTTTATCCTTTTTTCTTTCTCTTTTTACTGAGGATACTATTACCTGGACCAGCTCCTGGAACAACAGCATGCACAAGACGACGCTGAATACGCCGAAAGTTGCAGCGAATGAAGCCAAAAGCACCAATGTTTTTCAAGAATCCTGATACTGTTGAGAGAAAAAATTTCTGCGTATAGAGAATGGAAATACTACCTGAAACACCTGCTAGACGATCATGAGAGCATGGCTTTCTTTCCATGGCTGATCTGAACAAGTAGGGAGAGACGGTGATGAACGGTTCTGGCAGCCCAAGGCATGGCGTTGGCTAGCTCAGATCTAAGAATATCACCGCGGCATTCATAGCTTGGCCGTGCAAAGTTCAAGAACGGTTGTTGTCTGCTCGGAGCTATGATGCAACAGATTTGCACGATGCATACGAGTATGAGAGTAAGGTTTGTCTGGCATGAAGTCACTCGATGTCTGAAACACAAATAAAATTTTAGACCTACGTGGCAGAAAGTATATCTTTTAGGCTAAGAGAGCTTAGATATGCTCAAAACTGCAAGACTTGAGCTCAAGCGGTGCCACCTTCCTTCGCCAGTTCTGGCCCCTGATTCAGTCTGAGGTCATGTGACCTGGCATTCCTTCGAACGATTGCGACCCTTCCTCGACACATCATCGCCCTTCAGCTTTGGATGCTTGCACAACACTATCCGCTTGGCAGTGAGAGCTAAAACCTACCACGAGGCATTACTGCAGCCGCTGTCACATCATCGACAGCCTGTGGCAGCAACTATCGTAGGGGAACGTCGTCGGTGGAGGTACATCAACAATACTTGCGGCATCGACAGTCTGGTGACCTCAAGCCTTTTTCATCTGCCAGCTTTGCCAGCTTTAGCCGAAGTGATGAGGGTTTAAATCCTGCCCAGAACTTGGCCTGCTGCTGACTTGTGATCATAGTCCGAAAGGGTCGTGTCAGCGGTTTGAAGAAAGTTTAGGTTCGCGTAGTGGGGCGCCTCGAGTTACCCACTGAGACTGTGGCTCACCCCCGTACGGTGTGGATCTCCAATGGTGGCGCAGGGCCGTGACTGTCGCTCCCTGGACGATCTCACCTCGATTCAGAATTTGATGAGGGGTCCAACTCTAAGTATAGGTACTGCATAAGGCTTTCAGAACACGCGTGTCGCAAGCTCTAGAAGACTACAGTACGAAGTAAGGTTAGAACCTCTCAAGGCTACGGGTCGCGGGCCGTGGCTGGAGATGATCAGTGCGGGACGTCTATCGATAAGGAAGGTACGGAGTAGGCACAGGGCGGGCACAATTGAGACACGGGAAGAAGTCAAGAACCATGGAAGCTTCGCCGGCGAGGGAACGCACGCATGTTCAGCCCTGTTTTGATAGGGAGGCTTGGGACGAAAGGGCTGCAGGGCTGGAGCAGACTCGTAAGCCTTGCCTCCCCAAGCGTCTGTGCTCAACCTCCCACTCGCAAGGGAGTATCCAGATAGAGCAGCTGCAGGGCCCACGGAGTCCGCAACGCAAAAGCCACAGAACTTGCGTCACCTCGAGCTTTGCATTTCCAAGGTCTACAGTACTGTAAGAGCTTCGCAGCTCGCGTATCAAAGCCCCCCCCTGTCAGGGGATCTACGGTCGCTTACGGACGGGTGCGTGGCCGACAAGGATTTGTCCCACGCTGGATTCTCCGGCGGGCCAGGAACTCGGATCGCATCAATCAAGCACCCATGAAGGGGAGGCAGCTGAGACATTTTTCCGACCATGCGGTTGAGATCGGGTTGGTAAAGGGATCTACATCTGTGTGTTGGAAAACGTGCGGCCTGATTTGCCACCGATGGAGTCAGATGTGACGGCAAGGCGTCGTCGATCAACGTCCGGGGACCAGTACGAAAGCTTCAAACACTGTCAGACGCTTTCGCTTCCAAGTGACGAAAACTGCGAAGGCATTCGTCTCGAGCTGCAATTCGTCGATCACTAGATTTTGGCGTGTCATTGTCAAATCAGGCTGCTTTGAGCTCAAAAATGGCAACTCAAAGAAGAGGACAGAAGTTCGCTCAAGATTCGTCGGCCATCCCTCTATCCTCGTCCGATTCCTGTAGAGAACTTGTTTCCAAGGCTAGAAGGTCTGTCCGCAGAGACTGTCTCTTCATCGAGTTACAACAACGCTCCGGTGGGGAAAAATCTCCGATTGGCTTAAACTTCACCAAAGCTTTAGAAGCGTTCCCAAGTCCCGTCTTAAGTAGCTTTGGCTTGGTATTAAGTATCAAACTTTAGACCTCGTCTGATAAGATCATCGCTTGATGCTCACCACGTGATGGCCATTGTCTTCTTATCGGACTACGTAAAGGAGGTCGGTTTGCCCGAGCCACCCTGTTCCTGTGGTTGGCATCGAGGAAGCGAGCGACGCTGATCGACCCGGGAGCTGGAAGACGTCTCATCCCGAACACACGTTACCTTTCCGATTGTTGTCTCACTCAGAATCTGCACGTCAGTGCTGATCTTTTAGGACCCAGTAAGAAGACAGCATTTTGCGAGAAGAAAAAAAAAGCAGACATGAATCCACTCACACAGCTCGAGTTCCTTGGTTGTCTCGCTGCAGCTTCCCGTGACTCTGTCGTCTTCCCTGGATGATGCTCAGCCGATGTAGCACGAAAAACTTCGAGGTCGAATCAAAGCATTTCTCACAAGCCGTATGGTTCGACTGGAGCAGCCCGTCAGGGACCACAGGACCAGTCGTGAGACCGGGTCTTCATCTGCAACCCCATTACCAGACAGCTGGCTCAGACTGAGACTGGCGACTCCGACAAGCTGTGTTCACATAACCAACTCAGATATGCCCAATTCGTGAGACTCGATAGCAATCCAATGCCAGCTTCCGGTCGTGTCGAGAGAAGCGACGGCAGCGTCCACGCACAAATCTTCAGCTTCTCGAAGTGAGAGACTAGTTTGGCGTCTGCACTGCGTTGGTTCTGCAAGCCAACGGGAAATCGTCTCCCCTATTAGGGCAAGTCTCTACACGTCAAATATTTTTTGATTTGTTTCGATGTCACCTGGCGCAGTAGCGTGATAGGCACTCAACGCGAGCAGATTAAGGCATCCTGACAAAATTCATTCAGTGCGATTTTCCTGGTAGGTCGGCTTTCAGTAAGAATCAGCCTTCACACGTATCTCTCAGCATCAGCGCCGAGCGGGCAGCTTACTGGGCGGCCTGGCAGGCGAGTCACAGTGGCCGACGAAATAAAGTTTCCGCGCGTGGATTTTTGACGCCGTGGAAGCGCGCCGTTGGGCTTCTCGGGGAAATGCCAACTCAAGTTTCGAAATTAGTCTCCCGTACCTCGTCTTCTCGTGCTTGCGCGCCTTTCGCACGAGGCCTCCGCCTGCTACTAAACTCACCAGTGACCAGTGCTGCTCTCAATCTGCATGGGAATATTGAACGGTCCGTCACTATCGAGGGTTATCACCCCTCACTGGCGTCATAGGCGGCCCAATGTCGACTTTGTGGTAAGACTCGTGCGCTGAAGCTGCAAGTGCTCTTCTGCTTTTGTAGAGGACAGCACCAATTAGGATGGCAATGCCCATTGTGGTATGTACCGGGTACCTCTGCTGCGACTTGAGGCTACACCGCTGCCCGCAGATGGAACAACTACTACCACCCTGCAACGCTCCTTCAATCACCGGCCCGCCGCTGGCGACCAGGTATGCGAATTGAGAACAATATGAACATCAGTCAGGCCCCGGAAGTGTAGATTGCAGCAATCTCGAGTCTCGGAAGCTCCCTTTGGAATTCGTTGCGGCGCCGCGTGGCACACTTATTACCAAATGACCCGAGGTCCTTCATCTCACGAAGTGACAGGCGTTGGAAACATTCAAAATTTCCTCCACTGCCTCCAGCCACAGCACCAGCCTGCGCTGCCCACCACCCTAGTCGGCATCTTGCGAGCTTTACGATCGATTGCTCCAGCCTGTGCAACGGAACGGGCGAGATGCAGAGACTGGAAGCTTGCAGAACAGATTACCGCAGGTGCTTTGGGACGCCCGAGAAACTTGGTCCTATGAAGCGTAAGCCACACCACGCCCCCATCTACGGCTGTCCGCGTGCTTTCAACCAGTTGAAACTTGGGCGTCTTATCAGGCCATTGGCCTCCGATGCAGTTCTAAAATTTCAGACCGTGCAGCGAGGAACCGCTCATCCGCCTGGCGACTGGCGACCGCGGGGGAGGGAGGGGAGCGGGCAGCAAAACAACACCACCACCCACAATCATCATGTACTGTACGGGTTTTCGAATCCGACGGCCGCCCACAAACACCAGAAGTGGAACAACGAGAAGCAGAGCCACATTAGTCAGCGCTGCTGGCTCTCAAGACTACAGTCTTCCCTGCCCCATGTCTAAGTTTGTCTATCTGCACTCTCGCAAGAATAGACTGATACAGCAATAATCTTTGCTTAGAAGCAGGATTCTAATTGCGGGCCGAGGAGGATTCATCATTCGTTCCTTTTCCCTCCGGGCTACCAAATTTAGGTGGCAACGGTGAATTTATTTCAATCTTCCTCGACGTGATTGACTGGAGATGATTTGGTCCTTTCATAACGGAGGAGGCGCTGCTTACGTTTCTTCTTATGTCGTCTGGGAGGTGTAACGAGGCAGGCGAGTCGGCGACTTCATTGTGGCCGGACTGATTGGGCGGGGGGGTTGCTCGGCGTGAAGATCGCTTTGTGTTTCAAGGCGCAGGATTTGACGAACGATCAGGATTTTGCAAGATCCCCCTAGTACCGAATCAGGGTTCGCTGTGAGGATCCCAGTCGCATCGGTAACTTTACAGTACCAGTAGCTCCATCCCGGACGTGCGCACCACAGTGGAGCATGCAAGTGTCACAACCCTGGCGGAGCTAAGCATCCCTGCAATCTTTATTCTCCCGCGAGCAACTGCAACTTCAGTGCCATGCCAGGCCATCCACCGCTGCAGCGGACTGGGACTGGCACTGGCACGGGGGAAGAGGGCAGCAGACTTAGGACTGAGGCATCTCGTGGGCCCTCTGCTGGCGGCCACTTTATCCTCGGACATGCCCTTTTGAGTCATTGGTGGCTCCAGATCCTGTCCACTCGGCCTGTTTGCAGCTACAGTTGCCCCTCGCGGGCCCACCAGCATGTCAGCAGCTTCCACCACTCATCCAAGCAACTCTGCCTGGACCCCCTTGCGCCACTCCAAGTACAAAGCTACCTACCTACCGAGAGCTTCAGCCCCAGCCCCAGGCTTCGGGCCCCAGCCTAGCTCCCCATCAACCATGCGCACAATCCACCATTCTGCCCGCTTTCTGTCCCATGGCAAGCCGGCATGACTGGCATTGTCAACACGCAACTACTAAGTGATCATTGCCACTGCCATTTCGGATGAGGCCCACCTGCAAATAACAACTCTCGAGGGCCAGAAGTGACGGGTTTGTACCTGACCTCGCCCCAAAAGTACCCCCCCCCCCCCGCACATTCAAGGAAAAGGAATCAAAGTTCATGCGCAATAAAGGTAGGTGGAGAAAAGGCCAAAGCAAGCAGTTATTAAATTTGAACTCAAAAAGGCATCTCGCCGCATCCGGGATCCCTTCGGGAGAATTGCAAGTATGGCTGCATGCCTTCATGCTCGTTCGTGGTAATATCACTCATCCTTGTCTTGTCTCTCTGGCGGTCAAACATACAGTGCCTTGCTGGGCAATATCCACCTGGAAACGTCTTTCCACCGTGGGCATTATTATACTAGCCCTCCGGTTTGCTGGGTGATGGGTGGACCTCGTCTGCTGGCGCCTCATCCTCAGGTCTTGTCCTGTCACATACCGCCGATCTTGACTTTCATTCGGCAACTCGACAACCTTAGCATCTTTTCACACACACTCGTCCCCGAGCAGATCGTCCCTGCAGTTTAAGCCAGCGTCCTCGATCAGATCTGGAGTCCTCATTGTAGCCCTATATGATTCGCACACACCAATTAGACCCCACAGTTCCACGAACTACACTGTCATTTCGGGTCCTGGGCCCGTCTGGAGGATCTGATATACAGTCCAGGTAACCTTACTATCCTTCCTATTGCGGCGCACGGTACCTGCCTGGACATGTTTATTAGCCAGTGTGGGGGGTGAAGTCCGTTCTACATAAAAGTCTCGAGTCCCCACTCGCCTAGGACTACCTCTTACACCTTACCGTCTTCCTTCAAAGGTCACTTCTACCTCCACCACTTTATGTTTCTCTTCTTTTAGTTCCAATATTTTTCTGTCGAGATGTTGCTCACTATTAAACAGCCAGCACATCACGGCTACAAGTCTTTCCATGACTATACTCCTCCTACACCACCGTCCACCTCTCGTTTCTCTCCTGCGGTGGCCTCGACAGGACCGTCACTTCCTCCCATACCTGCCACCAACAAATCTCTTCCTCCTCTACCAGCCGCAAAGTCCACACCGCAGCACACGCCGATGTCTACACCTCATCGTGGCTTGCCTCCACCGGCGGCCATGACATTGCCTCAACCCACACAGCTACCGCCGCCAATAGGTCAACCACCATTAAGTCAACCGATGGGACAGTTGCCAGCTCCACCACAGCAATGGCAAGGGGCAGAAGAATCGATGAGGAACTGGTTGCATGCCAAGGCGGAAGAAGACAAACGGAAGCAAGAGGAAGAAAAGACTCGACAAGAGTCGCTGCGCCTCGAGCAACGAAAGATCGAGCAGGACATGCTGAGAACATCTTTGACGGGAGGCATTCCTCCGTACATGATTCCCATGGTTTTTGCTGGTATGGGAGGTGGTAATCTTCCAAATGCCAGCTTAGAATGGGCGCAACACTACATGGCGCAAGCCCACCATCTCCAGCAACAGCAGCAAATTCAGCAACAGCAGCAGCAGCAGCAACTGCTTCCCTCGCAGGGCCAAACTTCACCAGAGCAGGTGCAACGAAGAGATTCCCGAGTCCAGCCATACGGTGCTCCACAGCATCCAGCGCCAATGACTCTGCCTTCGACTCCTGTAGGAACGGTGAGCTCTCAGCAACCAGGCGCTGGATTTCTGCCGAGCTATCAAATGTCACCAGCATCTCGAGCACGCCAAAGTGCTCCAGCGCAGGGTGCAATTGCCAGGCAGCCTCAAACTTCTCACCTCCCTAGGCTGAATACGGGAGAAATGCATATCCAACCTCCTCCGCCAGGTCCGAGCATGCAAATCCTACCTGGCCAACCAAGTCATCCGTTGCAGCAATCACAGTCAGCTCAACAGCAGGAATCACAGTCTTCTCCTTCAATTTATTTCCACCACTGGCAGCCGCCAACCACGCAAGCAGGTACTTCCAGTAGTGCCAATCAACCCTCTACTCCTTCAGGCAAGCTTTGATGGTTTCTTTGTTTCAATTGGGCTGCGTTTTAATGTTTACCCCAGATCATACCTCATCGCCCAAGAAACGCAAGGCTACAGGACCTCAACAAGCTGCACCACCACCAACTTCACAGCCTCAGTACACTTCTCCCCCATTCTCGCAGACTGGTTCGTCCGTCTCGAACACTCCCTCGAGCCGACGACGTGGTCATTCGAGGCAAAGAAGTGACATGTCGTACGGACGGCCCACCAGTCGCCATCGCCACACAGAGAGCACCTTTAGTGCTCAAAGCGGGGCATCACCCCCACAAACTCAAGGTTCTGAGTTCCAAGGACTGGCAGCAGAGCCGCGACGACGATCGGGAGGCTCGCACCCCGTTTCCTCGATGTTGGAGCAGAGCGAGCCGCGGCCATCGTCGCACTCGCAGCAAACGCAGAGAGACTCTCAGTATTCGGCTGGACCGGAGATGAGGCATGAGGAACGACGTACGACGCCAGAAGAAGATAATTCAAGACGAGCAAGTGTTGTCAAACGAGATGATGGGCGAGATTAGAGTTGTTTCAAAGAGAGCTTTCGATTATTTGGTGCGCCCCATACAAAATCCTAGGCGAGATGAACATGATCGACAGCGAACACATTCATCAATCAACAAAGACGAAACGAAACGAACACGACCGAAATGAGATTCGAATTCCTTCGAAAGGTTCAGCCGGCTTGGAGCTGCATTTTCAGCTTTTGCGACGTCATTTTGAAGCTCCGCATCGTTGACGGTTTAGAAGATACCCATTTATTGCGCATTATTATTGCTGGCCATTAATTTTTATTATACTATTTACTTTTGGTTTCGAGAGAGCTAAAGGGTGTTTTGTACAAATTGTACATTATTTTCATTTTTTTTGGTGGGCAAGGACCCGTTGTATCATATTATCAAAGTGGACTAGAAGCTGGATCACCCCTCCAGATTACGCAGATTGGATTCAACTGTCTGCCTGCGGTTTTCTCAATGGATGGCAGGCTGGAAGGGGATATTGTACATATTGATGTTGGTTTATAGGAATGGACGGGGGAAGGATTAGGGCTATTATGGGGTGGTTCAAAGAAGGAAGGAGCTCGAAAAAGAAGACTTGCATGCAGCGGAAAAAGAGGAGTGGCTAGCTAGTCTCTGGGACAAGCTTCCCGTTGACAGCTAAAAAGCCGGACAATTCTCAACGAGAAAAGCAATCAAAAAGACAAAATTCTCACGATACCTTCTTCCCCACTGTCCACTGTCTCCCAGAAATCTCCTCATTTGCTAACGCGGCGTTCATTCCAAAAAGTTGTTGATATGCCTCCCTCTCATACCAGAAATAGAGATTAGCCACGCGCTAAGAGGGGAGACGATCAAACGGTACGTGTTCCCCCATCCCTGTGGATGTGGACCCTATGGAGAACAGAGTCCAAATCCTGGGAAATAAGAGCCGCAATATTGCGGGGATGATAGCAGCACAGACGTTTCATATCGATATGAACCCGAACCCTGCGAACCCTGCGAACACGGCTGCACCTTGAAGCTGTACGAAGTACCTTTAAACCCTCGGAGCGGCTCACGAACTAGGAAACAGCACGTCGGTAAGTTTGAGAAGAACGCAGATCATAATATCTCTTCTGTTAAGGCCCTGATCTAGAAGGATAGATTGAGGTGCTGGGATTGATACGTCTGATGTTCATGAAAGATAGGATGAATCGAAACACACCTGGAAGTGTATCATCTTCCCCGGCTGCAAAACTCGAAACCCCGAAACTCGGTGAAAAGGCCAGCTGGCAATATGGAGATACTGAACGTAGCCGCCATTTACTGTCGGGGCGTCACCGCGAAGCCAGTCCGAGACGTGACATGAGGTTGAAACTACTGTACAAGTGTGGATGTGCGAATAGTTAATTTTACGAAATAATTGCAGACTTGACGCAGTCACCCAACGAATGTTGCTTCAACTGGCGCCCGCCAGGAAGGCCTCGTCCATTCTCAAATTCTAGAACCAATCTCTCAGCTATCGAGACATCGAATCCCCGTCCCCTCACTGACGTATTTTCTGGAGCGGCACGGACAACGGTATGACACCTTGACCTTGTTCATGCGAGCCGCCATGGTACAGTATGGGTAATCCGCACGACGTTTTGGGACGGGAGAACTCAAGGTTTCTGCTTCCCGTCAAGCCAGCAACAACGAGAAACGGTCACAGTATCTCGATTCTCGTACCAACGTATTCAGCCGGGCATCGCGATTGCCGTCCCGGCTTCGAGTACTCTATCCGGGAATCGCGGCAGGATTTCATTCAGCGCGGGCTACCACGGGTAAAACGAGGTCGAGATAGGAAGTAATAACGAGGCTGCAGACGCCACATCTTCAAAACCCAGCCACAAAACAAGAAAGACAAGCTTAGACACCTCTTTCCAGTAAGCATCACATGTTGGTGCCCGAAAGCAGGGTCACCTGCGAGAAATTAACATGCAAGCCGTTATAGGCACTGCTCATCTTTCGACACCAGGATTTAGATTGGTGGAGCAGGGAGGAGGTCGTCCCGATTCGTCCACTTTGCGTTTCAGATAGAATACAAGTTCATCTGATTTGTCTACTTTGGTGCGATCGTAATATGCTGTGCTTAAGAGCAATTTAATGCGCAATATGCAAGTTGTGTCGGCAGGCATCCAGGTACATCGTCTCGTGATGAGGTTAGTCATACATAATTCTTCTAAATGTAGGCTGCATATCGTTGTGCAACTTCGAGCAGTAGTGCAGCTTGTTTAATATTGTGCCGTGCTGACTGAGCTGATGTAATGTATTATGCATAGCTACATGCTGCGCTGTAGGAAGGTATTTAATGCAAAATAGTCGTTGGTGTGGCTCCCCTGCAGCAACTGGCCTACGTCCCTCTGGCAGTCGGTGTATATAATTAGCTGATAAGTCAGCACTCACAAAACTCAATGCTTTTGGTTGCTGGGACAAGATCCTGCGTGAAACCGACCTCGGTTTGCAGTGCTGCCTTATCAGCTAATTAAATACACCAACTACCGGAAGGATGTAGGTCAGTTGCCAGGGGGATGCCACGCCTACGATTACCCATATTAGGAGAGCTTCGATGTGGACAGTTTGGGTATCCGGGAACATGGGAGGATATTGCTGGTAGTAATAGCTCAATCAAATAACGTGGAACATTCTGCGTGTTGGTTGGTGCAGAAGAGTGTGGTACGAATAGGGCCGCACTTCAGGAGACATGGCGATGGTATGACGAGTTTGGGATGATTCTTCGAGGATGAAAACGAGGATAAATTGCTTGATACCAGGGAGACTTTAAGGAATTATAGCATGAAGACGATAAGCTTAGGTAGGGTGTCGGACCAGAATCAGGGTCTTGACGCAGGTACCGCGCTGCTCAGCACGCTTTCGTGCATATGTGAAGGTATTCGCGGGAAAGAAGACAGAGAGACTCGGGTATCCGTAGACCCATCAGGAAAGACGACGATATCGAAGAAAAGCAAGGAATTATTCTCCGGCTTTGCCACTCTGGATGATCACTTTCTTATTATGAAACAATGCAGGAACAATGGTCACAGTTGAACAACTTCGAAGTCTCTGCTTCCCACGTGTAACAACTACATAGCCTGCCTATGTAGCATGTAGATTCCATGAATATTTGCCTGTCGGACGCCTGGGCAGTCCCAGTTGTCAAATTAGAGCATGGAGGAGAATTTCTAGAAGCAGAGCCAATAAAAGAAAAACGTGGTTGGTAGATACCTAGCTCTGACTTTAGGAGATGTTGACTCAGCGATTTCATCCATCAGCCCGTGGGATGTTGAAACAGTCCGCGATCGGCTTCAGTCTTCAGAAGTGTTCCAAAACCGAGTGACTTGCTGGGCTGGATGTCTTCTCTTCTCCTTTTCAGCTGGGCCGGCACTTTGAATGCACGGTTGTACATGATAATCCGGAAGTTCTGGCCTGAGTTGCTGCGGTGACACAAGCAACTGAGGATGAGGTAACATTTGACGGCTAGTTTAAAACAGCGAATTGAATGACTTCTACCTTTTCTGCGATGGCTCGCTCTTCACTAAAAGATCCATAAAATTCGTATGAAGTAGATAATCTGTGATGTAAACAGGAATAGTTTTGGCGAAAGGAGTGAAAAAGACGTTGTACAGACTTCACTTCTGATGCCAGCGGATTCCTCTGTTCGGAAATCTACACCCTGGCAAAATACCCCCAAGAATAAATGCGTACTGGCATTTGCCGCACTTGTGAAGAAAGAATCATCACGCGCTCACTACGGAAGCACTTTCCAAAGACTTCGCGAAGTTCTCAGCCCGACCTCTGGAACATAGGATCCCCGCTCCTCTCTGGCATGCTCGAGAACTACCCTGAAGACTGCTTGCCACACCTTCCTAGAGCATACATGCAAGCTACTGCAGCCCTTTCTAGAGCAGGCTCTAGTCCGCATCTGGTACCGAGGGCCATGCACGTCGGACTCAGGACTGCTAGTTGACACATGCTGATCTTGGAGACTAGACAGGCCTTTGGAAATTTTGGTTTGAATTGTTCGTTATATAAAAGGAAAGTACGAGTATCGTAAGCTGGTCTTGATTTGGGTTCTGGTGTGGAGCCGAAAGAGGAAGGAAAGGGGAGAGTGTGGCCGAATGCGGCTAGCGCAGACTATCAGCCGAGCCACGGAAGCATCCAAGTATATTTGGAATACTGTGGTAGACTTGGTTGTCTGAGGCTTGATCGCATGGGTCATTTTGAGTTGATGAATCATCAGTTATCAGCGTATGGAAGTAGAATTGGAATTTGGTGGAGGTGTACCTTTGAAAGTGGCACAAATTATGTGGAACCTAGGTCTAAGAAGCTTCACCGAGTTGTTAGTAGGAAGTGCCGGCTCTAGTCAGGGGCAGGGCTCGAGAGATTTACACAAAGAAGGAAACCGAGAGTTAGGATGAATGGTGAAACGAAGGTAAAGCGTTGCTCAAGGCCTGAATCTCAAGTAATTATTAAGTGTAAATAGCTCTCGGTACTTCGCAAAGCCTCTCTAAATATTGTGCGACATTGGCGTTTTTTAAGGTCCATGCCTCGTTATTCGATTCTTGTTACCTCCAATGCTCTGTCTGTTGGTCCTTCAAGCAGAGTATCAGATATCTATCCCCTTTCGAGCGTTGAATAACCCTAATCAAGCATTATTCGAGGACCTTGATATTGCCTGCGCCCATGGATAACCCATTTCAAGAAACCAACTACAACCATGGTTCCAACAACCACGCATGAGTAATCCGGAAGAACATAAGCAACAGAGCAGACAAAAAATGACTTTTGAAGACAGAAACGTACTCATATTTAAAGCAGTCACTAGCAAGCTCACAGGAAGTTGAAATATGACAAAGCATAACGAAGTAAAGCCACCGCATGATGTTGGTAGCCCATCCTAACCAATCGGGCAATCGAAAGCTGGCTGATATGGGGAGGAAGTCGGAAGATCTACGTTAATAAATGGCTAATGCAGCAGAAAATGCAAATGAGACCTGTTGCAGGAGGACTCCTATTCTGACGAGGGCGTCAAACGCTGTTTCAGTCACCTGTCATCCGTGTGGGTTGTGCCGTTGAGAGATTTGAAAATGGAGCTCTATGATTGTGTGATTTTCACAACCGAGTCAAACATACCAGTAGTAGATCAAAGATAAATGCAGCCAGTGATGACGATAATCGCATATTTTAGGAACAGAGAATTAACCAGAACCTGCGACTTAGCGTGTATACTTCCAAATAAACTAGAGAAGATGATGGCATCGTCTCTCGCAAATGCCCACGTCAGCCAAGATGAAGTCTAATGTGCTACATTGATGATGAAAAGACCAATCACGGGTTGGAAAATCACAAAGGCAGCTGCACCAGCTACTGATCAGGTTGCTTGAATGTAGGTTTCTGACAGTGTCATTCTCATCACGCGTTAGAACTTTGTTCTTTAGGAATACTTGACTGGTGGCAACTTACGCAACCGTCTGGACTAAAATGACATCAAAGTCCTAAATACAATGTAGCAGACTCATAGCGAAGCAAAAAGCGACGACAAATCCAATCAGCTCGCTTGCTAGAATAGCTTTGGGCACGGTCCGAGCCGGTTCAGCACGTTCCTCTGCCAAATGTAATGTGGTATCAAGGTCAGAGTACAAGAAACAGGGCGTGACAAGACCTGTTAAGAAGCAAGTACCATCTGGCTAACTACTGCTGTTGACGAAGGTGGTCTAGATAAACTCATTGCTCTGGTATAAACCCGATGATCGGGATACGCATACCACCACGCTGACGAAGAACATTACGATGGTGAGGGTAACTGCAAGAGGTCAAAATTAGCCAATGGCTGCGGTGACGTACAACATTTAGGAAAAGGTTTAAGTTCTCTGTGACCTACATCCAATGTTGTGAACCCACGGCGTGTTCTTCAATACAAAGATGGTATAAAGTAGTCCAAGCGATGCGAGACATTGGAATACCATGAAGTAATCCCGAGTCTCAGGCTTGTAATTACCAGTGAGCATAACTGCAATGGCGATGAATGACTGTGCTGTGGATATCGCGAATGCAGCGCTCAGAGCAATCCACGAGAAGAGAGAAATGATGCCGGTATTGGTCACCTGCGGTAGGATACACAGCGGCAAGCTCAGCAAGAGTTGCTGCCGTGCTCAAGCATCACAGTTGAGACTAAAATACCATACAGAAGACTGATAGTGCCACCAAATACAAGAGAAAGAGCTGTGCTGCACCCAATCCCAAGCCAATTGTTGCAGACATTGAAGCTGAGTGCGAGAATTGTCATGAGGTTCAAGTTCCGGTCAACTCCAGCGGCAGCCAGACCTAAGGCTGCAACATCGCCTCTTTTGGCATCTTCAATTACGGGATCGGCATTTGAATGGCTATGCTTCGTATCAGCGGCCTTAGTGAAAGAGAAGGCTTCTATGAGCCGGTGTTAGACATAGATTTGATAGGAAGGCGTGGGCAGGTTTACTGTTGGCTTCGGGATGTTTCTCCATCTCGTTGTCTTGAGCTTCAGCTGCGGAATCGAAATGTGATCTATGGGGAAAATGGGACGAAGAAATTCTTGCTCTGTCCTAGATAGCTTTCAGCAGGGGTAATCGACAGAGTATCTCGGACTCGAACCAGGAGGCACACTTATACATGAATGCCAAACGGATATTTTACATGCCCGAAAGCTAAGTGACATGCTGCTAGTATATTCTTAAGCAGGGTGGGGAGAGGAATAAGGTGAGGATCCTCATTTTTATCGGGGCGCCGACTTCGAAGAGACATTGATAAAAAAGATAAACATAAGACCTTTCTTGAATCTGGAAGAGAATAGAACAAGCTCAACCTGGTCAAAGCGCTGACAAAGGATGATTGATCCTTATTACACGTGCTTATCAAAAATGAACACCTCGTCTTTCACGCGGGTCTAGTGCATTAGTGGGGTACAATGGGCCCCTACAGGGCCAAGAATACGCAGTATCTTGGGTCCATCGGTCCACCTGGGGCTTACTACTGCTATTCATGCCCGTGGTTTGATTCCCCAAAGCTCCACATTTTTCACTTATACATCAACGTTTAGAACCGCATCTTTTCTCAATATATCAACATCAGAAAATCATGTCACGCCCATTAACGCTTCTTGAAAGATGATCGCGAAAGGCTCTTGCCAAAGGGCACCACATTCGAACTTGCGACTGCGACAAGTGATGCCGTTGTCGCTGCCCTGATCGAAGCCGGCGGCTGTATCATTCGAGGAATGGTTGGACCAGAGGACCTTGCCTTGATCAAAGAGTCCGACCGGCTTTAGATGCAGACGTCGCTTGGGAAGGGGAGTTCTTTCCCGTTCAAACACGATGCACTTCTGGAGTTGCACAAAACCTACAGCGTTCATGAAGCAAATTGTGCGCAATACTCTGTACCAGAATGCTTACAAGAAATGCTTTCTACCACGACTTATAATTAGCTCAGCGAGAAGCGGAATCTTAGCACCAACGCCACAGCTCAACAATACCATTATCTTTTCAATAGGTCCTGGAGCTGCAGATCAACCCCTTACATAGTGACGACATGATTCACTATAACGAACCGAAGCAAATGAGAGAAGAAGAATACAAAATGGCACAAGACACAGGAATTGGACTGTTCGTCGGTGGAAAGAAGGTCACGAAGTTGAACGGTACGACCAGACTCATCCCTGGTTCACACTTGTGGGATCTTGGAACGCCGCCTTTCGAGGAGCTTACATTCTATGCTGAACTACAGCCGGGAGATGCCTTCATAATGCTCTCTTCATGTTTTCACGGCAGATCAGCCAATACGACGACCGATGAAGAAAGATTTGTTTATAGCCGCTTTATGACAAAGGGATATTTTAGATAAGTAAGTGTACCACCAACATCTCCTATGACTCCACAACATCATGGTTCGCTGACTTCGAGCAATCAAGGAGGAAAACCAGTATCTCAGCAATGAACGAGAAGCCATCAAACGTATATACGATATAGAGACATTGAAATTGATGGAATATAACCTGCCGGCGCCATTCCTGGGTTGGACTTCGAAAAGACATCCGTTGAACTGCATCCTGACGCAAATATGGTCCCGAAAGATATGTACCAAAAGATATCATTTTTGGCCCAGCATATCCGATCGAACCGAAAACCTTTTGGAATTAGGAATGAAAAAGATATTCTTGTTCAAATCGAGTCTTTTCGGTTGTCCCAAATGTGACTTTGTCAGTGAGGCGACATGAAATGACGCACAAGCGAGGTGATTTCTCAACCTTGACAAAAATCACCGACGCACTGGCACACATAAATTAGAAGAGGTGGAGAATGGAGATGCCCACCACGCTGCTTTCGACGGTTATGGTCTGTATCCAAAATGTTCTCTCCGTCATTTTCCAAATAAGCGCGTCAAGTGACTCGAATCATTCCCTACGAAAGAGGATTCGCAAGGGGCGATGACACCTGCTTCTCAGGTGCTTACCATACCCTCGGGATGCATAAGATAGCTGCATAAAGGTGACCACGAGGTATGTGGGACTCTGGGGGATGTCCGGGAAAGCAAAGAATTCAAGAAAGTGGGTATTTGGACGACGAATGGATTCTCGATAATCTCGTTTCTAGACCTGTCGATTATTTGGCGCCTTTCCACTTTCGGCCAAGCGCGCCCCCCTTTATCGAAAAGATAAGCGCGTTTATTTGACTTGTCCTTCCCCACCCCTCTCAAGGTTGGTCAAGGGCCTCACAAGAATCATAAACTCTCAATTTTTGGTGTATTCGCCCTCGTGAAGCCGCTCCTCCCATCTTTGGTATTCTGTCACAATTTGTTAATTTATGACTAAATGTCTTCGATGGGTCTTTGATACCCTAAGTACCCATTGTCAAAGCAAAGTATTCCGAGCAAAGAAAGTCAGAATTTCCATCCTAACGCCCTTGTACAGGACCATCAAAATTTCCCTGCTACTCCTAGAAGCTAAGATCACTTTAGCAGATTCAACCACCCTTAGCTACTATACTAACACGATTCTCATCTATTACAAGCCATGGTGGTGTGATATCGGTCTCAGCGTCGAATTTATCTCGTTAAACGGTCCCGTCTCATTCTCGTTTGACACATCCGTTGAAGCTGATAGCCAGTATTCGATCACGTGTTTCTTTGTTGGGGCACTGAACGAAAATGGTCTATCCTGCCCCCGATCAAAAGACGGCAAGCTATTTTGGACCATGTTGCTTTAATGGTTGGAAAGGAGCATGGGCATACAGTGTACCAGACAGAAGAGGCGATTGAGCAAGAATGGATCAAGGAGCATTGGAGTCAAGGTGTTTCAAGTCCCGGTATGGGACCTGGGCTGTTGACTAAGTATGCTGATATTCTGAGAGCTCCTTGCGGCAACTTGCATTTTGCGGGAACTGAAACGGACTATGAGTGGAAGGGGTACATGGATCGTGCGATCAGAGCTGGTGAGGGAGGTGCAGAGGAGGTATTCCTGGCTTTGAGAAAGCCGGTTGGGAGTAAGATGTGAGTCCGGACAAGAGAGGAAAATACCCACAAAAGAGAGAAATACAAGGCATTGAGAGATGAGCATACCCTTCAGTGAGGAGACAACGAACAGCTGCTGATTTGAGAGCGGAACTGCAACCGTACTTGGAACAAACTCGCAAGTCCCACAATCCCATCAAACATCCTTCTTGCTCTTCTGCTTCACGCCAACCTTCTTCCCAACCCACTCCTCACTCCCACTCTCCAAATCCTCGGCCAAAAAGTCAGCAACATCTTCATACTTCGTACGATAAATCACGAGTCCGACATAAAGCCAATTCAAATACGGTCCAATCAACGGCACACTCCCCAACCAGGTCTTCTCCCAACCTGGAGGCGAAGTCGCTTTCACAAGGAGATCGTGGTGATGTGGCTTATCCAGTAGCTCGAATACACCTTGCTTCGGATTTAAAGGGTCCATTATCCCGATAGCCAGTAACGACCAACGAAGCTCACTCAGC
>Ga0302325_10007597_pt1 | contig 24016 bp, 29 predicted proteins | sample Palsa_T0_2_FD_201948 | JGI IMG/M metagenome (GOLD analysis project Ga0302325, IMG submission 201948) | Peat permafrost microbial communities from Stordalen Mire near Abisko, Sweden - Palsa_T0_2 | ecosystem: Environmental > Terrestrial > Soil > Palsa > Peat permafrost | place: Sweden: Abisko... | reverse complement strand
CTCCTACCAAGAAAGTTCCTTCCTCGTAGGAGTCATCTGCCCGTTTGGGCGGTTAAAGGCGAACTCCAACACCTAGTTGCAATTATGGCTACGGGGGAGGGGTCAAGTCAACATTCAAACTCCGTCCAACGTCAATATCAGTGGCCAACTAGAAGTTGTCTCAGCGCGCTCGGATCGGGTTCCAGTTCATGCGAAAGTCGATGTAGAGCGGGGTGATCTTGATGTGGTCGTCCGAACGATATTTCGGGAAGCTCGCCATCTTGATCAAGACCCCGATTTTTCCCGGATTGCCGTCGCTGAACTCCAGGACCTTGTCGAGAAAATCGCTCATGTTCGACGCGGAGAGTCCCGCCCGTGTCGCCGTCTCACGAGCAAATTGTTCAGCAACAGACGCGTTGAAGTCTTGAATCTCATACTTCTCGGAGCGATCAGAGTAGTAGCGCTGAAGAAATCCGGTGTCTTCCATGTGGCCGGATCGGGCCACCGCGCTGACTGGCGTGGAGCCCCATCCCATCATCTCGCGGACCGCTGCCGCAAAGGAATACGAAGGACGCTTGAGGTGATCCAGAACGACCGAGTATTCGCCTTGGTTCAACGCGTCCATCACAATTCCTTTCAGGGAGATAGGTGACTTCGTCTTGATGGCTTCCTCATTTCGAAAAGCGGTCTGTGCCCGTGGATTTTTCAGGCGCAGCAAATTATGGGCAAGACTCCGGAGCATGACGTGCGTCGTGGCAGAATCCTCACAGTAGAGGATCGACGGGAATTCCGCCAACACGCTGCGAAGCAGGAGACTCTTGCCAACGCCCGCGGGTCCATGAATAAGGAAGGGGAGCCTCTTCGCGAGGCGTTGCCTGATGCCTTGTCTTTCCTCCGCACGGTCAAAGATGAATTCCGACACCTCGTGATCTCTTGGCAATGCGCCTCGGCTGCTCATCGTCGATCTTCGTCGTTTTGCTCCACTCCCTAAGAGCGCGCTCCGCAGTCCAATTCAGGGGACAACCATCACGGGACAGTGCGCATATCTCAATGCTCGCTCGGAGACCGAACCTAACATCATCCTGGAAATCATGGATCGCCCCGGGCGGCCCAAAATGATGAGGTCCATGCCGTCCGCCTCTGCCCGGCGGATGATTTGTTCTGCGGGATCTCCTACAGCCATGCCGGTCTTGACCTCGATATCATGGGATCCCTCGAACCCAAATGCCATGACGCAGGGCATCATCTCATAAACGCTCTGCGAACGCCCTTTCGTCACCGAAAGAAAAGATTCTCCTAATCGCTTATCCGTGTAGCGACTGGCAGTGTGATACGAAAAATCGCTTCGGTGGGGAAAGAGGTTTTCACCGTAACGGTGCCTTCATGGGCTTCAACTGCCCATTTCTGCTTATCCGCTGGTTTGGGCGCATTCCGAGTACATCAAGCTGCGCCGCTCGTTGCACTGCGAGAAGATCTTCGATCAGCCGCCCCAGCCGTTCCAGCGTTACGTAGTCGAAAAGAAGAAATCGCCCAACCATGGTTGGCGCTCCAACAACAAATGCCGGACCATGCCACAATGCTCCGGATCTCGCTGCAGGCCCTGCGTTGGTGCACTGGAGCTTTGACGGTTGGCGCGCAGTTCACGACACCGAAACCGTGGACACAGGCCTTGGCCTCCACGCGCCCGACGTTCCGACAGCACACCTGACGTGTGGAACGAGCATCGTCTTCACGTTCTATTGGCGGCAACAACAGGGCTGGGAAGGCGTGGATTTTACCGTCGACGTGCAGAACGCATGACGCAGACCTTGGGAACCTTCTTTCATCTCAGCGGGCACGACCCGCTCCTTTTTCCTGGGTAGCTCCGGACGTCTCGAAGTGGAGAATCGCGAATTCGATTCTCATGAGGTGGCCGTATTTGCGGCCACGGGCGCTTTACTCGGCAATGGGCGAGGAAAGGGGCTCGATAATCATTGGTTGCGGGTTGAGGAAGAAATGACGCTGAAAATACAAAGCTACGTTAACCAGCGCGACCATCACGGGCACTTCCACCAGGGGGCCGATGACAGCCGCGAATGCAGCTCCTGAGTTGATGCCGAATACTGACACCGCCACTGCAATCGCCAGCTCAAAATTGTTGGAGGCAGCCGTAAATGCCAGGGTTGTGGTCTTGGAATAGTCGGCACCCAATTTCTTGCCCATGTAAAAGGACACCAGAAACATCAGCACGAAGTAAATCAGGAGCGGCACGGCGATGCGCAGGACGTCCAAGGGCAAACGAACGATGTACCCACCTTTCAGCGAGAACATCACCACAATCGTGAATAGAAGGGCAATCAGTGTCATCGGGCTGACGCGGGGGACGAAGTTCCGCTCATACCAGTCCTGCCCTTTAGATCGAACCAATGCAGTACGAGTCAGAAATCCGGCGAGAAACGGGATTCCAAGATAAATGAAAACACTCTTCGCAATTTCTGCGATGGACACATTGACGATGGTGCTCCGAAGGCCGAGCTTGGCGGGAAGGACCGTGATGAAAACCCAGGCGTAGAGGGAGTAGAAAAAGACCTGAAAAAGAGAGTTGAAGGCTACCAGGCCAGCCGCATATTCCGTATCGCCTCGCGCCAGTTCGTTCCACACAATGACCATGGCGATGCAGCGCGCGAGACCGATCATGATGAGTCCAGCCATGTATTCCGGATATCCGCGCAGGAACACAACGGCCAGAAGAAACATCAGAATCGGCCCGACAACCCAGTTCTGGACGAGTGAAAGGCCTAGCACTTTCTTGTTGCGAAAGACCTCGTGTAGATTCTCATATCGCACCTTCGTGAAAGGTGGATACATCATTAAAATCAATCCCGCCGCAATTGGAATGGAAGTCGTACCGATGTTGAAGCGATTCAGAAACGGTACGACTCCGGGCACAAGCCAACCCAATACAACGCCCGCGACCATCGCCGCGAAGATCCACGCGGTCAGATAGCGATGGAGAAAACTGAGACGACTGGTTGGCTTCATTTGTGGTTCCATGCAGCCTCGAAGTGAGGCATTTTGTCGAAAGCCCGTTGCTATTGTTTGGTAACGGGTGTCGTCGTCTGTCCGATGTTGTCGAGTTCCCTCTTAAGTGCGAGGCTATCGAGAGTCTTTAGGGGAAGACAGAGCAAGAGGCTGATTCTGCGCTCTAAAATGAAAAACGCATGGCGAAACGCCCGTTCCACTTCCGCTTTGGTTCCCTGGACCGCCGCTGGGTCTGGAACGCCCCAATGGGCGGTCACCGGCTGTCCGGGCCAGATCGGGCAGACCTCCTTCGCCGCGTTGTCGCAAACCGTAAAAACAAAGTCCAGTTTTGGAGAGCCGGGCCGGGCGAATTCATCCCACGCCTTGCTTCGCAAACCCTCGATTGGAAGGTGGGCCATTTCGAGCTGTCTCAGGGCTTCCGGACGAACCGTTCCGGAAGGACGACTGCCAGCGCTGTAAGCCGTGAAATTGGGCCGGCCTTTGGAGTTGAGAATGGCCTCAGCCATGATCGACCGCGCAGAATTGCCTGTGCACAGGAACAAAGCGTTGTAATGTCCTTGCATGCTGGTTAACTCCTAATTGCAGCAGGTCGGTCCGCAGCATGCTTTCGCTCCTGCGTTTGCGGGCTTGACGGCCCGGACGAAGGCGCTCAGGAATTTGCCATCTACCTCCGATGCGATCGCGTCCGCATCGACGCCGGCCGCCGCGAGAAATTCTCGAGCATCTTCTGCCCGATAAATTCGCGTCGGCTCGATGTCGATTTGCTCAAAACCCGCTGCGGAGAGTTTGCTGCGATATTCGTCATCTCCGAGCGCCCCCGCCACGCACCCGACCCACAGGAGCACGCTTTGGCGGATTACTGGAGTGATTGCGCCTCGCGTCACAACATCGGAAACGGCAATGCGGCCGCCCGGTTTCAGCACACGAAACGCTTCTCGCAACACACGGTCTTTGTCTGCCGAAAGGTTGATCACACAATTCGAGATAATCACGTCGACCGAGTTGTCGGGCAGAGGGATCTGCTCAATCTCGCCCTTCAGAAACTCGACATTCTCCGCGCCCGCTTTGCGCTTGTTCTCGTCGGCAAGCACCAGCATCTCGTCCGTCATATCGAGGCCGTAGGCTTTGCCGGTGGGGCCGACCCTTTTGGCGGATAACAAGACGTCGAGGCCGCCGCCCGAGCCGAGATCGAGAACCACTTCCCCCGCATTCAATTTCGCTAACGCAGTCGGATTCCCGCATCCAAGCGATGCGAGCATGGCCTCCTCAGGAACCTGGCCCGCCTGGGAGGGGTCGTACAGATTCGAAGTGATTGGGTCGCAACCCAACCCGCTCGCTGCGGTGGCTCCACAGCAACTGCTTCCGCCACTGTTCACTCGCAAAGCTGCCCGGCCATACTTTTCTTTGACTACTTCCTTGATGTCGGTGGCGCTCATGATGCTTTCTCCTATCTACAAAGCTGAACGACATTTTGCGGTTTGACTGCTTTGTTTCGAGTGCAGCATTCGGCGTAAAGGAATTGCAGCAGTTCCTGGAGCGCGTCCGTGTTGGCCGTGTACCGTAAGAAGGTACTTTCGCGGCGCGCGTTAACAAGCCCTTCGTTCTTCAATTTCTCCAGGTGGTGCGAAAGCGTGGAGTTCGGAATGTCCAACTCCGACTGGATGTCGCCTACAACCAAACCATCGGGATGCGCGGACAAAAGCAATTGCATGATGCGAAGGCGTGGTTCGGTGCCCATGGCAGAAAGCATGTCAGCGTATTTTGCCACGCGTTCGGCGTTTTTTCTGGATGAGGCTACCGGCATATTTCGATCTTTGCAGAAATATGGTTATCAGTCAAGCTCCTTTGTTGCGTCTAATCCATAGTTGACACTAAAACCCGGCGGAATTTCGACTACTCCGTTGAATTCCTTCGGGGTGCGCTCGCCCCCGATAATGTCATGAATGCGTTGACTTCGATGCGTATCTTTATGTTGTACTTCGCATTGTTGGCTGTTCTTGCTCTGTGGCTAGGAGCGAGTACCCGGCCTTCAACTCATCGTTCATCGCCCTTTCTGATTCCCGAGGGATACACGGGTTGGGTACGCATCGAGTTTGAGGTGCGGAGCGCGCCGCCGTTGCCGACGGAAGGCGGCCAGTATGTTTTCAAAATTCCTTCGGATGGAGTACTCCGAACGCCTTCCGCTGAGCAATATGGATGGGCAAAGGATCAGTACTATTACTATTCCGCACAGGGAGTGCGCGGACTCTCAGACTCCGGACCGGCAGAACTCATTTGGGGCAAGATCAACGGGCAAGAATTCGGCGCTACGAGGGAGCGAAAATACGAGGAGTTTTTTGGGGGGGATGAGCAGCAGTTTAAGGATCAAGTGTAGTAAGAGGGAGCGTGTTCCGGTTCACGCGTTCAAAAGAAGCTTCAACGGCCGCAGTTTCGGACCGTTCGAAAGCAGTATTTCCCAGAGCGCTTTTGACCGAAGAGTGGCTAGCGGTCCAGCAACACTCCCATTGCATCGGCCTCGCCCCAAGCCTTGACGTACTGGGCTTTCCCAATGGTTCCTGGGCCGTTTGGCCCCATTTCGTAATAGACTTTCGCGTCCAGCGGGAACCGCCGAAGCACCTCGATTAACTCGTTCACGGTCCATTCTTTGTCCGCCATATTATCCAGATCCGTGGTCGCGAACCTACGTTGACGCCGTGTTGTTCAAGTGGCCCGTTGCGGACGCCTTAAATCCTGCCGAGAACTAACAGAATCACGACGATGAACAGGATCACTCCCACGCCCCCGGTCGGGGCGTAACCCCAGTCACGGCTATGCGACCACCGTGGCAGCGCTCCGAGAAGCGCCAAAACGAGAATCACGATCAATATAGTTCCGAGCATTTTCTTGTTCCTTTTCCCCGCGATAGGGGGAAGGGCGCGAGCCCCGCGGCCCGCGCCGATTATGGTTGACTAACTGCGTAAATAGCAACTACGAGGTGAAGCTGAGTTCAAGATTCACGCCGGGATAGCTAGCGTTGCATAGGTAATACACGCCATCAATCTCGATAACATAAACGTTCTGCGTGTAGAGCCAGTTGCTCGGCCACACACCCACGAACCCGAACGAATAGCCGCCGTACTGGAAGCGGTGATTGTTATAGTCGCCCTGGCTGACACGAAACGTGTGGCCCTGTCCGAATTTGGCCTTGAAACGGTCGTCGGGAATACGGCCGGGCTGAGCCTGGGCTGCCGGCTTAGCCTGTGCGTGCTGCTCCTGCGCAGGCTTTGCTTCGGGCCTGGCGTTCTTCTCTTCAGGCTTAGCGTTCTTCTCCGGCTGGGCGTTTTTCTCCTCGGGCCTCGCCGGTTGCGCTTTCTTTTCGGTTTCCTTGGCCGCCGGCTTGTCTTTCTGTTCCTCCTGCGGGTCGTGCTGTTCCTGGGCGAACGCCGGAGCGATAACTCCGAGGCTCAAAGACAGAACTGCAGTGCTAATAATTCCGACGAGCTTCATAGGGTATTGCCTCCACTATCGATTCGATTTGCTACCTACCATGCTTCTACTGCAAGCTTCCTGTCGTCGGGTTGACTGGACTGCCGATGGCTTCGCCGGAGACCAGAAGTTCCACTCTCCGGTTCTGCTGCCGACCCGCGGAGTTATCGTTAGAAGCTACCGGTAAAGTGTTGCCGAAGCCGCGCGACGAAACCGAGTTTGCCGAGACTCCTTCTTGCACCAGGTAATCGCGCACCGATCCGGCACGATTCTCTGACAATGTCTGGTTCATATCGTCGGTACCCACGTTGTCCGTGTAGCCGCCGACTTCAATGTTGAGCCCGGGGTAGGCGAGCAGAATGCCGGCAACTTTTGCCAGCTTCTCTCGCGCACCTGGCTTCAGTGAAAACTTTCCAGTGTCAAACAGAACATCGGACAGGCTGACGATGAGTCCCCGCGCAGTTTCGCGAGTCTGGAGAATCGAGTTCAACTGTTCCGACAATCGTGTGCGCATGGCGGCTTTATCGCTCTCCGCCTGTTGCGTGGCCTGCTGCGCCGTCAGAGCGTCCCGACGCGACTGGTCGGCATCGGCCTGGGCGGCGGAAAGTGCGGTTGCCGAGGAAGCCTGGTTGGCCGCATTATCGGATTGAGCTCTGGCGGTCGCTGCTTGTGCATCGGTGGTCGCATTCCGGGCGTTTGCCGCATCGGACTCGGCCTGGGCCTTTGCAGCCTGAGCCTGTGCGTTGTCCGATTCTGCTTGAGCCGCTGCGTTTTGTGCATTCGATGCATCGCGTTGTGCGCGGTTTTTCTGCCGGGTTGCTTCATCTGCGCGAGCTTGGGAATTCGCCTGGGCATCGGCGGAATCCTGGCGTTCGTTGGCCAGGCGGACTTCGTCCATCTTCCTGACTGCGATAGCGCGCGCATCTTCAGCGGTCTGAACGGCTTCGCGGGAAACTGCGATCAGCTGCTTTTTGGGGGCGCCCTTTTCCGTGGCAAAACTGTCCGCGCTATCCATCAACTGGACGGCACGCTGATAACTGTCGCTGGCGTACTGGTCGGCTCCCTCGGATTGAGCGATGCGCAACGCATTGCGCGCTTCGAAGAATTCGAGCGGCAACCGCGCATTCAAAACCACCGGATCGAATTTGTAGCCGGTGGGAATGTATCCGCCGCGCTCCATGAGCTCATACTTTGCGTTTACCGCTTCGATCGTTCCCTTGGTGTCCTCGCGAACCACATTCTCGAGCACGACCACGTTGCTGGGCTGGCGCACTGCGTAATAAGGCTCTGCAGTAACGATCATGGCAAAGGCCTGGAGGTCCGTGGTCACGTGCAACTTGCTGCGATGGTTGTCGCCAACTAATACTTCTCCCAGGTTCACGGCGCGGCCTTCGGGTGAAATCGCCCACAAAACATAAGTGAGATACTCGTTGCCGAAGCTGGTCGGCCTGTCCAGGCCGCCGAATTCTGCTTCGATCTCGATGGATCCTCGTTTGCTGTTGACCTGGGCTACACCATCCGCCGAGCGCATCAAATCCGTGCCCGCGAAATCCATTTTGGTCGATCCGCTGCGATGCCGGTAATTGACGGCTTGCACGCTGCGGCTGACCACACTTACGCGGAACACAGGCATGGGGCCGGCGCCGCGTTCCACCACAAGAGTTGTTTGCGAGTTGGTTTGTGCAAATGCGCTCAAACCGAGGGTGATGCCTGCTGCTAACAAAAACTTGGCTTTCATAGGATCTCCTTGGGGCAGATTTCTGCCCTGCTGCGCAATCTAGAAGCTGGAATTTCGCGGGGCCTGGTTGTTCAGGGAGCCTCGCTCACACGTCATCCTTTGCCGATGCGGATGCCGGAAAAGGCGTGAAACAGACCAAAAACATTCAGAATCCATAGAACCAGCGCAATCACCACAACGCCGTTTAAGATTGACTTGACGGTTGACTGCATGGGGATGAAGCGATTCACCAGCCACAGGAGAACACCCACCACAATGAGAACTTCCAGGAGTTGAATTAACGGCATGATCTTGACCTTCCTTGTGGAGCGAGTAAGTGTTGCGAGTAAGTTTCGTAGGCGAACCCCTCTCATCCGCTGGAGGTGTGGCCCCGATCTCGAGTTTTAGAGAGCGTTTTAGGGTCGAATCGTGTTCCCCGCAAGGTTTGGCGGTACACACGGATGAAGACTGCTGATTGGTTGCGTTGTCGTGACCCGGATCGTTGTGACCAGATCACGTCCTGACCCCAGCAACCTTGAACAATTTCAACAATGCGAGCTGCGAATCAACGGTCGCGGCCCGTACTTGGGGTCAGTAGAAAAAGAATGCCATGCCCTCGCCTCTGCGTCTGTGCAAGATAGCTCACATGCGAAGAATGAATGTTCGCGGGGGTGAAACGATCAGGGCGGCAAGGTCCGGGTGAAAGGATCGGAGTAAGAGATAAAAGCGCGTAAGCTTCAGTGCAGAATGGGAATTCGTCCCCAATCGGTAATCCGAGAAGCGTCGAACGGCATCGGTGCATTCGGATCCGCGTCGGGCAAATCGAATTCCCGACCGCAGTCGAAGCAGACCCGGTAGGTGCGGCTCTTGATCGTAAACACACGGCTCATGTGTTTATGCCGGCAGCGAAAGATAAATTGGAATATGCCGAGCAACTGGGTCATAAATCCTGGGCGCGTTGCCGGCGTTCACAACTTCCGTTGGTATCGAGCCACTCAAGAAGCGAGCGAACGCTGGCCCGAGCCAGGGCAATCGCGCAATCGGCGGCCCCGTAGTAAATGTTGAGGGTGTCGCCGTCTGCGTCCAGGGTGTATCCGCAGGGGAACACAACATCGTCCACATCGCCTTGGACTTCGTATTTCGCCTCTGGACCAAATATCCACGAATCGCCGCGCAGCAGGCACTTTTCCGGATGCTGAAGATCGAACAGGGCCAAGCCCAATCGATACAGGCAGCCTGATGGCGTGTGCCTGACTCCGTGGTATAGAACCAGCCATCCCGTGGAAGTTTCGATGGGCGGCGGCGATAGCCCGATTTTGTTGGCATCCCACCAGGCGCCGCGCCGCGCTTCCAGCATCAGCCGGTGTCTGCCCCAGTAACGCAGGTCGGACGAGTAGGAAATCCACATGTGCGCTCCGAGATTAGTGGCCGGACGATGAATCAGCGCCCAGTAGCCGTCGATTCTCCGAGGCAGAAGCGCGGAGTCCTTGTCATCCGGCGGCATGATGACACCGTAGCGCTCGAAAGAGCGGAAGTCTTTGGTCAGGGCCAGCGACACGCCCGGGCCGCCGCGGGAATAGGAAGTGTAAGTGACGACGTATTGCTGCAGTTCGGGAACGAACGTGATGCGCGGATCTTCAATGCCCCAGATTTCCTCTGGATAGTCCTTCGGGCTGGGCATTAGCGTGGGTTCTTTGTCGATCTCCCATCCGTCGACGCCGTTGCGGGAGCGAGCCGCGCAAAGATGCGACAAGCCGCGGCGATCTTCCACGCGGCAAAGCAGCAGCGTGGTGCCATCCGCCAGTCGCGTCGCACCCGCATTGAATACGCTGTTGATCGGGTACGGCCAATCTTTATTGGTCAGGATTGGGTTCGCGGGATGGCGGAGCAGTAACGGCTCGAAGTCGGTACTCAGCAGGCTAACAGGCTTTTCTACAGGCATGGTCATGAATTGATATCCGTTCGTTGAGACTCTGGTGGTTCAAACTCAGGAAGCGATCGCATTTCGACGAGCGCCATCAGGAACGAGAGCGTGGATTCTGCTCCCTGGTTTTCGTTGGCGCGGTCGGGATGCAGGCCGTCCCGGCACCCCCCCGTGACTGAATCATAGAGCGGGAGTTGGAGATCGTTATTGCCGAGGAACCAGTTGAACGCCGACCAGGCTTCGTTCCGCCAGCGGCCGTCCCCGGTTACGCGATAGGCTTGCAGACACGCAGAGACCGCGCCCGCGGCTTCGATGGGCTGCTGATCGAAGCGGGCTTTCTCTCCACCCTGGTGATAAAACCCTTGTGAACCGATAGGCACGAAGTGGCCGTTGATTTCGCAGCGTTGTGTTTGCGAAAGCCAATCCAGCGAGTCGAGGCCAGCGGAAACCATGCGGTCATCGGAGCAAGCAGAGCCTACTAACAGCAGAGCCTGGGGCAATCTCGCGTTTCCGTAGGCCAGGACGTTCTCGAACCACTTCCACTCGGGGGTTCGGACGGACTCATACATTTCGAGCAGCCGCTGGCTGAGAACGGATCGCACTTTCTGCGCATCGCGATCGCCCGAATACGACGTGAGATATTCCTGAATGCCGAGCAGAGTGTAGGCCCACGCCCGCGGACTGCTGAATTCAACCGCCGCCGGGAGCGAATATTCGAATAAACGCCCAGCCGCGCCCCGTAATCCCTGCTCCCGCGATCGACCCAGAACCGTTCCCAACGCCCACAAAGCTCGCCCATGAGAGTCTTCGGAACCCACGGGCTCGTTCCACCGGCGGTCATAGCGAAGGAAGTTTCTGAATCTGCCTTTTGCCGGACTGAAAGCATGCTCCAGGAATGAAAGATAGAGGCCGGCGGAATTTGCGGAAAACGAGCCTGCGTTTCCAAATCGTCCTTCATGTCGTCCTGCATCGGGACGCCCCGGTAGATGTTCGGCGTTCGGTTGTTCCAGTTGCACAGCGAGTATGAGAGCGCGGGCGTTGTCGTCGGTGGCGTATCCCTCTTTGCGGTTCGGGATGGTAAAGATGGAGTGCTGCAGCATTCCAGTGTCATCGGTCATCCGGCTCAGATGAGTCAGTTTGAGCGGAGGCAGCTCATCCAGAGATTCTTGAGTCAGCGATTTGCGAGTGCTGCGCGCCGAAGACTGGACCCTCGGATTCGCCATGCGGTCACCACGAACCCGCGAGAAACTTTCCATGTAACCCTGCGCCACGCGCTTCCAGACCATTTCCCGCGCGAACAGGTAAGCCCGTTTTCGCATAGCATGGCGAATTGCGGGAGTGTCCAGGAGTTCGATCGTCTTTTGCGCGATCGCGTCCGGATTTTCGAATGGAACCAGCGCGCCCCGACGGTCGTCCAGCAACTCGATGGCGTGCCAGTAGGGAGTGGAGATGATCGCCTTGCCCGCCCCCAGCGCGTAGGCCAGCGTACCGGAAACCACTTGCGCCTCGTGCCGATACGGCGTGATGTAAATGTCGGCGGCGCCAATGAATTCAACCATTTCTTCGGGACTGACGAAACGGTTGTGGAAGATCACTTGCGATTCCACTCCCAATTTTTTCGCCAAAGCCTGCAGGGACTCACGGTACCGATCTCCCTCGCGGCGGAAAATGTGGGGATGGGTCGCGCCGGCAACCATATAAACCACATGCTTGTGTTTGGACAAAATCTGCGGCAGCGCCTGAATCACGTTTTCGATTCCCTTGTTCGGCGAGAGCAAGCCGAACGTAAGCAGAACCGCCTTCCCTTCCACTCCGAACCTGTCTTTGTAGAAATTGGGATCGAGGAATGGCAGGTCTGGAACGCCATGCGGCACCATATCGATCTTGCTGCCTGGAACTTTGAAAATTTCCTGCAGGAACTGGGACGACAGCTGGCTCATCACGATGAGGCGGTCCGAGAGTTCAGCGATCTCCTCCATCACCCTCATCTGGTTGGGGTCAGGCTCGCGCAGAACCGTATGCAGCGTGGTAACCAGAGGCATTTTCAAGCCGCGCAGCAGATGCAAAATATGGCTTCCGGCGGGGCCACCGAAAATTCCATACTCGTGCTGCAGGCAAACCATGTCGATATTGTTGAAGTTCAGGAATTCGGCCGCATCCTCATAGGACTTCACGTCGTCCTGAGCAAGCGACCATCGTACCCGCGCGGGATAGTCGTATCCCTCTTCGGTGTCGTTGACCGGAAGCGCCATCAGCCGGGCGGTTCCGTACTCGTCGGCAATGGCGCTGCATAGATCGGTGGTGAACGTGGCGATTCCACAATGCCGCGGAAGGTAGTTTCCGATTACCGCGATCCGGCTGGGCAGGGACGGTTTCGATTGCCATCGCACACTTGCAGCTGAAGTTTTTCCCCGCGGGAACAGGCGAGGGCTGACGACTTCCAGGGCCGGATTCGGAAACACTGTGATAGGTAGCGCCATTTTTCCTATTTCTGGTGAGAACAATTCTCCCTAACCAGCCCTTGCAAGGACCACAGAACGAATACGAAGACAGATTAAAGTTAGCCTCTTGTCAGTATTCAACGAAAATGGATTGCGTACTGGTCACAATTGACCAGAATCCTGGCGCGAGACGGCGCAAGGTCCAGCTATGAAAGTCCAATCGAAGAAAGAGTTGGCGGTTCGCTGTCCTGCCCGCGGCGCGAAACCCGGCGAAAAATGTGAGCTGAGCACTGGCCAGCCCCGCACGGACCCGCATCGCGAACGCCGAGCACCAGTCGAGGAAAAGTAAGCGGTTCAGGATCTTCAGGTCAGGCGCGGGCTCGACCGGAACTGGTCTCATGCGCTAAGAACCGGCGCTATGAACCAACACGCAAGCGAGCCGCGAACCGAAGCAGCCCTCAGCCTTTGGCCCATTCCGCGTTGTGCTGGGAAGTATGCCGAGCCGCGTGGCCATCCAAAAAGCAGCTCTCCTGCATGTGGCGCGAGTGCGCGGAAACGGTCACATAAGGCACTCCCAGAAAGCGCCGAACAACGATCCCCGTGACCTCTAGGCCATTGAAATGTTGCGGCTTCACTTTCGCTAGAATGCGCGTCAGCGCTTCTTGGATTTTCTCGGCCCCAATCGTTCCAAAGAACGATGCCTTGAATTCTGGAGCCATGAAAAAGAAATTCCATCCCGCAGCATGGATCTTGCGATCTAGAGTGGAGCCATCCACAATTTTGAGCAGACTCCACTCCCCGGAACAGGGCTCACTTTCCAACCCAAGAAGTTGAGGCTTCCCGGGCCATTCTTTCATCAGGATCGAGCCAACTTGAACCTTGCTGGGCATACTCTTTCTTACCCGAGGTGAGAATAGATTTCCGCTCTTCGCACCACCCATAATGGGCCACGCGACGAAAAGAAAATGCCCAAAAGTGACCACTCTTTCTGAAATTTGCCGAAGTTAAGAATAGGAAGTTAAGAATAGGAAGCTAAGAATAGTCTGTGACGATTCGAGCGTCCGAGATTCTCGCGAACTGGCCCGTCCGAGGGCTATCATTGAAGTAGGAAGTGAGCACCCAGGTGGCAGCAAAAAGGAAAAACCGATTCGACCCCAAAACCTTCCTCGCGACCATGGGTGTGGGCAGGAAGATATTGGCAATTCCAAAAAAGCAAACGATATTTGCGCAAGGAGACGGCGCGGACGCTGTCTTTTACGTCCAAAAAGGTAAAGTGCGGCTCACCGTGGTGTCGAAGGTCGGCAAGGAAGCCACAATCGGGATCGTGAGCGAGGGCAACTTTTTTGGAGAGGGCGCGCTGGCAGGCCAGCTTCTACGGATGGGTTCGGCGGCGGCCATGACGGATTGCGAGATTCTCCGGGTGGAGAAGAGCGCGATGATGGAAGCCCTTCGCCGCGAACGCGCTCTTTCCGAGATGTTCGTGGCTTATTTACTGGCGCGCAATATCCGTTACGAAGAAGATCTGGTCGACCAGCTGTTCAACTCCAGCGAAAAACGGCTGGCCCGGGTCCTGCTGCTGCTCGCTCATTTCGGCAAGGAGGGCATTCCGGAAACCGTAGTCCCCAAAATCAGCCAGGAAACCCTGGCCGAGATGGTTGGTACTACGCGCTCGCGGGTCAGCTTCTTCATGAACCGCTTCCGGAAGCTGGGCTTCATTCACTACGCTGGCGGCACAGACGGAGCGCTGCAGGTACACAGTTCGCTGCTCAATGTAATTCTGCACGATTGAGCGCATCTCGCGAACCACAGCGTCACCCTCTTTCGACAGCTTTCAGACCGCGCTGCGTCCGCTCAACAGATTGATAACCACCACAATCAAGGCAACGACCAGCAGTATGTGAATCAGACCACCGGCTATGTGCAGGCTAAAGCCCAGGATCCACAGAATCAGAAGCACAGCAACAATCGTCCAAAGCATGTCAGTCTCCTCAGTTCAACTTTCTCGTTCAACCTTTTGCGTTCAGCCTTGTGGTGCATCCTTCCGCCCAGCGGGAACACCTCTGAGCGGCTTTCCGCACTCCAGGCACAATCTTTTGGCTCGCGGCGTGATCAACCCGCAGAACGGGCACATCCTTTGTGATCGAACTTCCTGCGGTTTCAACGTCGCGACCAACTTCTCGAGCGAATCAGGCAAGGCAGCGAGCCATTTACGAACTCGATTGCGGAGCGGAGGATGATAGGGTTCCATCAACGCACCTTCTTGTTTTCCCCCAGACGCCTGGGAACATTTCATCACCGGGCAGGAAACGGAGTGAGCAAGCGTCTCGCGAATCACACCCCCGACATCGAATCGTGACATTTCAAGGCGAAGAATTCTGAGCAGGATTGCTCACCTGCCGAAAAAACGTTCGGCCCGGCAAGATGAGAATTGATTCATCTGCCATGATGCGAAAACGAAGTGAGCAATTCAGATCAGCTATTGTCAGAGGCCTGCGCGATCATCACTGCGGAGGCGGGCACTTCTGCTGGTTCCCTGAACTAAGTCAGCCATCTGGGGTTCTCTCCTCTTAAAGTTCTGCAATTCAGTTCTGCAATCCGAAAGGAATAATTTGATGAAGAAGACAATTTCGCTGCTGTTGATGAGCATGATAGGCCTGGTCGGCACGTACGCCTTCGCCGGCTCTGACCGGGAAGACGCGATCGACCGCATGCAAAGGTCCGTGGAAGTTCTGCAGTCGATTATGGCGGCGCCTGACAAAGGCATTCCCGAGGACGTGTTGAACGCCGCCAAGTGCATCGTTGTAGTGCCAAACTTGCTTAAAGGCGGCTTCATCATTGGCGGCAAACACGGCCGCGGAGTGGCCTCGTGCCGCACGCCGGAAGGCTGGAGCGCTCCCGCATTCGTTTCGGTCGGTGGTGGCAGCTGGGGATTGCAGATCGGCGTTGAAGGCGTGGACCTGGTCATGCTCGTCATGAACGACCGTGGTCTGCAGCATCTGCTTTCATCCAAGTTCGAACTCACCGGTGAAGGATCGGTGGCCGCAGGCCCAGTCGGCCGTCACACCTCCGTCGGAACGGACATATTGCTCAACACGGAAGTGTTGACCTACTCGCGCTCGAAGGGTGTATTCGCCGGCCTGACGCTGGAAGGTGCGGTAATCGAGCAGGACAACGACTCGACTCGCGCTATTTACGGCCATCACATGATGTTCCGCAACATTCTTTCAGGCCGTGCGACAACTCCAGAAAGCGGACAGGCGTTTGTGCAGGCTGTATCTGAAGCCGGCCACCAGGCCCACGTCGCGGAAGCGAGATAAGACAGCAAGCAATCATTTGCATTGGAACGCAATCAGCAACCAAGCTTTGTGGCTGACCGGAACCACAGACCAGTTCCGGTCAGCGCCACAAAGATGTCTACGACGGCCTCTCGACACCGAGGGGACGAACCCTCCGGAAGGCGGACAACGTGAACGTGAGTCAACGGAAGTGTCTTTGGGCACCGGCGGCCTGTCTCTCTCTTTCCATCTGTCTTTGTCTCTGGTCTCTTCTGGGCTTTTCTCAATCCTCCGATCTTGCACAAAACGCGGGCGGCCAAAATCTGGAAGCCTGCAAGGCTGGGCGTGCGGACTGCGATCAGTCTAGGCTGACAGCGACACAATTGACGGAAGTGGCTTCCGCCAGCCATGAGCGAAATGTTGCGAACTGCAGAAATGGCTACGATTCCTGCGACCATTCGAAACTCTCCGATCCCGAAGCTGTGGCGTTGGCGGTGGCCGATCATAAGCGTAATGTCGCCGACTGCAACGAAGGAACGCAATCTTGCAACCCCTCCAAACTGACGCCGGCCGAAGCGCGTGATTCGTCCGCGGCGGCTCACCGGCGTAACCTCGCCGACTGCAAGGACGGATCGGGGGCATGCGACCGCTCGAAGCTGACCCCGGCGGAAATCGCCACCGCGGATGGTTCCAGGCAGCAACTCAACGCATCCGACTGCAAGAACGGCACCGGGCTTTGCGATCATTCCCATCTGACTCTTTCGGAAACGAAGGAAGCAACCACCGCACGACACCAGCGCAACGCACAAAACTGCGTGAATGGCTGGGATGACTGCGATCACTCCATGCTTGCCCCCTCCGAAGCGAAACAAACTGCCTTCCTGGAACACCAGCGCAACCTGTCTGCCTGCAGGGACGGGCAGGAAACCTGTGACTACTCGAAACTTAGTTCCACGGAAACCAAGGTGCTGGCCGACGCCGAACACAAACGCAACTATGTGGCTTGTCTGAAGGGATATGGCTACTGCGACCGCTCCCGGCTTACATCGGAAGAGACTCGATCGCTCCAACCGAAGGGACGTTGATTCGCAAACATTGATTTGCGGAAATTGATTTCTGGAGGTCGCGAGAGATCGGCGCGACGCATAAAACTATGATTCAACGACAATGTCCGGAATGTACGAGCGAATTAGTAAGAGCCCGGCGTGCCGACAATCAACACGAGACCGGGATGGCAGCCTTTTCCTCTCCTGGCTGGCGCTGCAGCGTGTGTGGGGGCGAATTTACCACGGAGCAGGTCCGCGAAAGCAAACGGTCAAAGTCCATCGCAGTCGAGCCCGCGTAGACGGGTCTTGCCGTCTGGCTCACTTTATCAACGCGCTGCTGCCAGGTTTGCGTTCCAACTCGCTGCACCGCCTCCTCCGAAGAAACTAAGAAGCTCTGCCGCTACTATCTCAGGATTGTTCAGGGAATAAAGTGTCCTGAGGCGACCATGATGACTTTGGATTGTGGAATCAAAGCCGAAGCTCGCCGCGCGAACACTTCAAGTATGGCGGCGTCGCGCGAGCCCTGAAAAATAAGCGTCGGAATCAGAAGCTGTGGCAACATCGACCGAATCGAAGCCAGAATCTCCGCGGGATCCCCAAACCTCAGCACCGACATCAAACGCCACGCGCCCAAGAACCAGATTTGAGATTGTCATGTCGGCCGGTCAGCATCCGGGATTTTCCGGCTAAATTTCTTCGCCAAGAATGCGCGCTAGTACGAATGCGTTATTGACCCGCCACCAGAAATCCCCTGACAATCCAAAACCAACTCGAGTGGCGATCGGTTTTCAAGAAAACACAGAGTTCGCATGCCAGGTTCTCTCCGGGCTCGTGCGTAGGGCATCACGGCTTTCGGAAGTGCGGAGACTTTCAGACTGGGGATGATATGAAATCGCGATTTGCATGCTGCCTGGGCTTTGGGATAGCCCTCTGTTTACCGGGCCTCGTCTTCGCTCAACAACCTGCCCCGCCGGCGGATTCGTCATCGGCGCCCGCACCGCCGCAGGCAATGTCGGCGCCTGCGCAAACCACTCCGGCCACGCCCCCCAAGCACATGCTTGGTCCGCTCGAGATTTCGGTCAACTGGCGCACTCGTGCGGAGGGTTGGAACTGGTTCGAGGGCGCCAGCGGAAACAGTGATTACGGCTTCTGGGATTCTTTGCTACGCGTCGGCATCGGGCAAACTGGGGAACACTTTGATTGGTTCCTCGAAGGCGAACAACCTTCGATTCTAGGTCTGCCAGACGACGCCGTGGTAGCGGCTCCGCAGGGCCAACTCGGCCTGGGCGGAAACTACTATGCGGCGAACCACAATCACACCAACGTCGCCAACGGATTCGTGAAGCAGGCGTTTGTGAATTTCAAGAACCTCGGACCGGCGGGCATAAAACTCGGCAGGTTCGAATACTTTGATGGTCTTGAAGTCACACCTAAGGATCCGCTGCTGGCGGCCGTGATTCAGACGCGCATTTCGAGCCGCCTGATCTCAAATTTCGGCTTTGCAGCCGTGCAACGCACCTACGATGGCGTTCAACTTACTGCGAACTCCGGGCAGAACAACGTTACCCTGTTCGGCGCGCGGCCCACGCAGGGCGTATTCCAAGTGAAGGGAATGGACGAACTGGATGTGGACACCTACTACGGCGCTTACACCCGGTCGGTGACAAGCGGACAGAGCGCGGGCGAGCTGCGAGTGTTCGCTCTGGGTTATCTCGATCACCGCACAACAGTGCTCAAAACTGATAACCGCTCCGCGGCGGTTCGCGCAACCGACCTGGGCAAGATTGAGATTGCGACGTGGGGAGCCGATTACGTTCACGTTTTCAACACCAGCGACGCCGGCAAGTTTGACTTTCTGGTTTGGGGCGCTCTGCAAACTGGTTCCTGGGGCAGTCTTACGCAACATGCCAGCTCGTTCGTGACCGAGGCCGGGTGGGAAGTACCCGTCCACGTGCTGAAGCCGTGGGTTAGCGCAGGCTATTCGTACGGTAGCGGGGATGGGAATCCCAGTGACTCTCGTCACGGCACGTTCTTTCAGGTCCTGACCACGCCGCGGCAGTACGCGCGCTTCCCTTTCTACAACATGATGAATAACGAGGACTTATACGGCAGCCTGAATCTTCGTCCGGTCTCGAAGCTGTCTCTTCGCAGCGAAGTGCACACGCTGCGGCTGGCGAACTCACATGATCTCTGGTATTCCGGTGGGGGCGCGTTTCAGCCCACGACGTTTGGTTACACGGGCCGGCCGAACAACGGCCACCGTGGTCTGGCCAACGTCTGCGATCTCAGCGCCGACTACCAACTGACCCGGTCTTTCGGCACCACTTTGTACTATGGCCATGCGTGGGGCAAGGGTGTGATTTCGGCGATTTATCCGAACGATGCGAACGGACAACTCATCTTCCTGGAGACCAACTTTCACTTCTAGAGCCGCTAATATAATTCCATTATTGACCCGCGGCGCCCAAGATGTGATCGTAATCACATTTTGAAATGAGCCTGGTTCTCGGGGAGAGCGGTAATGGCAGTTTCGAATCCTGCGGTTCTCGACGTTCATAACGCGCCAGGGGCGAACGCCAGCTTCTATGAGAAGCTCAATACGCGCTGGCACGAGCGCGGACTGCAACTTTTCATGTTCATCGTGCTGGCGCATTGGGCCGAGCATCTGGTCCAGGCTTACCAGATTTACGTGATGGGATGGCCGCGTCCGAGAGCTCTGGGCCTGCTGGGTTTGTGGTATCCGTGGCTGATCCAAACGGAAGCCTTGCACTATGGCTACGCCCTGGTGATGCTCGTTGGCATTTGGGTGTTCCGCAAAGGCTTTACCGGCGTCTCGCACACCTGGTGGATGGTGGCGTTCTGGATTCAATTCTGGCATCACATTGAGCATTTCCTGCTGATCTACCAGGCCACGACGCATCACAATTTCTGGGGTAAGCCGGTGCCCTGCAGCGTGTTGCAGCTGATCTTCCCGCGGGTGGAACTCCATCTTTTCTACAACTCGATCGTGTTCGTCCCAATGGTCATCGCCATGTACTACCACATGTTTCCTCCGCTGGGCGAGCACGGCAACATGGCCTGCACGTGCGAGTGGGGTCGCGACGATTCCGCGAAAGCTGCCTGACCCAGGTGTGGCGAAGCACTTTGAAGCAGCAACTGGCGAGATCGCTCGCAGTATTTGCCTGCGCGGCAGCCCTCCTCATCGCGAGCTGTTCGCGACCGGTAGGATCTTCAGCTTTTGTCGCGATCGAACACGAAATCTCGCCAGAACCAGCACGGGTTGGACCCGCCACGGTCAGTTTGAGGTTGGCCGATTCCGCCGCCAAGCCGATTACCGGCGCGCGTATTGCAATTGAGGCTGACATGTCGCACCCGGGAATGAGTCCCCGGTTCGCAGAGGCGAAAGAAACAGACCATGGGCGCTATGAGTTTCAGCTGGAGTTTCCGATGGCGGGGGACTGGGTTATCCTCCTTCATGTCACGCTGCCCGACGGGAAGAAGCTGGAACGACAGTTCGACGTGAGGGGCGTCCGACCCAACTAGGCTTGCTGTTGAATCCATCCTCCATCCCGGCTCTGGAAACTTCAGATTCGCTCCCCTTTGATCTGATGCGTGTGCCCGGCCTGGGCCATTTATTTCGCTGGCGCTATGCCCGGCCCGTGCTTCAGGCCCCGTTGCTCGTACTTAGCATCGTGATGATTCTGCACGGGTTGTTCGGGCCGTCCCTGGCGCCAAAGAATCTGGCCACAACCCTCAGCTGGCTTCACTTTCGCGGCGCGCTGGTGCTTGTGTTGCTCTGCGCGGGGAATTTTTTCTGTCTTGCTTGTCCTTTCATGCTGGTGCGTCAATGGGCGCGTCGGCTCTTTAAGCCTCGGTTCAACTGGCCTCGAGCCCTGCGCAACAAGTGGCTTTCGGTTGGTCTTTTTATCCTGATCCTTTTTACTTACGAACTGTTCGATCTGTGGTCGTCGCCGTGGTGGACGGCGTGGCTGATTGTCGCCTACTTTCTTTCGGTGCTGGTGGTTGACGGATTTTTCAAGCACGCTTCGTTCTGCAAGTTCGTATGCCCCATCGGACAATTCAACTTTGTGGCTTCCACACTCTCGCCGTTCGAAGTGAAGGTCCGCGAGCAGGATGTCTGCACGCGCTGCCACACCAAAGACTGCATTCGTGGCCGGCGTGAGCCCGTCTCCGATCTCGTGACGATCCGCGGCTGCGAGTTGGCTCTGTTTCAGCCCAGCAAAGTCGGCAACATGGATTGCACTTTCTGTCTCGACTGCGTCCATGCCTGCCCTCATGACAACATCGGCATCTTGAGCCGGATGCCGGCGAGCGAGTTGATGGTGGACCCGCTCCGGTCAGGCATCGGATATTTGTCACGCCGCAAAGATATCGCAGCGCTGGCAATCGTATTTACTCTGGGCGCGCTGCTGAATGCTTTCGGGATGGTCAGTCCCGTCTACGCGGTGGAGCGTTGGCTGGGACGAATGCTGCATGTGAGTCATGAAGCCCCTGTGCTGGGCGTGATCTTCGCGTTTTTTCTGATCCTGGAGCCGATTCTGTTGCTGGGACTGGCCGCGTGGTTGACGCGGATATGGGCCGGCATGCGGCAAGGCCTGTTACCCCTAGCCGTGCGCTACGCCTACGGATTGGTTCCTCTAGGCTTCGGGATGTGGCTGGCTCATTATTGTTTTCATTTTTTGACGGGACTCTACACGGTGATACCGGTTACTCAGAATGCGATCGCCAGCCTGGGGCGGCCGTTGCTGGGCGAGCCGCGTTGGACTTTGACGGGCCTGCCCGCCAACGTCGTGCAAGTGATTGAGATCGGATTCCTGCTGCTCGGGTTTGCAGGTTCTCTGGTGGTGACCTACGGCCTGGCGGAAGACGATTTTCCGGATCGGCCGTTGCGGGCGTTCCTGCCGTGGGCAGCGGTTTGCCTCATTCTCTGGTGCGCATCGATGTGGCTGATGTTTCAGCCGATGGAAATGCGCGCCACGCTGATGAGCGGATAGCCGGTTCAGAATTTTGTCTTAGAATTTCACTTTTGATTCTTGCTCGGGTGCATGGCGGTTACGTGGCGTTCGTTCAAGAGCATGCTGGATCGCCCTAGAAACGCGAAAAGAAATTCGGTTGGGCTTCTGTTTGTGCTCTTGCTGCTGTTGCCTGTGTCGGCGAGCGCCCACAATGGCCCGCCGTTTCCGATTATTGAGAATAAGAAAGTAGGGCCTTGTATAGTTGCCCTCTGGACTCATCCCGACGTTGGCACTGGCGCGTTTTACGTTTTTGTAGAACCCATGCCGGGCGGTTCGATTCCGAATGACTTGAAGATCACAATCGGAGTGCAGCCGCTAACCGGCCGGCTCCCGGAAGTGCTTTACACGGCCGAGCGCGTGAAGTCGAGGGGCCCGCTGCAATATAACGCTCGGGCCGCCTTCGATCGACAGGAATTATGGCGCGTGCGCCTCGTGGTGCAGAGTTCGCAGAGCAGCGGCGAAGCAACGACCCAGGTGGAAGTGACTCCTCCGGGGTTCGGCCGGTGGGACCTTTTGTTTTATCTTTTGCCGTTTCTTCTTGTGGCATTCTTGTGGTTCCGCGGAATTTCGCGCGTAAGGAGGCGCAGAAACGAACAATTAGGGAAAGGGGCTGGAACACCCACTCCCGCATAGAATGCGGGCGATGCGGACGCTCCCGATTGACTTGCGATCGGAAAACTACTTTCGATGGAGACTATTTTCTTGATGGGCATTCACTCGTTCCGTTCTTGCAACCGCGCTGTCGCCGTGTGCGACCGGCGGTCCGTCCAGTTCCGGCGAGTGGTGGCGTTACTGCTTCTGGCAGGCCTTGCATCGCTGCTTTGCGCATGCCACTCCGGCCCCAGGCTGCCGGAGAAGGGATCGAAAGCCTACGCCGATGTTGTCTCCGCATTCTATGTGGGTTTGGCGGCACTCCAGGTCGGCGATGACGTTCACGCCGAGAGCAAACTTTCTGAAGTAACTGAGCTCGTGCCCACCGAGCCCGCGGGATGGGCGAACTGGGGAGTGCTGGCATTGCGCGAGAGGGATTATGACGCGGCCGCATACCGGTTCGAACGGGCGCGCGGTCTGGCGCCGCGCAACGATCATATCTACCAACTGCTCGGAATCCTTGAAGGCGATCGCGGCCATTCCGCGCAGGCGATCGCCAGCCTGCGGAAAGCGGTGGAGCTGAATCCGAAGAATATGCGGGCCGCTTATGCGCTTGCGGAAGAAATCGAACGCGAGAGCGACACCAACAGCGAAGCTGACTTTCAGAGAGTGATTCAGACAATTCTGGCCGCGCAGCCAGACAATCTGGCGGCCTTGCTGGAACTTGCCCGCGTAGCTGCGAAGCGCGGCGATGCCGGCACACTGAGATCAGCCGTGGCGCGGATCAGCGACCAGTCCTCCACATGGCCCGCGGAAGTGAAACAGCAGCTGGCCGCAGTGCAAGCTGCAGAGGCGGGCACCGATTTGCGCGCGGCCGCCACACGAACCACTTTTCTGCGCAACGTGCTCATGCGCGTTCCCGAGTACCGCCAAAGTCTCTCCCTCATCAAGGCCCCCGCTGGTGAAGAAGCGCAGCCCTTCACTCATTTCGTGCGATTGGAATCGCCTGTGTTCAAGCCAGCGCCCGCCGACACAGCCATCCAATTCGCCGATCAGCCCGTCGGCGATGCAGGCAATCGCCGCTGGAATTGGATCGGAGCCATCCAACTCGGCAGCGCAGGCGCGCCCGTGATTGCCGAAGCCGATGGCCGCGAAGTGCATTTATCCACGGGAGCGAACCTCCCCTTTCCGGGCGGAGCGTCCCACGTTCCGCCCACGCCTGAGGGAATTCTGCAAGTCGACTTCAACTATGACTTCAAGACTGATCTGGTGCTGGCGGGCGCCGGCGGCGTGCGTTTGTTTCGCCAGGACAGTCCGAGTGCATTCACCGATGTAACCGCGGAGACCAGGTTGCCGAAGTCCGTGACCAATGCGGGCTACACGGGCGCGTGGGCGGTCGACATTGAAGCGGACGGTGATCTCGATATCGTCCTGGGCGCGAACGAGGGATTGCCAGTCGTGCTGCGAAACAACGGCGACGACACATTCCTGCCGATTTATCCGTTTGCAGGAATTTCAGGC
>Ga0302325_10007594_pt1 | contig 24020 bp, 17 predicted proteins | sample Palsa_T0_2_FD_201948 | JGI IMG/M metagenome (GOLD analysis project Ga0302325, IMG submission 201948) | Peat permafrost microbial communities from Stordalen Mire near Abisko, Sweden - Palsa_T0_2 | ecosystem: Environmental > Terrestrial > Soil > Palsa > Peat permafrost | place: Sweden: Abisko... | reverse complement strand
TGGAAGGAGAGCCTAATTTCTCTTGCAGACGTTGTTCACGCTGCAACGGCAGAGCCTAAACGCGTCCACGGCCGGAGGCCGTGGTTTCAATCTGTAATGACAAATCGCAACTGTTAGGCTATTGTTTGCCATCGCATGGCGGTGAAATTCATCATCGGTCCGGCCGGTTCCGGCAAGACGCATTACTGTTTCGAGCGAATCATCGAATCGATCCGCGAGCAGCCGCTCGGGCCGGCGATTTACTGGATTCTGCCGCGGCAGGCCACGTTCATCGCCGAGCGGCAACTCGCGTCCAGCGGCGGATTGCATGGATATTTTCGCGTCCGCATCCTCGGGTTCGAAGACCTCAGCACGGAAATTCTGAGCGAATGCGGCGGAACCGCGCTGCCCGAAATCACCGACCGCGGCCGGCGCATGATCCTCGGCCACATTCTTCGCCAGGTGCGGGATCAGCTGCAATTCTTCCGATCGGTCGCCCATCAGCCCGGCGTCGCCGCCGAGCTTGACGGAACTTTCGCGGAACTCGAGCGCGGCGGCCACGAAGCCGTCGATATCCAGCAGCAGCTTCACAGCGCCCCCGCCACCCCGGCGCTGAAGGCCAAGCTGCACGATCTGGCCCTGATTTACGCCCACTACACGAAATTTCTGGGACAGGACCGGATCGATCCCAATCGACGCCTGTCCGAATCGCTGATGTCCATCGAGCGATGCCATTCCCTCCGGAGCGCTGATATTTACGTGGACTCCTTTTACGATTTCACCGGATCAGAACGAAAACTTCTGGCCGCGCTCGGCAAAGTTTGTCCGTCCGTTTCCATCACCCTGACGCTCGATCCGCAAAGCCCATGCGTGGAGAATCCGCACCATATCCCTGATGAGATGAGTCTTTTTCATCGCGGCGAAGAGGCGTATCGCCGGCTGTGGTTCACGATGCAGGAAGAGGGCGCTCTGCTTCAGGCCCCGGTATTGCTCAAAGAGCCGCGAAGATATCTAAGCCCGCAACTCAGCCGGCTTGAACGCGCTTTTGTTTCGCCCTCAATGCCGCCCGCCAAAGCTGCATCCGAGCTTGCCGCGATTCATCTCATCAACGCCCCGGACTTTCAAACCGAGGTGGATTCCACCGCCCGCTGGATTCGCCGGCTCATCGACGAGGGAATGCGTTATCGCGACATCGTCGTGCTCATGCGCAGCCAGGATGATTATCAAACTCTCATCGAAGCCTCATTCCGCGAACACAACATTCCATTTTTCGCTGATCGCCGCCGGTCGGCTTCCCATCACCCGCTCCTGCGATTCATCCGGGGCGTCCTGACGGCGGCGATGACCAACTGGTCGCACGATTCAATGATGGCCGTCATAAAAACCGGGCTGGTCGGATTATCTGAACCCGATGCCGATGCGCTGGAGAATTATGTCCTGCTTCACGGAATCGATCATGTCACCTGGGTTTCTTCGCAGCCCTGGACCGGGCGGCGATCGGAGCGGGAGGATGCCGAGTTAGCGCCCGAATCCGAAGCGGTGAAAATGGATGCCCTGCGGCGCCCGCTGGTCGATCGGCTCATGCCGTTCGTGAAATCCGCGGGTCAATCGAACGCAACCGTGCGTTCTCTTGCATCCGCCCTTTTCCGTGTGCTGGAGGATTTCCAATGCCGGGGGCAGATCGTCGGTTGGATGGACGCTGCCGCGGCCGCCGGGCGGCTTGAAGAGGGCGATGAGCACGAACGCGTCTGGGATGAACTGGTCAAGCTGTTCGATGAGTTGGTCGACCTTTTCGGCGATGAGCCGATCTCTTTGAAACATTTCTCCGCCATCGTGGATTCCGCGCTGGAAGCCTTCGATCTGGCCCTGACCCCGCCGACGGTGGATCAGGTTCTGGTCGGCACGGTGGATCGCACGCGCACTTCGCCCGTGAAAGCGTGTGCGGTCCTGGGCCTGGCCGAGGGGCAGTTTCCCCGTGCCTGCGCGGAGAATTCGATTTTCACGGATGCCGATCGCCGCAATCTGGGCCGATGCAAGATCGATCTCGATCCCGACTCAGCCCGGCGTCTGCTGGATGAGAATTTCCTCGGCTACATCGCCCTGACGCGCGCCGGTGAGCGGCTCCTGCTCACGCGAACCGTTTGCGATGAAAACGGCAGAGCTGTCAATTCCTCGCCGCTCTGGCAGCGGGTCACGGCGGCATTTCCCACACTGCGCGCTATCGACATGCCGCGCGCCGCCGATTTACCCCCCCGCCATATCGCGACGCCCCGGCAACTGATGGGTTCGCTCATGAACTGGGTCCGCCAGGGCGCTGCCGATCACGCGTGGGAGCCGATTTATCAATGGCTCGCCACGCTCGCCCCATGTAATGATGCTGTGGATGTGGCCCGCTCTCACGCGTGGAAAGCGCTGAGTTATCGCAACGACGCCGCGCTGGAGCCGGGCCGGGCCGCCCAGTTGTTTCCTTCGCCCCTGCACACTACCGCGCGCCAACTCGAATCTTTCCGAATGTGTCCGTATCAGCATTTCGCCCGCCATGGCCTCGGCCTGCGCCAGCGGCGGCAGCGCCGGGTCGGACCGGCGGACTTGTCACGAATTTTCCATGGCGTATTGCGGCAACTGGTCAGCGAACTTCTGGATGCCGACCAATCCTGGCAGGATTTGGATGACGTCGCCGATCGCCTGTCGCGTCTGACAGCCCGTATCGGCGGACAATTGAATGAAGAGCTTATGCTTTCCACCGCCCGCAATCGTTACCTTCTCAGCCACGTTGAAAAAACTCTATCCTTCGTCGCCTCGGCGCAGAAATCGGCCGCCCAGCGCGGTGCGTTTCGACCCGCTTTAGTCGATATCGGTTTCGGCTCAAAACAGGGCGACCGCATGCCGCATCTTTCCATTCGCACCCCCGCCGGCAACGAAGCGCTGCTGGCCGGAAAAATCGATCGCGTCGATCTGCTTCCGGATGGATCGGCATCCGCGATGGATTATCGCCTCCGGGCCGAACCGCTCGATGCCGCCGGCGCCTACCACGGCATTTGCCTTCAACTTCTAAGCTTTTTGCTGGTCCTGGAAAAAAATGGCCGGCATCTGACTCACGAGGGAAACCTCTCGCCGGCGGCCGTGTTTTGCGTTCAGCTTTTCCGCTCGGTTCGTAAAACCGATCCGCAGGGCGCGCCCGGCCCGGAAGATCCAGAATTTCACCTGCTGGTCAAACCGCGGGGAATTTTCGATCTCCGCGTCGCGGGACAGTTGGATAATTCCCTGACGGATGGAAACTCCGATGTGGTTCAGCTTTTCATCAAGAAGGACGGTTCGGTCGGCCGTGCCGACAATTCTGACGCCGCGGCCCCCGCGGAATTCACCGCGTTGCTTCGCCACATCGAATCGCGGATCGGCCAGATTGCCGACGAAATCATGACCGGCCGGATTGACATCCGCCCCTACCGCATGGGCATCGAAACGCCGTGTCCGCGATGCGAATTCCGCGCGCTCTGCCGGCTCGAGCCAAGCCCTGGGTGCTACGACGATCTGGAACCGATGAAACGCGGCCAGATGCTGCAGCAAGTGCTCGAGGAGCAGGGGAAGGGAATATGAAACCGCAATGGACCGATCAGCAGAAAAAGGGCATCGAGACCGTTGGTCACAGCCTGCTGGTCAGCGCCGCCGCGGGGTCCGGAAAAACCGCCGTTCTTGCCGAACGGTGCGCACATCTCGTTTGCGCCCCGACCGGAGATTGCGATGTCGATCAGTTGCTTGTGGTCACATTCACGGAATCCGCCGCGGCCGAGATGAAAGCCAGAATTCAGCAAGCGCTGCGCAAAAGGTTGGACCGAAATCCCTCCGAGCGGTTGCGGCGTCAGGTCGGTTTGGCCGAGCATGCACACGTCAGCACGGTCCACGGGTTTTGTTTTCGGCTGCTCAAGCAGAATTTTACTCTCGCAGGAATCGATCCTGAATTTCAGGTTTTAGATGCCGATGAAGCCTTCCTGCTCCGGCAGGAAATCGCCGCCGATCTGTTCCATCGCCGTTATGAAGAGGACGCTACCGGCGATTTCCATCGCATGATTGACGCTTACGGCGACGGCCAAGATGAGTCGCTGGTTCAGCAGGTCGTCCATATCCACGAGCTTCTGGCCAGTTTGCTCGACCCGCGCGGATGGATGGACGACAGCATCGCCTCCCTGCGGGAAGCCGGAGAGCTACCGCTGGAAGATTCCGCGCTGGGCAAAGATTTGGTTCGCCAGATTGACGCCGGGCTGTCCGCACTCGTCCGCCGGGCCGACGAGGCGAAGCGATCACTGCGTGCTTTGGGCGCGGAATTTGACCCCTATGTTGGATACCTGGGGGAACTGTCCCCCTATTTCACGCATTGGAAGCAGGTGCTGAGCGACGACGGGCTCGACATGCTGGTCAGCGAGATCGCCGACTTTCGCGCGAACGCGCCGCGCATTCCATCCGTGCGCGGGCAACCGAAGGGAAAGGACTTGGCCAAGTCTATCGTCGATTCCGTGAAAAATGCCGTCAGGGAAAAACCGCTCGGCGATCTGCTGGCCTTCACAAGCGCGCAATGGCAGGCGGGCCTGCGACGAGTCGCCTCCCACGCGCGGACTTTGCTCTCTCTGGTCTCGGAATTTACGGCCCAATATGCCGAGGCCAAGGCCGCCCAGCGCGCCATGGATTTCGCCGATCTGGAACGCATGAGTCTGAACATTCTCCGCGAGGGCGATTCCTTACCGCCCCGGCCGTCGCCGCTGGCGCGGTCGCTGCACGAGCAGTTCCGGCACGTTCTGGTGGATGAGTATCAGGACATCAATCCAATCCAGGACGCGATTCTGCGGCTTCTCAGCCGCGAGAGCATCAGCGAGCGCAATGCCAATCTTTTCTGCGTCGGCGATGTCAAGCAGAGTATTTTCCGCTTCCGCCTCGCCGAGCCGGCGAGATTTCTGGAACGGCACAAGCGGTTTACCGCGAACTCGGACAAACGCGGCGGTGAAGTGATCCATCTCCGCGAAAATTTCCGAAGCCGCGAGTCTTTGCTCGCGGCGATCAACGGAGTTTTTCGGCGCCTTATGACCAGGGATGCTGCCGACATTGAATATGACCAGTCGCATCAGCTTGCCGCGGGGCGATCTTTCCCGTCGTCGGGGAATGCCCTGTCTTTCCCGGGTTCGCCGATTGAGCTGCATTTAGTGCCGAAGGATCCCGGCCATGCCGAGGGTTTGGAGCCGATGCCCAAATCCGAGCAATTGGATCGAGTCGATTATGAAGCAATCCTGGTGGCTCGCCGCATCCGTCAATTGATGGGCCGCGATGGTTCGGCGCGGATGAATGTCTGGAAAACAGACGAATCGGGCGGCTCCATATTGGCTCCGATCGAATTCCGGGACATTGTCATCCTTCTGCGAGCGATGCGGCATAAGGCGGATCGATTTACCGACATCTTACGCGCCCACGAAATCGACGTTCACAACGAAGCGGCCGGCGGACTGTTCGACGCGACCGAGGTCCGCGACATCCTCTGTCTTCTGCAAATCCTGGACAATCAGCGACAAGACATTCCGCTGGCGGCGGTTTTACGCAGCCCGCTGGCGGGATTGCCCGGGGCCGATGATTCGCTGGCGCGGATTCGGCTGGCGTATCCCGACGGCCCGGAGCCGATCCCGTTTCATGAGGCGGCACGCCGATATGCCGAGGAGCAGAACGATGAACTGGCCGCCCATCTCAAAGATTTTTTTAATCGACTCCACCAATGGCGCGATCAGGCCAACAAACGTCCGGTGGCGGAGCTGCTTTGGCATCTTTACGAAGAGACGGGATACCTGGCGTTCTGCGGCGGACTGGATGACGGCGAGCAACGCATGGCGAATCTGCTCGAACTCCATCACCGTGCCGGCCAGTTCGGCGGTTTCCTGCGGCAGGGCCTTTACCGATTCCTTCGATTTCTCGAAAGCCTGAAGGAGGAAGACGACCTTGGCCGGGCCGCGGCCATCGGACAAACCAGTAATGCCGTCCGCATTATGAGCATTCACCGATCCAAGGGGCTGGAGTTTCCGATCGTTTTCCTCCCGGACCTTGGTAAAGAAATCAATCTGTCCGATGCGCATGGGGCTATTCTGGTCGATCGGCAAATGGGTCTGGGAATGGACGTCGTCGATCAGGATCGGCTCATCAGATATCCGTCTCTCGCTTCGGTGCTGGTGAGCCAGAACCTGCATCGACAAACCATGGCGGAAGAATTGCGGCTGCTGTATGTGGCGATGACGCGGGCGAAGGAACATGTCGTTCTGGTGGCGACATGCGCACAGTCCGACCGCGACAAATGGAACACTTATGCGGACAACCCCGACGGACCGTTGTCCGCCGATGCGGTGCAGTCGGCCGAGCGGGTGATCGACTGGCTCGGTCCCATCGCCGCCATGACGGAGGCCGCGGCTTCGCCGATTTTCCAGATTTTCGAGCACAGCGCCCAGGAGGTGCGGGGCTGGAAGCATCCCCGTTATCACCGGCCGGAATTTTCCGATCGCCAGAAACGGCTGGTCCGCCTTGAGCCGCTGTCCGTCGATCCGCCGATAAGCGATGCCGCCGCGCAGTTGATCCGTCGATTTGAAACAATCTATCCGTTCGATCGATTCACGCGCGTGCCTGCGACCGCGTCGGTCACCTCTTTGACCAAAGGCAGCGCCGAAGCGCCCAAGTCTTCTTCGCCACTTCAACGGAAACTTGATACGCCGCGATTTTTTCAGCGGGATGCCATCCCCAAGGCGACCGATATCGGCAATGCCACGCATACGCTGCTGCAATATTTCAATTTCTCCGCGAATCCCGGCCCGGCGGAAATAAATCGGCAAATTGATGATCTGGTGAGCCGAAAATTCCTGCCGTCCAATTATGCGAATCTTGTCGATCGCGACGCGGTCCTGTGGCTTTTGCGGAGCGAAGTGGGAAACTTGATCCGCGCCAATCACGCGGATCTGATCCGCGAAGTCCCGTTTGCCCTGATGCGCGCCGACGACGATTTCCCGCCCACGGACGATCCGGCCGATCAGATCATGATTCGAGGCCGGATCGATCTGCTTGTCCCGGCCCCGTCGGGTCTGACAATCGTCGATTACAAAACCGATAAAGTCAGCGGTCCGGAACTCGACGAGCGGGTCGAAACCTACGGCCGGCAGATGCGTTTGTATTCCGAGGCCATCCGCAAAGTCGTCCGAAGAGAAATCTCGTCGATATTTCTGGTATTCTTATCGCCCAGACGCTTTGTCAAAATGTAAAACCGGAAGGAATTTGGAAATATGCGGATACCATGGGCTCGATCGATTACATTTGCAATTGTTCTGCTGGCGGCCGCGGGATCGGTGTTCTCGGCCGAATCGGGTGAATCGATTCACATCAGCGGCGCCGGCATTCCGGAAAGCGACTGGACCGTTGATCAGGTGCAAACGCAATTCGCCAAAGAGATCACGCCGGTCTCGTACACGGGCCACGGACATACGCACATTTACCGATGTATCCCGCTGATTTCCCTGTTGAAAGCCGCAGGCGCGCCGGTTGAATTGAAGATGGATTCGAAAAGCGATCCCGGTTTGAAGAGCTATTCCCTGCGTTTCGTGGCGGTCGCGCGCGGGCGGGATGGCTATGTGGTCGCGTTCAGCCTCGCCGAACTGTTGCCGGAGATTGGCAATCGGCATGTATGGCTCGCCCTGGACGAAGATGGCCAGCCGATGTCCGAGCAGGACGGCCCCATGCGCCTGCTGTCGCCTGACGATCAGAAACCCGCCCGCGGCGTTCATCAACTCGCTGAGATTGCCATCGTGGATACCGCCGCCGCCACGACCCGGCCCACCACCGCACCGTGAAAATTATCGGGACGCGGACAGGCGCGCCAGCGTCGTGGCCCGTCCCAGCATCAAGTCGAGCGCCAGTCGCGCGGCATTGCGGCTCGCCCCGGGACGATTCAACGTATGAATCAGGTTTCTCAGCCGGTCGCGCTGCTGCGCGAGTTGTTCTGGATTTCGCAGATATTCCAGAGCCATGTTCGCCACCGGCTCGTTCGATCCGTACCAGGGAATGAATTCCGGCACGATGGTCCGCTGGCCGTCGTTCAGCAGATTCACCAGCGAGAAGGTGCGGGTATTGAGGAGCCAGCGCGCCGCCAGATGCCAGATCGCGGGATTGATGCGATATACCACAATCTGCGGCGCTCCGTGTCCCGCCGCATGAAGCGTGGCTGTTCCGGAAACGGTCAGACACAAATCGCATCGCGGAATGAGTTGGTTGAATTGATTCAACCCGATGGTGAATGGGCCGATGGTTTCAACGCCTTCGGCTTCTTCCCGCGGAGGACTTGCCGGATATTTCGCTTCCAGGAACCGTTTCACCAGTTCATGCGTCGCCGGCATCGTCGGCACGCGAAACTGCGACTTGGGAAATGATTCGATGATGCGGTCGCAGACATCCAGCAAGTTGCGGAAATTTTCTCTGGCGACTCCGGCGCGCGAGCCGGGGATGACGCCGATCACCGGTGGTTGATTGGGGAATCGCTGCTCCGGATCGACCGCCGCCGCAGCGGGCAGGTCATCAAAAAGCGGATGCCCCACAAAAGTCGCCTCGACGCCGCGATCGAGGAAAAACCTTTCCTCGAACGGCAGGATGCAGGCGATGCGGTCCACATATCGCCGAAGCTTTTTGACGCGCCATGGCCGGCTCGCCCACATCTGCGGAGCGACGTAGTAGAGCACGGGAATCCCCATTTTGTGCGCGAGGCGCGCCCAATGCCAGTTCATGGACCATGAATCGATGCAAATCAGCAGGTCGGGCAACCGCTGGCGGAAATGATTCCGCGTCCACTTGAGGATTCTGGTCAGCTCGAAATATCGCAGCGCCCCCCTCCACCCCATCGCCGCCCGCTGAACCGTGTCGTAATGCACCATCGCTCCCGCCGCCGCCATCGCCGGACCACCCAGGCCCTCGATGATGATGTCCTTGCTCTGGGCCTTTAACTCCCGAATCAGCATCGCGGCATGCTGATCGCCGCTGGCTTCGCCCACCGTGATGAAGACCCTATGCGTCATTTGCCCAAACTCCAACGAAACAAGATCAACGTGTCAAGGTTGGCCGTTGCATTCTTATGGATATGATTTGCCCGTTCTTAACAACGAGGCCATCATGCACATCGTCCTGAACATTCCGCTGTATATCCCCTGGCACGATATGTTCGCCCTGCAACTCCCGGTCCTGGAGAAAATCTTCCGGCCCATCGTCGTATATCTTTTCTTGCTGATCGGCCTTCGCCTGGCCGGCAAACGCGAACTGGCCCAGTTGAATCCGTTCGACCTGATCGTTCTGCTCACCCTCTCAAACACCGTTCAGAACGCGATCATCGGCGACGACAATTCCGTCACCGGCGGAATTCTGGGGGCGGCTACGCTTCTGCTCATCAATTACCTCGTCGTTCGCGTCGTGCACCGGTATCGAAAACTGGAGATCATCGTCGCGGGAAAACGCGATTATCTGGTGCGCGGCGGCCATGTCCTGCGCGACCATCTGAATCGCGAGATGATGACCCGGGCCGAACTGACCGCCGCGGCGCATCGGCAGGGAATCGGCTCGCTGGCCGAAGTCGATAGCGCGGTGCTCGAACCGACCGGCACCATCACATTCGTCCAGAAACAACCCACCTCCGACGACATCCGACATCACGAAGTCATGGATGGGATCGAACATCTTCGCCAGGAATTGGCCCAACTTCGCAATAACAAAAATACCGCCCCCCAATGACGCTGAAACCCCACTCAGTGTTTCGGATAATAGAGAAATTCGTAGCTCACCTGGTTCGGGATGACGAGTTTTGGGTCGCGCTCCGGGGCACCGCCCATCGCATGCGCGACCCGATCTTCCAATCCCGTCAAATCGATCGGCGACGACATTATTAACAGCGGGCCCGAGGTAACGCGCGGAAGGTCGGGAATCGGCACGCCCCAAACAAGGCGGTGCGCGCCTTCATGCACATACCAGCGGGAAAGAACGTCACATTGCTCGGCCGTCTCAAGAACGGCGACCGTGGTTTGAGGCGGGATGCCTTCCATCGCGGCGCGGACGAACCGGCGAACGGCAAGGTCGCGGCGCATTTCCCCGGAAGGCGCGATCATCAGCGCCGCCGGGCCGATCAGGCCGATGACGATTAGAACGATGAATGCGATCAGGCTCACGAGCCGGACGGCCCGTTCATTTCGGGCGAATCGGCGGATGATTGCCGCCAATCCGGCGCCGATCAGCAGACAAATGGGGCCGACGAGGTGCTGTCCCACGCGCGGGCTGTCGCCATAGGGATATCGCCGGAGCATCGCCGCGATGAACGTCATCACAAACGGTGAAGTTACCAATAGTCCCAATTTCACCCGCCCGGTTCGAAACAAGACCACCGCCCCAATCGCCAGCAGCACAAAACTTGGCGCGGATCCCGGCGTCGTAAAATCGCATGGATATCCGAAAAAATTCCCGGAATGCGTTTGCCACAACCAGATGATGAATTTCATCGGGTTGTAATCGTGAGGGGGAAAGACCCAGCAGATTTCCTGCGACGGACCCGACCCGGCGAGTTGTGGTCCGAGGAAGCCCCGGACCAGCGCCGCGAACGTCGCACACAAGACCCCGACGAAAAGAAGAATCATCCCGCGGTGCCGCGCCGGCGATCGCGGTAAATCGAGGCACAGAGTGGCCGCGATGCCGCTGGCCACGAAAACGGATGGCAATGAGAAAAACAGAGCGATCGGCGTCACCGCGATCAATAACCCCAGCCAGCGGTTTTTGCGGTCCACGAGGAAGCTGGTCGCGAAATAGAGCAGAACGACGCCGGCAAGGAGATCGATTCCGTAAGGCTTCAATTCCACGGCATGGCGCACCGCCAGGTCGGATACCGCGAGCACCCCCGTCGCCAGGGTCGCGGCCAGCGGCTGGAGTATTTTTTTCGCCCACGGAACAAAAACGATCAGCCCCGCGATCCCCGCCAGCGTGGGAATCAAACGCATGATGTATTCCGACATGCCGAACAACCGGTACATCGCCCGTTCCGCCCAGAGGAATCCCAGCGGAGCCACCTGGATGTACTCCATCGGCTGAAGCAACCCGCGAAAGTTCCGGTCGAGAATATTAACCCCGAGAAACCCCTCATCCCCCCACAGCGGCAATCCAAGGGCATATCGAAAGATGCGTAAGCCCACTCCGAAGACCAGAAACAAAAACAGCCAACGATTCAAACCAATGCGTTCTTTTTCATCGGCAGATGAGACCTCCATGAGTTGTTTCAAATGTATGGAGATATTCGCGCTTTGGCAAGGTTTGGGAAGTGCATAAAGGGAGATCAGGCAGTGCCGGGTCAGTTTGCGTGAAATTATTTTGCGCTGATTTTGACGACGGCGAATACGCATCGGCCGAGCGATATTCTGGAATAAGATTTTTATCTTAACGATAAAAATCTTGGAATTCGGATTCGTATTTACCCCTCGCCGGTTGGCCTTCTCTCATAAAGACATTATAACAGCGGATCATGCGACGATTGTTCCTTCGTGATTGTGCGGCCGGGGACGTTATCGAGGACGTTTTCATCATCAGCAACAAGCAGATCGCGGCGACCACCTCTGGCAAGCACTACATCAAGGCGTATTGCTCCGATCGCACGGCCCAGTTGAATGTCCGCATCTGGAACGCGACGCGCGACATGTTCAGTGCGATGCCGGATGGTGGATTTCTCCGGGTTCGGGGCCGGGTCGAGAACTATCAGAACAATCTTCAGCTCATCATAGAGCAGATGTGGCCGGCGAAGGAAGGCACCTTCGATATCTCCGACCTGATGCCCCACACCGAGCGCGATGTGGAGCAGATGTACGGCCGAGTCATTGAAATCTGTTCCAGCATTCAGAACCGGTATCTGGCGGCGCTGGTCCAGGCGTATCTGGACGATGAGAAGTTGATGAACAATTTTTGCCGCGCGCCGGCCGCCATGAATTTTCACCACGCATTTGTCGGTGGTTTGCTGGAACATACGCTGAACGCGATGGAGGTCGCCGATGCCGTGTGCAAGTTTTATCCGAAGCTGAATCGCGATCTGGTCGTCGCCGGGATTTTTCTGCACGATCTCGCCAAGACCTGGGAGCTTTCTTACGAAAACGCTTTTTCTTACACCGATGGCGGGCAACTGGTCGGGCACATCGTCAAAGGCGCGATCTGGGTCGAAAAGAAGGCGCAGGATGCGGAGAAAATCCTCGGCGAACCGATTCCACCGGCTCTGATCGATGTGGTCCAGCACATTATCCTGAGCCATCATGGGGAGCCGGAATTTGGAGCGGCCCGCATCCCCTCGACGCCCGAGGCGATCGCCGTCCATGTGATCGAGAATCTGGACGCCAAGCTGATGCCGGCGTTGGGATTGACGCGGGGAAACGGGGCGACATCGGAATCGAATTGGACGGATTGGCAGAAGGCGTTCAACGGCCGATTGTTCAGACCGGATCTCGCTCCCAACGAATCCGGCGCGGAGGATTCGGAGCCGGGAAATTTGGAGCAGTCCGCTCCGCCGGAAAGTCCTTCAACTGCCGGGAATCCTGCGCCCGCCGCTCAGGCCGGTGCGAAGATGAAAATAACCAATCCACTGTTCGAAAGCTCTCCGACGCGCAAACATTGATTTTATCTGCGGTTGCATCGAAACCGTGATATGGCGCTCCAATTGTGGTGCCGATGATTCCCCGCCTGTTGTTTGAAAGTACTTCTTTTGCGTTCGGACGGTTCGGAAGATTAACTTAGGTGGTCATCCATCGTGTCCAACTCTGTCTGCGGTGGGTTTAATTTCACTATTTGGGAGCGGTCATCATGAATCTCAGAAACTGTCTGGTGGGTTCCGTAGCGGCGCTTTTACTCGGTGTGGGTCTGACGGCGATCGCGGAGGATGCCACGACGAATCCCTCCGGCGATGAACCAAAGTCAACTCATGTCAGGGTTCCGGCACCGTATAATTTGCTGAGCGACCTCAGTGACGATCAAGAAGCCAAGATCAAGGACATTCATGCCGACATTCTCGATCAGGAGAGACAGCTTAAAGAGAAAGAGCATGATGAGATCGCCGCTGTATTGACGGATGATCAGAAAAAGGAGGTCACCGACCTCGAATCGAAGGCCGCCCTTGAGAAAAAGGCTGAAACCGAAGAGCGCCGAGCCAAATCCGAAGAGGAGAAGGCCGAGAGTCTCAAGGACAAGGCCGATGGCGGAGCGTCGACTCAACCTTCCGGCGGTCAATAATCATCATTTGTCACCGCTTGCCGAAAACCATGATCCAGCCCGGAACATCGGCGCCCGCGTTGCAGCGAAGAGCGACTTTGGATGCTGAAATCTCGTGGAGGCCGCTGGCGGATGCGGCGGCGCGGGAATAACCGATTGAATGTGCAAACCGCTGCTCGGCATGGAGAAAGAAACCCGAGCCTTCGAAATCTTCGATCGAACAGGCGAACAAGCCGCCGCTCCGCAGCGCGCCGGCGACAGCGGGCATGAAATCGGTTAAATCTCCAACATAAATCAGCACATCGCCGGCCAGGATCAAATCGTAACCATTTGGCGCGCTCCGCAGCACGGGCAATAAATCGCCGGTGATGAGTTCGTCGTAAATGCCGCGCGCTGTTGCGTTCTGGATCATCGCCGGGGAAAGGTCCACGCCGACAAGTCGGCTCGCCAGCGAACGAAATTCCTGGCCGCATAATCCGGTGCCGCAGCCCAGGTCCAGGATATTCAGGTCTGTTCTCGACGTGGCCGCGCGAACGCTTTGGAGCAATTGGCGGGGAACCTGATAGTTGAGTTTTTCGACGAGATGTTTGTCGAACTTGGCGGCGTATTCATCGAACAGATCGCGGATGTATTGGGCCGGAGCGGAGGTTGCCGATCCATCACCGGACAACGCCGCCAATTTGAAATGCCATTCGGGCGTATCCGGCCTGAGCCGGGTCGCCTCGCGATAGGCCGCCGACGCTTCATCCAACCGGCCCGCTTTTTGCAGGATGTGCCCGAGAAAAAAATGAGCTTTCGCGTTTTCAGGATGAAAATCAACCGCCCGGCGGAAACAGACAATCGCATCATCCAATCGGGCCTGCCGCGACAAAATTTTGCCCATGCTCCAGTTGGCGGTGAGTTGGCCCGGATTAATTTCCACGGCCCGGGAAAACGCGTGGATCGCTTCATCCAGCCGGCCTTCATCCCAGAGCGCATTTCCCAAACTGTCGTGCGCATCGGGCCAATCAGGCTTGAGCTGAATCGCCGTGGCGTAGGCGGCCAGCGCCTTGCCGCGTTTACCCTGAATGTGAAACGCTTTGCCGAGGCTCAAGTAACCCGCGGCCAATTCGGGACGAAGGCGCACCACCTTCTTGAACTCCTCGACAGCCGGTTCCAGATTGCCCTGTTCCCTGAGAGCATTTCCCAATGCGCCGTGGGCCTCGGCCCAATCGGGCCGAAGTTCGACCGCCTTTGCGTATGCCGCCACCGCTTCGTCGAGCTTTCCCTGACTTCGCAGGGCGTCTCCAAAGTTGTGATGCGCCTCGGCCCGCTTCGGCTCAATCTGAATCGAACGCCCAATCAATTCGACGGCTTGGTCAATCCGGCCCTCCTGCCGGGCGATCACGCCGAGCAAACGGAGCGCATCGGCGTTCCGCGGTTCGCTCAAAAGCGTCTCGCGATAAATTGCGCTCGCCTCGGCCAATCGGCCGGCCTGATGATGCGCCAGCGCCCGTTGCATCGAGCTGTCATTATTTTCCCGCTGGGTCACGGAAACAATATACCTCGTCCATGAGCAATCGCTGTGTTCTGAGTAACAGATCATGGATGGAAGAATAAAAGATCTTTGTCGCTTCGATTTTCGTGCCGTCCGAGTTCCTGTGCTCGAATATGCGAACGGGCTGCCGCCTTCCCAATCGGTCATACTGTCCAATTAGTCGCCCTGCCCCGGATTTTATTACACGAATATCCCGAATCACTCGTAGGGCGGATATTTGCTGAGCTTCCGTTGCAATGATCTTCGATGAATTCCCAGCACCCGCGCCGCCCGGGAAATGTTCCCGCCGCAGTCCGTCAAAATTCTTTGGATGTGTTCCCACTCCACGCGCGCCAGCGACGGCGCGCTCCCCGCATCCGCAGCATTATTCTTAGCTTCCGGCCTTTGGCCGCTCTTCTCGAACGCCGCCAGAATCTGGTCCGCATCCGCCGGCTTGGTGAGATAATCCACCGCCCCCCGCCGCGTCGCCTCCAGCGCCGTGGCGATGCTCCCGTAGCCGGTGAGGACGACGATCTCCATCTCCGAATCGATCGCCAGCAAATCGCTCACCAGTTCCAATCCCGATCCCCCGGGCATTCGCAGGTCCAGGACTGCCCGCCGCGGACGCATTCGCGCCGCCACTTCCCTCGCCTCCTCGGGCGAGCCCGCGCCCGAAGCGTTTATGCCGCGGGTTCCCAGCGCCGAAACCAGCCGAGCGCGAAACGTCGCATCGTCGTCCACGACCATGACTTTCATCGCGTTCATCTTTATTACCCCGGCAGTTCCAGCACAGCGCGCGTGCCTTTTCCCAATTCCGATTCCAGCCGCAATGAGCCGCCCAGTTTCTCCGCCACCAGCCGCACCAAAAACAGCCCCAGGCCCATGCCTTCGCCCGGAGGTTTAGTCGTGAAGAACGGCTCACCCGCCCTTCGCACCACGTCCGCCGTCATTCCCATTCCCTGGTCCCGCACCTCGAACACGATATGTCCGTCCCGCGAGTGAATCGAAAGCCGAACCGGCTTGTCATCCGGCGAAGCCTCCAGCGCATTGTCCACCAGAATCCCCACCGCCTGCTCGATGGGCCGCAGCGGCAGCGAAATCTGGGGAAGATCGCCGGCACAATCAATATTGATGGAATCCCCCGCCGCAGCCTTCACTTCCTCCGAAACCCGCCGCACAAATTCCGCCGGCGCCATCGATGCGGTCTTTGGAGAATCGCCATACAAAACATCCACCCGCATCCGGCTGAGGATCACCTGGCACCTGTCGATCTCCCGGCGAATCAGCCGCGCGTCATCCGCCAGCGCCTCCCCCGACTCCAGCTCCTTGGATTGCAGTTCCAGTTCTCTTGCCACAACCGCGATCGTGCTCAACGGAGTATTCAACTCGTGTGCCGCCCCCGCCGCCAAAGTGGTCAGAGAAGCCAGCCGTTCGTTTCTCGCGCCGCGCTCGCGTTCTTCGGTCAGCGCATTTTCATGACGCCGCAGCGACCGCGTCATTCGCCCCACGAAATACGCGATCACTCCCGCCACGAGTGCCAGCGCGATCCACTGCGCCGCCGCCTGCGCCATCGGCGATAGCGCCAGACCCGCGATCCCCGGCCACCAGAACAGCAGCCCGTAACAAACGGCCGTCTCGCCAACGACAAGCCACGACCATCCCTCCGCCAGCGTCACCACCGCCATCGCCACATGCACCAGATACAGCACGCAAAACGGATTCGCCCTTCCCCCCGCGCACAGCAGCAGCGCGGTGAGAAGACACACATCCAGCATGAGCACGGCGGGAATCACCCAGCCGGGCACGCGCCGTTTGGTCCAGCCTTGCAGCAATAGATTACTGAACCCCGTCACCGCGATGATCGTGACCATCCCCGACAGCGGAAGCCGGATCTTGAGGAACGCCACCGCCGCCACCGACGCCGCCAATTGCCCCGCCAGCGCCAGCCAGCGCAATCTCACCAGCCATTGCAGCACGATCCCCGGTTCCTCAACCACCGGCGCGTATCTCAACAACCGTCGACCTGGCGTCGTCAGTTCCATGTGAATATCGTCACATTTTCACGCGATATGGCAAGCCGCCGCATCCGCGCCGCCCCCAAAGCCATGAACGCATTTCCTGGATCAACGTCCCATCAGCCGGCGGCGCGAATTCGAGGGCTTTGAGCAACCCGTTGATTGCGGAGATATTCCAGTGCGGCGGACGCCTCGAGGGGCTTGCTGAAATAGAACCCCTGTCCTTGACCGCAGTCCATCGCCTGCAACAGCGCAAGCTGGTCGGCGGTTTCGATTCCTTCCGCCACCAGCGACATGCCCAGGTTTTTCGCCAGACTGACGATCGCGTGGACGATCGCCGCATAATCGCGGTTTTCACCGGCGCTTTTAACGAAGTTCTGGTCGATCTTCAGACCCGTCAGTGGAAAACGATGCAGGCAGCTGAGCGAGGAATAACCGGTGCCGAAATCATCCATGTGCAGGTGGATTCCCGTCGCCTTCAATCCCTCCAGCGCGGGTATGCTTGTATCCGCATTATTAATCATGACGGTTTCGGTGATCTCCAGAGTCAGACATTCCGGCTTGACGCCCGTCTCGGTCAGAAGCTGACGCACCCGTGGCAGCAACTCGGGCTGGCAAAGCTGTCTTCCCGACAGGTTCACGCTCATCGTCAGCTGCGAAAACGACGGCATGCACGTCTGCAAGATTTTGAGCTGCCGGCACGCCTCGCCGAGCACCCAGTCGCCGATTTGAACGATCAGCCCGGTCTCCTCGCAGCAAGGAATAAATGTGGCCGGAGCAACCAATCCCCGCGTCGGATGTTTCCAGCGGACCAATGCTTCGAATCCCAGGACTGCTCCATCGGGCAGTGAAACCACTGGCTGGTAATGCAATACTAATTCGTTTCGTTCGACCGCGTGACGCAGTTCATTTTCCATCTCCAGGCGTGCCGTGACCTGCTCATGCATTTTCCGATCAAATAGGACATATCGGGCTTTGCCGGCCGCTTTGGCGTGGTACATCGCCGTGTCCGCGTCGCGGAGCATGTCGTCGCCGTTGTTGTATTCCATCGCGCTGGTTGTAATGCCGATGCTGACAGTGCTGCTGATCGTGTGCGTCTTGACGGTATACGGATCGCAAAGCGTCTTGAGAAGGCGTTCGGCGACGCGCCCGACATCCTCGGCGCTCTTGACGTCTTCCACCAGTATAACAAACTCGTCTCCGCCCAGCCGGGCGGCGGTCGAACCTTCGGATGGGGACACGCAATCCGTCGTGCGCATTGTTTTGCCCAGCCGCTGGGAAATTGCCACCAACAGCTCATCGCCGATCTCGTGGCCATGGCTGTCGTTCACCAGCTTGAACCGGTCAAAATCCAGGAACAGGAGCGCAAAATTGTATTGGGGGTTTCGCTGGTGGGTTGCGATCGCGTGCGCGATGCGATCCCGCAGCAACGCCCGATTCGGCAGCCCGGTCAGTTTGTCATGCAGCGCCGAATGCACGAGGTCCGCGGTCCGTTCCGCGACCATGTGCTCCAACTGGTCCATCTTCAGTTGGGCATTGTTTCCAAGCGACCATTTTTCACTGAGCGATGTCGCAATCTGAATAATTTCCAGCGGATCGAACGGTTTCTTGAGAATCAGCAGACGATCGGTAAGCCCCAGCGTCTTGGAGATTTCCTCCCAGGAATAATCCGAGTACGCCGTGCAGATCACGACCTGGATATTCGGATCGGCCTGCCAAAGCCGCTGAATTGTTTGCACGCCGTCCCAGCCGGGAGGCATCCGCATGTCGACAAACGCCACGGCGAACGGCTTACCTTGGCCCAGGGCTTCTTCCAGCTTGGTAAGACCCTCCTGGCCTTGCATGGCCGACTGCAATTCAAAATCCGGCATCTGCCGTCGGGTGTCGCCGGCGGTCGCGGCTTCGCCAAAAAGGGCGGCCTTGGCGCTCGTGAGCTTGGCGGAAGGCGCTTCCGGCCGTTCGAGCGTTTTCCTGAAATCTTGGTGTATCGCGTCGTTGTCGTCAATCACCAGAATGCGACGCGTTTCGCGGCCTACTTCGGCGGGCATGATGTTTCCTTTCTGAGAGTCAGAAGTTGCTCCACCGATGACAAGTCCGCCAGCGGAAGTTCAAGCGTGAACGTCGCCCCCCGATCAAGCCCGTCGCTTGCGACGGTGAGCTTCCCACCCATTTCGCCCGCGGCGTTGGCGGCGCTGTGCAGCCCGAATCCGTGGCCCTCGACGCGCGTGGTGAAACCGTGGGCAAAGATCTTCGCCAAATGGTCGGGGCGGATGCCCACTCCGTTGTCTCTCACTTCGAACCGGATGACGCCTTTGCCGCCGCTGTCGATCTTCCTTGTGGACAACTCGATCCGCTTGTCCGAACGCGATGATGCGATGACCGCCTTCTTCGCGTTGCTGAGCAAATTGATGAGAATCTGCAACACCTTGTGCTTATCCATCACGACCGGCGGGATCAGCGCGAAATCCCGGACGATCGTCAGGTTCTCATTGGTGGAACCGCCAAGATCCATCCCGATCGCCTTTTCAAACAGGTCGGCCGGCGAAACCCTTATTCGCGCGTTTCCGCTCTTGGCGTGGTGTTGCTGGGCGGAGACAATCTCCTTGATGTGGTCCAAGCCCGTTGCGACGGTGCGAAGCTCGTCGACCAATCCGGTATGCTCGCGGCTCAGGCATTCGGACAGCTCGATCAGAAATGCCGGCAAATGCTTGCCGCGCTCATCCGTCGTCAGGAATGCCGGCAGGTCGGCCTGGTTCGTCTGAAGCATTTCGCCGACTTTAACGAGACTCGATATTTCCGAGCCCTTCAGCTTGTCCAGCGCAACGGATGCGGAAACGTTGACGGTATTCAGCACATTGCCGACGTTATGCAAAACTCCGGTGGCGATCTCTGCCATACCGGCTCGACGCGCCGTGCTGATCAATTCCTGGCTCACGGATTCCAGGCGCGCGGTCTGTCGCGCGATCTCGGCTTCGACGCGCAGGTTGGTTGCCTCCAGCTCCGCCTGGCGGGACGCGAGCGTCGCCAGTTCTTTCGCGCCCCGCACACAGGCCCAAACCAGAATGATGTCCTCGAAAACAACCCATCCGGCATGTTCCAGCCAACGCCAATGACTCGCGGCGGCAACGCCGAACACCGATTCCGGCCAGAAAATCCCGCGCAGCGCATGATCCAGCGCGACCACGATCGTTGCCGGAATCAATACGCGCCAATCCCGATAAAAGCTGAGAAACGCCAGCGAGCCAAAAACATGAAAGTGTGTTTCGATCCGCCCGCCGGAAAGATGGATCAGCAATGCTGAATGCATCATCTGAGCGACCGCGATGACCATTCGCGTCATCGTCTCACCCGGTCGCACGATGACCAGCACAACCGGACATGCCGCGATCAAACCGCCCAGATAGACCGCCGCCCAGATGTGCGGGTGAATATGGCTTTCCAAACCCTCCCACGCCCGCGGCGAAAGGCAAACCGCCACCACGACGCACGCAAACCATTGGAGAACCAGCAAAACCGCAAACATCCGGTCTGTCCGCTTCCACTGGGAAACCTGATATTCGGTCAATAACTCACCGGCGCGGGCGTCGATTTGCCGCCTTAATTCGGGCGCGATCTCCAGCGACTCGCTCATAATCCATTCCCTTCATTTCCGCTTGATCTGGCAGACTCCCAGCGAACATCCATAGACTGGAGTCGCCGCCACCGCCGACTTTCCGGATCGCACCAGGTCCAGAACGGAAAACAGTCCGGCGTTGTCCCCCTCATGTCCCCGCCCGTCCGTGATTCCACCGCTAAACCGAAGGGCTCCGCTCCGGTCGTACACCATGACCTGACCCGATGTGGACGCCCCGAACGCCGCCGCGTCCCGGCAGTCTTTGTCCACTGAAATGGTCACGTTCGGAATCGCCTTGGCCTGCCGCCAAAGATCCCCATCCAGCCAATCCGCGGGCGCATTGGCAGGCTGCACAAACAGGATGCGGCAGTCGAGACGCCCCGCCGAACGAGCCATCAACTCCGCCAGCTCATGCAAACTCGCCCGCGAGCAGGGACACTGCGGGTGAAGCGTCATAATTAATGTCGGGAGTGTGCTGTTATGTGAGAAACTCACGCCCGCGGGCCACTGCTTCCCCGGTGGCTGCCCTAGAACCGCAGGCGTCATTTGATAACTGACCAGACCATACATCCCCATAATCACCGCAACGCCCCATGCGGCGATCATCGGTAAGCCAACTAACCTTCTGGATATCAAGTTCAGAGACACACTAAAACGGTCGGCATAACCCGCGCGGCGGTTAATGCCTTCCCATAGTTTTTTAGCAATTATTCGCGCAATTCAATTGAAGGTGGAGCCGGTTCCGAGGATCAAATGCCGCTCGCCGCAGCTACTTACGCCTTCGCCCCCGCGGCGGCGAGCAGATCGGCGTTGGTCTTCTGTTTGCCCATCACGTCCAGCAACGTTTTCACCGCCTGGGCCGGAGACATCGTGCTCAGCAACCGGCGAATGTGCCGCGAGGCCGTGAGTTGCGACTCGGACAGAAGCTTCTCTTCCTTCCGCGTCCCGCTGCCGGCGATATCCAGCGCGGGATAAATCCGCTGGTTGGCGAGATTCCGATCCAGGATCAGCTCCATATTCCCCGTGCCTTTGAATTCCTCGAAGATGACCTGGTCCATTCGGCTGCCGGTATCGATGAGGCATGTCGCCAGAATCGTGAGGCTGCCCCCATGCTCGATTTTCCGGGCCGCGCCAAACAGCCGCTTGGGGATTTCCAGCGCCCGGTTATCCAGGCCGCCCGACAGCGTCCTTCCCCCGCTCGGGCCGCCCGTGTTAAATGCCCGACCCAATCGCGTCAACGAATCCAGCAGCACGACGATGTTCGCCCCGAACTCAACCTGTCGCTTGCACCGTTCGATGACGAGCTGCGCCAAGTCCAGATGTTTCTCCACCGTGTTGTCGTTGCTCGAAGCGTACACTTTGCCAGGAACATTGCGCTTCATGTCCGTGACTTCTTCCGGCCGTTCATCCACCAGCAGAAGAACCAGTTGGACATCCGGGTAATTGTGATGGATCCCTCGCGCGATGTTTTGCAGCAGAATTGTCTTGCCCGATCTCGGCGGTGCGACAATGAGGCCTCGCTGGCCGAAGCCCACCGGGGCGAGGAGGTCGATCATCCGCGTTGTGAATTCCGTGGGGCTGTGCTCGAGCCGAATCATCGGCTCCGGATCGAGTGCCGTGGAATCGTACAGCGTGGCCGTTTCGATATAGTCCGCCGGGCTTCTGCCCTCGATGGAATCCACATGGAGGATCGCGTCCCCCTTGGGGACGCCGCGGATCAGCACGCCGGGCCGCAGATGAAGCTCCCGAATCAGTTTGCGCGGAACAATGCCGCGCCGCAGCGGGCGGAGGGGGTGTTCCGGGTCCCGAAGCTGACCGTCATGGCGCTCGTCCGGAATATGGAGAATGCCTTCTAAGGCGGATGTCGCTGTTTGCATGCAATCCACAGGTGCGATGGGAGAAGCCCTACGGTAGAATACGCGATTATAACTGGAACCAATGGATTGTAAATAGGAGCAAACAATGGAATTGCTGGAAAGACTGCAACAGGATATGAAGTCGGCGATGAAAAGCGGTCAGAAGGACCGTCTCAGCGTCATCCGCATGTTGCTCAGCGATGTGAAGAACATCGACCTTGCCCCCAAACCCACCACCGCCGAGGACGCCGTCGCCGCTTACGGTAAAAAGCTGAAAAAGAGCGTCGAAGAATACGAAAAGCTCGGTAAGCCCGATGAGGTCCGAAAACTCCGGTTCGAGATCTCCATTGTTGACGAATATTTGCCCAAAAAAGCCTCTCCCGGCGATACCGAAAAACTCGTTGCCGACTTCCTGGCAAATAATCCATTCACTGAAAAGCAGTTTGGCCAGGCCATGGGCGCATTTATGAAGGCCCACGGGACCTCGGTCGATCCCGCGCAGGCCAATCAACTGTTAAGGAAGGCATTGTCCGCCAAATGAAAAACAACCCTCAGCCAGCTTGCGATTTGCCGATAGATGTGTATAGATGCCGCCTGGGGTAAGAGAACATGCGGATAAGACGGACCAGGACCGTCCCGATTTGTTTTTGAGAAGGTTATTTCAAATATTGAGGAGTTTTTCCATGGCCAAGAAAACAAAGAATTCGAAATCCACCGCCTCCAAAAGCGCGTCAAAAAGGTCCGCTGCCCCGGTGACGGTTTCCCGCAATTCGCCGGTCCCCCGCCCCTCGGCCGTCAAACGTGAAGTCTCGCACGAAATGATCGCCAAGCGCGCCTACGAGATCTACGTCTCCGGCAGAGGCGGCTCCCAGATCGACAACTGGCTCCGGGCCGAACGCGAACTCAAAATCGTGTGAATCGATCCGGCGATGCAGCAGAAGATCACGATCGCCCAGGCAATTGAATTGGCGCTGCAGCATCACCGGGCCGGTCGGCTCGACGACGCCGAGGCGGCTTATAAAAACATCCTCGCCCACGTGCCGGATTCCCCCGACGCCCTCCATCTCCTGGGGGTTCTCGCGAGTCAACGCGGTCGGCCTGATATCGCGGTCACTCTGGTCGAGCGCGCGATCGCCCTGAAACCGGAGACGCCTGAATTCCATTTCAATCTCGGCGGAATCTATCAGGCCGCCGGAAAATTTCAGGAGTCCATCACGCACACCAGGCGGGCGATCGAGCTTCAACCGGAAACGCCGGGCGCATACGCCAACCTCGGTCTTTCCCTCAGCGAAATTGGCCGGCTCGACGAGGCGATGGATGCGTTAAACAAGGCCGTGGAGCGACAACCCGATCGGCCCGGCGTTCACCTCGATCTCGGAAATGTTCACTGGAAAATGGGGAGACATGAACTCGCGCTGGCATCCTTTCGCCGGGCGATTCGAATTGATCCGGGCAATCCCGCTCTTCACTGGAGCTGCGCTCGCGTTCTCCTCCAGCTTGGCCGATTATCCGAAGGATGGGAGGAATTCGAATGGCGGGTGCGCTTTACGCAAATGCGCCTCGACCGCGGATTCACCCAGCCCCAATGGGACGGTTCGGACCCGGCCGGAAAGACAATCCTACTCCATACCGAAGGCGGCCTCGGCGATGCCGTCAATTTTGTTCGCCTGGTTCCAATGGCCACCCGCCACGGCGGACGATTCGTCTTGGAATGCCAGCCCACCCTGATCTCCCTGTTTCAAGGAATCCCCGGTGTAGATCAACTGGTG
>Ga0302325_10007593_pt1 | contig 24020 bp, 20 predicted proteins | sample Palsa_T0_2_FD_201948 | JGI IMG/M metagenome (GOLD analysis project Ga0302325, IMG submission 201948) | Peat permafrost microbial communities from Stordalen Mire near Abisko, Sweden - Palsa_T0_2 | ecosystem: Environmental > Terrestrial > Soil > Palsa > Peat permafrost | place: Sweden: Abisko... | reverse complement strand
ACCGACAGGTCGTAGATTTCCCGATAAGTCCAGGCGGTGCCGATTGCGCGCACCGCCGCCTTGCTCGGCAAACGAAGCGCAGTTCTTCGAAGCAGGTCGGCGACACCCTGGCGACGCGTGGACTGTACGAGGGACGCTTCGGTACTCATTCGCTGGGTACAAGCCTCTTCTGCCGGACGGCTCGGTCAGAAGTTACTGCACGTGCGCAGATTCGGCAATGACCAAACCCCGGGGCGCGGGGTGCAGATGGATCGGCGCGAGATGTTGAGCGGCGGCCCAGGGCCGCTTTTAAGATGTGCACCCTGCGGCATCGTGCGTGTGCCGTTAAAGGGGGTCCTTTGCATCAGGATTCAGTGCGTATCGCCCCGCTTTCACCCGACGACTTCACCGACGAGCAGAAGGCGCTGGTGGGCGATTGGCATCATCTCAATTTCTCCCGCGTCCTCGTGCAGCACCCGGGAATGTACCGGGTTTTCCTCCCCTTCCTCGACAAGTTGATTCGCGGCAGTACGTTGCCTGCCCGAGATCGCGAGATTTTGTGCATTCGAACCCTCGCGCTCGGGGGTGATGTCTACGAGGGACACCACCATGTATCGATCGCACGCAAGGCCGGAATGACCGAGGCCGAGATCGAGGCGGCCCGGAGCGGCGGTGCAGGTCTTTCACAGTTCGACCAATGCCTCGTGAGGGCGGCGGAGGACCTGGTGCGGTCGCAGCGCGTGAGCGACCCGACATGGGCGTGCCTCGCGGAGCGCTACTCGCGCGAGCAGTTGATGGAAGCGGTGTTTCTGGTCGGCTGCTACACCATCATGGCCATGATCACGCGCAGCTTCGGGATGGAGGTGGAACAGGACCCGGAGACGCATCAGCGCCTCGCGAAGCTGCGCGAATACACCTAAATTTCGCGCGGCCACCTAATTGGAAGCCGGCCGCCCAGAGAGCTTGCGCGCGGCCCGAGAGATCATCGCCCCGATCGTGTCGTGGCGGGAGGCGGTCAAGCGTCCCGAGGGTGCCGAGACGGCGATGGCAGCCGAAGGGCGCCCATCCACTTCGAGGATGGGTGCTGCGATGGTGGTTGCGCCCGTGGTTACCTCGCCGTCACTCACCGAGAATCCGCGCGTCCGTGTGACCGCGAACTCTTCGAGCAACGCCGCCTCGGGACGACTGCCCAAGAGCTGTGTCTGCCGTTCCTCCGTCATGTAGGGCATCATGGCGCGAGCGGTCGCACTGCCGCGCACCGGGACCGCCATGCCGATATGAGGCACCGTGCGCAGCATGTGCCGGCTTTCGATCGCCTCGATCACGACGAACCCCAGCATATCCTGTACGGTCAAGAGCACCGTCTCACCGCATTCGTCACGCAGGGCTTCCAGTGTGCCTCGGGCGCGCTGGCGCAAATCGTTGCCGCTGTGACCCATATGGGCGACGGCGAGGATGCGGGCCGTGAGCTGCCAACGGGTCGGCGCGCCGGCCGCGTGGTGAATCCAGCCCGAGTCTGCGAGCGTCATGATCGCTCGCTGCACCGCGCTCTTATCGGCGGCCAGTTCCCGGGCGAGCGTACTGACGCCGATCGGCTGATGGCGGGCGATGGACTCCAAAACCGCGAGCACGCGCGAGGCGCTACGGCTTCGCTTGACCGTCATGGCGCGACTCCCTACCATGTTATTGATCAATACCTCATATCACTATGTAACACGCGAAGCCCCGAGACTCAAGAAGATTGAGGAGGGCGGCCCGCTGAGATGTAAGGAGTGGCACGCAAATGAGCTCGATCACGGTGAAGCCGTTGGCTGAAGGAATTTCGTTCGGGGCGCGGGTCTCCGGCATCACGCAGCCAGCGTTGCGGGACGAGACCGTCCGCACGCAGCTCAACGACCTTTTTCAGGATCGCGGCTTGATCGTTTTCGAGGATGTCGAGCCCACGAGCCAGATGCATGTGGCGATCAGCAACGTGTTCGGTCCGCTCAAGGATCATCCCGTCGCCGCTGTCCCGCGCGCCGATCAGGAGAACATGCCGGGCGTTATCGACATGCGCTGTGAGCCCCACAGCGCGGGTGTCGTCGAGATCGAGAACAGGCGGCTTTCACAGTGGCTGCCCTGGCATTTCGACCACTGCTACAACAATGAATTGAACCGGGCCGGCGTGCTGCGTGCCCTGGAGATCCCGCCGGAGGGCGGGATGACCGGCTTCGCCGACTGCATCGCGCTTTACGATGCCGTCTCGCCGGAGATCCGCAGCAAGATCGAAGGACGGAACGTCGTCTACACGCTCGATCTCGCCTACTGCAACATGCGTTTCGGCAAACCGCGGACGTTTCGCGAGATCGTGCCGCATCCCGGTCACCACAAGATGACTGAGCTTGCAAAAACGCTGCCCCGGGCGATTCACCCGGCCGTCTGGACCCGCCCGACCGGCGAGAAAGTGCTGCACGTCTCGCCGTGGATGGCCGTTGCCATCGAGGGCCAGGAAGATGCGGAGGGCGATGCATTGCTCGCCTCGGTGTGCAATGAAATCCTGGATAAGGTGCGTCCCTATTTCCATCGGTGGACGCCGACGGACATGCTCATCTGGGACAACTGGCGAGTGCTTCACTCGGTGAGCGGGCACGACCCGAAGTATCCACGCCGCATGCAGCGAACGACCATCAAGGGTGACTACGGGCTCGGCTATTTCGAGAACAACCGGAGCGGCGACAAGGTGCTGGAGATGACGGTCTGAGGCCAGCGTTCGCGCCCCGCGAATGGCAGCGCTCGCGCCAGCGAATCGGTCTGATCAGCTCCAGCTCAAGTCGTAAGTCCGAAACGGGGTAGTGCGCAGGCGTTTGCCCGTAGCCTGGAAGATCGCGTTGCCGATGGCCGGCCCTACCGGGCCGACAGGCGCCTCTCCAATGATGTCGAAACGATCATGATTGGAGAGCGCGTCAAAATGGACGTTGATGACCGGCAACCGATCGTTGATCCGCAGCATCCGATACTGATTGAAGTTGCGTTCGGCGATGGCGCCATCCTTGACGGTCAACTGCTCGTTGAGCGTCATGTTCATGCCGAAGATCGTACCGCCTTCGATCTGTGCGCGCACGGCGCCACGGTTCGCGACGCGGCCGCACTCGAAGGCCACGTCGACTTGCTTTACGGTGAGCTCTCCCTGGGGAGTTACCGTGACCCGAACCGCGGCGCACATGATCGTGCCGGCATCGTGCATCGCGGCCTGCGGCCAGCTCGTGATGGCGATTCCTCTGCCTTCGCCTTTGGGCAACGGCTGCCCCCAGCCCGCTTTTTCGGCGGCGACGCGCAGGCAATCGGACCAAGGCTTGTCCCAATGGGATACCAGTTTCAGCCGGTACTCGAGCGGATCGATCCCGGCTGCCACCGCACATTCATCGATGAAAGATTCGACGAAAAAGGCGTGCGAATTGAAACACGGGCCCCGGTAGGCGCCATTCAGGACATGGAGGGGAAGATTCGTGCTGGAGATGTGAACGTGCGGAATGATGCCGCTGGTGAAGTAGGGCATGTCGTCGTAGCCGAGTGTCAGTCGATACAACGGACGGGTGCCAACGAAGCTGGCTCGCGACGTCACTGCTTGCGGGTAGCCGTCGGCGCCTAGCGCGGCCTTGAATCGCGTGATGATCGGCGTTCGATAGCGCCCCTGCTGAAAGCATTGCTCGCGCGACCAGATTGTCTTGACGGGCAGGCCGGGAAACTCCTTGGCAACGGCCACCACCATGCGCACATCGTCCGCCATGGTCCTGCGGCCAAATCCGCCGCCGACATAAGCTTCGTGGATCTTGACCTTCTCGGGGGGCAAGCCGGTTTCGTCGATGGCGACCCAGTACGCCTGTAGCATGTCCTGCGTCGGGCACCAGACCTCGGTGCTGTCCGCCGTCACGAGCGCCGTGCCATTCAATGGCTCGAGCGATGCGTTCTCGCAATAGGGCGTGGAATAGACGGCTTCGACGACCTTGTCGCTTTTCACGGACGCTACGTCGCCCGATTTGCGCAGCACCGTACCGCCGCTCGCATCGAGCAGCGCACGCGCAGCTTCGTAGATCTGTGCGCTGCTCCTCCATTGCGGTCCAGGACCGGTGTCCCATTCCGCTGGAAGCGCGTCGAGAGCCTGCTTGGCCTGCCAGTAATGGTCCGCGATGACGGCGACTCCGCTCTGCGCCTGGTTGTCGCCGAAACCCCAAGTCGACTTTTGCGGGACCGGCGAGCCTTTGGTCTTCGCCGGATCGACCACCACCACCGCGCGTACGCCGGGCATGCCCAGCACGGCTTCAGGCCGATGGCTTTTCAGCTTGCCGCCGTGCACGGGAGACTGCATCAACGCCGCGTGCACCATGCCGGGCACTTGCACATCGATACCGAAAGTCGCACTGCCGTTAACGACTTGCGGCGCGTGGAGTTTTCCAGGAGATGCCTTTCCGAGGAAGGTCCATTCGCTCTGCGGCTTCAGCGCCGGCTCCGTGGGCAACGTTACTTTTGCAGCGGCTGCGGCGACTTCGCCGTAGCGCAAGTGCCGGCCGCTGGGCACGTGGGTGAGCATGCTGTTCTTGGCCTCGATCTCCGCTACTGCGACGCGCCAACGGGAAGCTGCAGCAGCTTTGAGCCTTTCGCGCGCGCTCGCCCCGACCTGAAGTGCACGGGCCATCCTGACCTTGTCGGTGGCGTGTCCGCCGAAGAAAGGCAGAAACCCGGCGGTGTACACCCCCTTCTCGAGATAGTCGCGCTGGATGGAGCAGAACTCCACCCTGACCCGCGACCAATCGCAAGCGAGCTCCTCGGTCACGTTCATGGCGATCTGGGTCATCGCGCCATTGCCAATCTCGGGAGTTGGGACACGCATCGTCACCGTGTCGTCTCGGGCAATCTCCACCCAAGGAGAGAGTTCGCTCCCTTCGACTGCGTCGGGGGTCCATGGACCGGAAGCCAAGACGCTTGCCTTTGCCTTGACCGAGACGATGCCGAGCGCCAAGCCGCCCGCGGCGAGAGAGGCCGAGACGACGAATTGACGACGGTCTTGGTCGACCTGTCTCCTGCTGGCTTGTGATCGCATTCGAAGTCGCCTGCCTCCACTGAGTCCCCTGCGCGGCGAGTGAATCATAGGCTCTCCGTGAGTGTCCCGATAGTTCGCGCCGGCTCATCCATATTTGGCGCCCGCAGGCAGGCGACCACCAGCTGGACCCGCTCGTTCGACTTATGATACAGAGCGCTCATTGCCGCAGGCCGTGTGTTCTACTAGGACCGTGCAAGTCCAGGTCGGAGCCGTCAATGAGTGCAACAGGTGTTTCAAATCCGGCTGATTGCTGCCCGATGACGGGCGGCGCGAAATCCCCCCTCGAAGGCGCTTCGCTCACCGAGCCCCACAATATCGCGCACCCGCACGATTTCTATCGAAGAATGCGCGCGCAAGACCCGGTGTACTTCGACGAGCAGCTCAGGATGTACCTCGTTTCGAGGTATGAGGACATCTCGACCGTTCTGAAGGATCCGATCACGTTCTCCTTCAGGAAGGGCTACGAGGACACTTATGCCCACGGCCACTTCGAGGAGTTCAAGCGGATTCTGGAGCGCGATGGCCAGGGCTTCTTCCCGGACGCCATCATGGAGGACCCTCCCGCCCACACACGCGTGCGCCGGCTGACGGAGAAGGCGTTCACTGCACATCGTGTCGCGACGTTGGAGCCCGGGATCACGGCGATCGCGGCCGACCTCATCGAGAAGATCGCCGGTCGGTGCGAAAAGGGCGAGACCATCGACGGCGTTAGCCATTTTGCCGCCCCGTTCACGATCAAGGTGATTTGCGATCAACTCGGCATCCGCCATTTCCAGGCGGAGAAAATTCAGCGCTGGTCGCTCGCGGTTGTAGCGCAGATCTCGCGCATGCAGAGTCGCGAGACGATGATCGCGAATGCCAAACAAGTCTGCGAGCTGCAGAATTTCATCATCGCCGAGATGAAGGCGCGCGAGGCCGAGCCTCGTGAGGACATGATCTCGGACATCGTGCACGCCCAACTCGACGACGGCACCACACTCACCTTCAAGGAAGCCGTCTCCATCATCCGCGCCCTGATCATCGGCGGCAACGAGACAACGGCGACGGCACTCTCCAATCTGTTGTTCCTCCTCGCCACACGGCCGGAGATTGCCGAGCGGCTCCGCGAAAGTGCCGACGATGACAAGCGTTTGACCCGGTTCGTCGAGGAGCTGCTGAGGCTGGCGCCGCCGAGCCGCGCACTGTCGCGCACGACCACGCGCGATGTCGAGCTCGGAGGCAAGTTCATGCCGAAGGGCACGCAGCTGCTGGTGGTATTCGAGTCCGGCAACGACGATGAGACGGAATTCGCCTGTCCGCGGGATTTTGACCCTGAGCGCAAGAATCTGGCGAAGCACGTGTCGTTCGGCGCCGGCGTTCACCGCTGCATCGGCTCTTCCCTCGCGCGCATGGAGATCAAGGTCGCTGCCCGGGAGCTCTCGAAGCGCCTCGGCGACATCAAGTTGACCGTTCCCGCACAGAATGTGGAATACCTGCAAACTGTCGCGACGCATTCCATCAAGGCGCTGCCCTTGATCGTTACGCGTCGAGTCTGAAGACGGATCACAAAAGCTTGGGGAGCACGGGCATGGCACAGGATCTTGCGGGGAAAGTGGCACTCGTTACGGGCGCGGCGAGCGGCATCGGACGTGCGATGGCCGAGCTGTTCGTGTCGGAGGGTGCCAAGGTGCTCATCGCCGATATCAACGAGGAGCAGGGCGCGGGCGTTGCCGCGGAGCTCGGTGCCAATGCAGCCTTCCGGAGGACCGATGTGTCCAAACATGAGCAAGTGCAGGCGGCCGTCGATTTCGCGGTCGCACGCTTTGGCAGCCTGCATGTGATGTGCAACAACGCGGGATTTCCCGGACGCCCCGTCGCCCGGTTTCTGGATGACGACCTGCAAGAGTACCAGCGCATTCTGGCGATCAATTACATGGGTACGGTCTATGGCAGCCATTGCGCCGGCCGTCACATGGCCAAGAACGGCGGCGGCTCGATCATCAACACAGCGTCGATTGCCGGCGTGATGCCGGGCTTCGCCTTCATCTGCTACCGGGCCTCGAAGGCCGCGATCATCAATTTCACCAAGTCGACTGCGATCGACCTGGCCGAGTACGGCATTCGCGTCAATGCGCTCGCGCCTGGCAGCATCAAGACTCCGGCCACGGACTATCGTAAACCGGGGATGAGCGAGGAGACTTTTCGGCGTGTACGTGCCGAGAGCGACCGCGTGATGATGTCGTACAAGCCGCTGAAGGCTCAGGGCCTTCCCGAAGATGTCGCCCAGGCGGCGCTATTCCTTGCCAGCGACCGCGCTCGACAGATCACGGGCATCCTGATGCCGGTCGACGGCGGCATATCGGCCGGCGATACGGTCAATCACGCGGGTGAGCTCATGGCAGCCCACGAGCGGATCCTTTCCCAATCGACTTGAGGAACCATGTCGACCAGACGCAAAGTGGCGTTCGTGACCGGGGCGAGCTCCGGAATCGGGCGCGCCACAGCCGATGCGTTCGTCAGCCGCGGTTATGCGACGGTACTCGTCGATCGCGAGGAGGAAACCGGTCGCCGAGCCGAGGCGCAGCTGCGTCGATCCGGCGATTGCATGTTCATTCATTGCGATGTGACGGACGATGACGCCGTCCGTCAAGCCGTCTACCAAGCGGCGGATGTCTATGGCCGCCTGGATGCGGCCTTCCACGCGGCAGGTGTCGCCGTCGAACAGGGCAGGCCGACCGCGGCGTGCCGCATGGAATATTGGAATCTGGTGATTGCGACGGATCTCACCGGTATCTTCTCTTGCATGCGCCACGTGATCCCGCAGATGCTGAAGTCGGGCGGCGGATCGATCGTGAACTGCGCCTCGATGGCGGGACTCGTCGGTGCCGCCAACGTGCCGGCCAATGTGGCCGCCAAGCATGCTGTGGTGGGCTTGACCAAGGCCGCCGCCCTCGAGTATGCCCGTCAAAACGTTCGGGTGAACGTCGTCTGTCCGGGCATCACTGACACCGAGATGTTCAGGCGCGCGGTGACCCCAGGGATGGAGGGGGCGTTGGCCGAGTCGTTGCCGGTCGGCCGGTTCGGGCAGCCGGCCGAGATCGCCGCGACGGTCCTGTCGCTCTGCGACGAAAGCATGGGCTTCCTTACGGGCCAGGCCATTGCGATCGACGGTGGATGGACGGCACGCTGATTTTGCCCGAGCGGCATTTACGGGAGGACTGATGGCGAGGAGAGCCGAGATCGGGGGCGCCGACATATGGCAGGTGGAGGAGATCACGCAGAAGAAACCGCTGTCCGCGATAACGAACGATGTCGAGCTCCTTGCCCGTCTTCCGAAGTGGTTGTTCCCGCGATTCATCGACACAGAGAGCCAGGTCGACATCGTCTCTCAGAGCTGGATCGTGATAGTCGACGGTCGGGTCGTTGTGGTCGATCCGTGCACCGGCAACGGCCGTAACTTTCCTGACTTTCCGCCGGCGCACATGCTCGATACCCCCTATCTGGAGCGATTCGCCGCCACCGGCGTGCGGCCTGCGGACGTGGATTATGTGTTCTGCACGCATCTTCACATGGACCACTGCGGGTGGAACACGTTGCTGCGCGCGGGGAGATACGTGCCGACGTTTCCAAACGCTCGATACGTGATGGTGCGCCGGGAATTCGACCGCTGGGACAGCCGCCGGCCGGACCACGTGCCGGTTCCGGCGAATGCAGGAACGTTCGAGAACAGCGTCTTGCCGGTCCTCGAAGCTGGGCTTGCCGAATTGGTGCCGGATACGTTTCGAATCTCGGCGCGTCTGCAGGTCGAGCCGGCGCCGGGTCATACCATCGGCCATTCCCTGCTGCATTTTGACGGCGCATCGAGGGAGGCCTATTTCGTGGGTGATGCCTTTCATCATCCGCTGGAAATGCTTCATCCGGATCTCGACACTCAGACGAGCGAGAGCTTTCCGCTGACGAGCCGGACCCGCCGTCGAATCATCGACAATTGCCTCAGCAGAAACGCTCTCGTCATCCCGGCGCACTTTCCGTGCGCCTTCGGCGGTGCGCTGAAGCGTGACAACGGCGAGCTGATGTTCGAGCCCTTTGGCGACGCTCGCGCGCCGCCCGGCGCGCCATGCAGATGAAGTGGCGCAGAATGTCGAACGTCCAGCGAATTCGGCTGATAGGTTCAAGGGTCGGCGGTCAGACGAGGCAATGCCATGATCTTCTTACCTTTCCCGGATCGAAATTTCATGCAGTTTTGCTGGCTGGTGCCCGATCTGGATGAGGCCATGGCGACATGGACCCGCACTGCCGGGATTGGCCCCTTCTTTCGGTTCGATCAAGTCGCCTATGACGAGCCGCAGTATCGCGGCAAGCCGGGAGGCAATGCGAACATCACGGCGGCGATCGCGCAGGCCGGCGACGTGCAGATCGAGTTTGTCTGTGTGAATGACAGCCAGCCCTCGATCTGGCAAGAAGGCCCGGCCGGCGGCAAATCGGGCTTCCATCACGCGGCAATTTATTGCCGCGACTATGATGCGACCGTAGATGCCTACAAAAAGGGAGGCTCCGAGCTCATATTCTCGGGCTTGATGATGGGCTTTCGCGTCGGCTGGATCGACACCGTGCGCGCGCTCGGGTTCTTCACGGAGCTGATCGACGCGAACCCCGTGGCGGATGCGGTGTTCGCCAAATTCCGTGACTCCGCGCGGAATTGGGACGGAAAAGATCCTGTCCGCCGACTGTCCTGACTCGACCGAGGTGCGTGAGTCAGCGAGCGCTCGGCTCGCGCTCGAGTCGGGTTATCGGCGCGCATTGAGCGGCAGCTTTGCGCCGATCATCTTCTCGGCGGCGGTCCAAAGTGCCGCGGCATTGTCACTGTCCAGCGCGTAACGCATCACGCCATGAGTATAGATCGGCGTGTCCAGGACCTCGGCGATGCGACAGTCGTGAAAATAAAGCGCTGGGCGGTTCAACAGGGTTGGCTCGGTGGCTGCCCACGCCGATGTTGCCGCGCCTTGCGGAATTGTCTTCACCTGGATCTTGGACGTATCGAACTTGTAGCGGCTGGAGAGCTCCGCCGCGATATCGCCGGTCATGTGCTTCATGAGTCCCGTGAAGACGCCGCCCGGATGCAGCGTGTGCGCCGTGACGCCGCTCGAGCCAAGCTCATCCCAGACTTTCACGGCCAGAAGCGCGTTGGCCGTCTTCGACTGCGCATAAGCTTCCCAAGGATCGTAAGCGCGACGCTCGAAGTTGATGTCACTGAATACGATCGGCGACATCTGATGCGCGCTCGAGCTGACCGTGATCACGCGAGGCTCCGAAGCAGCAAGAAGCGCCGGCACAAGTCTGCTCGTGAGCCACGCGTGTCCGATAAAATTGGTCGCCAACTGCGACTCTATTCCCTCGACGCCGCGTGAAAGGGGGCATGCCATGATGCCTGCGTTCAGAATCAAAAGGTCAAGAGGCCGATCGAGCGATAGGATCCAGTGCGCAAACTGGCTGACACTCTTCAAGGACAACAAGTCCATCTCCCGAGCCAGCACCGTTCCCGCAGCGCAGAGTTCTCTGGCGGCAGCTTCGGTCGCGGCCCTATTTCGGCCGCCGATAATGACATCCGCTCCCCGGGAGGCCAGCGCTCGCGCCGTCTCCTTGCCTATCCCTGCCGCGCCCCCCGTTATGACGGCAAGCTTGCCGGAGAGATCAAGCCCGGCAACGACGTCCTCGGCCGTCGAATTCAAGTCGAATCTCGTCTGAACTGCATTCGGCATCCGCAGGCCCCCAAAAAGAAACGTGTGTATCAAATTGCGGCATGGGCACGCTGGCCGCAATGCGATATTTTCGCGGCCATGTGAGCGGGCTTTCTAGCACGAATGCGCTATGCATTGCATGTACGATGATAAAAACCGCGCGATCGATTCCGAGGATTGCGGGAAGGGAGTTGGCCATGCAGCGCATCAGTGAGTTGACCTTGCCGGAATTGCCGATCGAGCATCCTCAGTTCGGCGAGGACCCGTTCTCCAAGTTCAGCGCGGCGCGAACCCAGCATCCCTGGCTCGCAAAATGCGCGTATGGCTACGTAGTCACTGGCTACAGAGCGATCAGGGACCTTCTCTCGATGGACGACAAGATGCGAGGTCCCTACGACGTGGTGTTCGACTTGATGAATGCGAGAGGATCGCGCTGGGCGCGCTTCCAGGAGGAATCGGTGCTTGCGCTTTGGGGCGAACCCCACAAGCGTATTCGGGATGTCCTCGCGCCGATGTTCACGCCGCGTGCCGCCAACCTGCGCCGCGGATTGATGCGTCAGGTGATTGCGACCTTGCTCGACGATTGGGCGCCGAAAGGCGCATTCGATTTCGAGGAGTTCGCGTCCTATTTTCCGATCACCGTGATGTGCAGGCTGATCGGCGCCTCACCGGATGTCATTCCTGAAATGCGCTCCTCGCTCGAGACACTGGGTCTCAGCATGAATTTGATTCCCAATTTCCTTCCCAAGCTCGAACAGGCAGTAGAGTTCATGGAGACCCACCTCGATCGGCTCGTCGCCGATCGACGTGCCGGCAAGCGCCTGAGCGAGGAATCCGATCTCCTGGATACGCTGATCGGAGCGAGGGATTCGGGCGGCCTCAGCGACCAGGAGATGACCAGCTTTCTGATCTTTCTGTTTGTTGCCGGGTACGATACCTCGAAGAACGTCCTGACCATGATGATGGATCAGTTGATCGCGCGGCCCGAGATTTACAGTCGCTGTGCCGTCGACAAGGAATACTGTCACAAGGTGGTGGAAGAGAGCCTGCGCTACCGGAATCCGGGTAACAGTGCGCGACTGGTCAACGAAGAGTTCGCTTACCGTGATGTCGTGTTCCCGAAGAATACGATGCTGTTTCTCCCTAACAGCATATCCGGGCGCGATCCCGACGCGGTCGCCGATCCCGACACGTTCGATCCCGAACGTCCGCAGCAAAATCGTCACCTGGCCTTTGGGCGCGGAATGCACATGTGTCTCGGCCAATACATTGCGCGTGCACAGATCGAGGAAGGGTTTCATCTGATTGCGCAGCGCCTCAAGACCCCAAGGTTGGTCGGCAAAAGCGGCGCGCGTCCGTTTCCAGGCACGTGGGGCCTGAAGGGACTGCCAATCGAGTTCACACCGGCGCCGTGACGGTCCGACGCCCGGCGTCTGTATCGTGCGCGCATTGTTCAAAACGGACGCGGAATGTCAGGAGGATTTTCCTGCATGGGTGTATAGCTGTTTTGTCGCACAGCGATGTTTGTCGGGAGAGCGGCTGGCTGCAATGCGACTGCTGAAATAACGACTTCGTCAAACAGGGTGGGGGAAACATGCGTTTCAAATTTAGGCTGCTGGCGGCCACGGCATTCATGTCCGTCTTGGCTCCAGGTGCGGCGCCGTTCGCGCAAAGCGAAGGTCAGCAGCAAAATCAAGCGCCGCAGCAAAATCAAAGCTCGCAGGAGAATCAAGCCGGGCAGCTCGATGAAATCATCGTCACCGCGGAAAAGCGCCAGCAAAGCTTCCTCGACGTCCCGATCACCGAGAACGTCGTCACACAGGCGCAGCTGCAAGCGTTCCAGGTGCAGAACCTCACTGATATGGCCACGCAGGTGCCCGGCCTCAAGCTGTCGACAGCGACGAATAGCGTCGGCACGCAGGTCACGCTACGCGGCGTGGGCACCAATACCCTGGACGCAGGCATCGATCAGTCGGTGGCGCTTTACCTCGATGGCATGCAGATCACCCAGGGACTGGCCTATGCCAGCGCCATGTTCGACACTTCGCAGGTGGAAGTGCTCAAGGGGCCGCAGGCGCTGTTCTACGGCAAGAACAGCCCCGGCGGCGTGATCTCGATCCGCACCAATGATCCCACTGACCAGTACGAAGCCAGCGCCTCCTATGGCCGCGAGTTCGAGGCCAACGAGGATGACGTCCAGATGATCCTGTCCGGCCCGATTTGGGGCAACATGCTCGAGGGTCGGTTGGCGGGACAATTCACGGATTCAAACGGTTGGCTCAACTTGGTCGGCCACGGTGATCCTGCATTGGGTGGCATGACGCCACCGGAGAGCACGGGGCCACGCGATCACAACTATATTCTTCGCGGCACACTTCTGTTCAAGCCATCCAGCGAGTTTGACGCGCGTTTAAAGGGCACCTTCACCCGCGACCATTCCTGGGAATCCGGCGAGGAGACGAACATCTCCTGTCCCGGCGGGACTGGTGTCGGGCCGGCCGGCGTACCCTTCCTCACCGGAGGGCCGTGCGCGAGGAGCTACGATCTGTATCAACCCGATCTCAACCCGGCCGCCTTTCCGGGCCTCTGGTTCGGCGGCATACCGAGTCAGGATACCGACCAGGTTTACAGCACCCTCGAGCTGAACTACCGTCCCTCGTCCGCCATCACCGTCACGTCGGATACGGGCTACTACGATCTCTCGTTCATGGGGACCCTCGCGTCGCCCTTTGACAATGGCCCGGCCGGCAGCGGCATCGGTCTCGACAACGGCTACGGCTATCGGGAGTGGAGCGAGGAACTGCGGACCAACTCGGACTTCGCCGGCCCCGTGAATTTCACCGCGGGTGTCTACTATCAGAATGCCCGGGTCCGCGACTCCACCAATCTGATCTTCAACAATGACCTGCCGTCGATAGGAGTTACTGATGAGTGGTATCTGAACGATATGACCATCAAGACCTGGTCGGGTTTCGGCCAGGTCCGCTGGAACCTGACATCGCAGCTTCAGCTCGATCTGGGCGGCCGCTACACGAGTGAGAAGCGCGCCGACGTCGGATATGAGACGTTCGGGTTCGTTCCCGGCGTGCCCGGCACCCCGCCCGGTCCCGGTGTGCCCGGCGCCGGCCCGGTATACCTGCCGAGCATCGATGCCCACAATTTCTCGCCGGAAGGCACGCTGTCCTTCAAGCCGACACAAGAGCTGAATTTTTACCTCACGGCCAAGAAGGGGTTCAAGTCCGGTTCCTTCGATATCACCAGCTCTCCGTACAACTCGAACGGTACGGTGGCATCGCCTTATGGCGATGAAAATGTCTGGGGCGTGGAGACGGGAATGAAGTCGCTGTGGCTCGACCACACGCTCGCATTGGACGTCGCCACCTACTGGTACCGCTATACAGGACTTCAGGTCGGTGCGACCGAGAACACCGCGGGCGGAATTCCGGTCGTATCGACCTTCAACGCAGCCAGCGCCACCATCAACGGCGTCGACTTGGACGCCAACTGGCAATCTCCTATTCGGGGCCTTCAGTGGCGCGGCGCTCTCGAGTTGAACCGCGCGCATTTCACTTCGTTTAATAGTGCGCCATGCTGGGGCGGCCAGACTTATTCGGAGGGCTGCAACTCCCTGTACAGCGCGACGTCGAATGGCGGGGCGGGTGGTTATACCGCGCAAGACCTGGGCGGTCAGCCTCTGCAGCGCGCGCCGCTCTGGCAGATTTCGGGCGGCCCGAGCTACACGATGCACGTCGGCGACAACCTGTCGGTGATCATCGCGAGCAACACTGAGTTTTCCTCACGCTATCTGATGCTGCTTGGCGAGCGCTCGGATTTCTGGCAGAGCTCTTACGTGAAAACCGACTTGAGCGTCTCACTGAATGGGCCCGACAGTCGATGGCAGGTGGCCTTCGTCGGCAGAAACCTGAGCAACACGATCACCACGGGCGCGTGCAGCAGCTACAACAACATCAACGGGCTCTATGGCGGCCAGTACCAAGGCAACAATGCGCTTGGGCATGGACCGGCGGGCGTCGACTCCTTATCGTGCTTCATCGACCGCGGTCGTGAACTCTGGTTACGGCTGAGTTATAAGGCGTTCTGATAAATGACTGCCGCAGCCATGCAAATGGCGGACGATCCGCCAAAGTTCTTCGATTACTCGAACCGCAAGGCACACCGGCTTCCTCGCGAGCAAGTCGAGGAAATGCAGCTGGCGGTATTTCAACGGCGTTTTGCGGAGCTGCGCGATCGACTGCCGGTTCTGAAGGCGGCGGCCGCCGAGCAAGGTATCGATCAAATCGAAAGTCTCGATGCGGGCTCCAACCTGCTGTTCCCCGACTCGATCTACAAATCGTACCCGGTGTCGCTGCTCGAGAAGAACCGTTTCGATCAACTCACCAAGTGGCTCGGCCGTCTCACCACCACCGACCTCAGCAAGGCCGATGTCAGCCAGTGCGACGGCATCGATTCCTGGCTGCGAGCTCTGGAGGATGCAACGGGAATCCAGGTCGTGAATTCTTCAGGCACGAGCGGCGCGATGACGTTTCTGCCGCGCACCCGCAACGATTACCGGATCGTCAGCGACATCTTCGGTATGACGAGCCGCGATTTCAACGAAATCGAATCCCTCCCCGATCTTCGAAACGATCCGTGGCACAGCTTCTATCTGGGGTTTCGGGGCGGACGCAGTCACGCGGGGCGGGCGGCTACCTGGGTGATCGACAACTTTTCCGGATCGCGAGAATATCTCTACCCTCTGTACGACATGGATATGAACTCGGATGTCATGTTCACGGCAGCGCGCATTCGCCGTGCCGAGGCCCGGGGTGAGATCGACCGTCTCGAGATAGATCCGAAATTGAAGGGGCGCCAGGCGGAATTCGAGACGATCCAGAAAAGTACGGCACAGGCAATGGATCGAATATTCGCGAAGCTGATATCGCTCGAGGGTAAGAAAGTCTATATCGCAGGGATGACCGGAGCTTTGACCGAACTGTCCCGGCGCGGTCTCGAGCGCGGCCATCGCAATATGTTTGGTTCTCGCTGTATCGTGCAGTGCGGAGGCGGTGGCAAGGGCAGCACGCTTGCCGCAAATTGGGAAGAGCTGGTGCTGGAGTTCACCGGCGCGAAGCGCATTGGTCAGTATTACGGCATGACGGAAGTGACCATGATCGCGTCGAAATGCAGCGAAGGCCACTATCATGTTCCGCCCTGGGTCGTGCCCTATGTGCTCGATCCGGAGACGGGCGCTCAGCTGCCGAGACAGGGCCCGCAGACCGGCCGCGCGGCATTTTTCGATCTCGTTCCTCAAACCTACTGGGGCGGTATGGCGACGGGTGACGAAGTGACCGCCGACTGGCGGCCATGCGCCTGCGGGCGAACGACCGTCCATATCCACCCGGACATCCGACGCTTCAGCGAAAAGACGGGCGCCGACGACAAGATTACCTGCGCTGCGGCCGACGATGCTCACGCCGCAGCGATCGACTTTCTCGCCACTGCGAGATAAGGAGCGACCATGACGCAAATGATTGCACCAAGCGCCATTCGCGGGCAGCTGATCGCGGATGATCTCGTGAGCTTCGGCGGAAGGGGAGGGGACACACAATTCCTGGCTCCCGAGCCCATGAAGATCGTGAGTCGTCTGCCGCTACGCAATCCTGGAGACATGCGAAACCTGTACGCGCTCAAGATCGATGAGATCATCGATTACCTGGTCGAACTCGGCAAGATGCTGGATCTTTCCAAAAACGAGTTCATGCAGGAGGCGCTCGAGCACTCCTACGCCGTGACGGATCTCACGCCCCCCATTTTGAGATGGCAGTACTCCCTCATCAATCACTTTCTCAGCCGTGACATGGTCAGGGACTACATCGAAGTCCCGATCGGCATTCGCTACGTAGAGGGTTGGCAAAAGACCACCCTGTCCGATGGGCGGGTGGTTTCGATCCGCGCCATGGGTGCGCGCGCACTCCACATCGTCGCCGGTAACAGCCCGATCACCTCGATCATCTCCGTCGCGCGCAATGCACTGACTCGCAGCGACGCGATCATCAAGTCGCCGTCGAATGACCCGTTCACCGCCCTCGCCGTGGCACGCTCGATGATCAAGATGGCTCCCGACCATCCCGTCACCAAGCATCTCTCGGTCGCCTATTGGAAAGGCGGTAGCGAGGAGTTCGAGCAGAAGCTCTACCAGCCCAAGAATCTGGAGAAGATCATAGCCTGGGGTGGTTTTGCATCCGTGAAGCACGTCAGCCGCTACATTCAGCCCGGCCTCGAGTTGATCTCCCTCGATCCGAAGCGCAGTGCGACGATCATCGGTCGACAGGCCTTCGCCGATGAAGCGACCATGCGTGATGCGGCGCTCAGGGCCGCCACCGACATCGGCGCGTCGAATCAAACGGGCTGCTCGTCGGCGCGCGTAATTTTGGTCGAGAGCGGGACCGATGAGGAAGGTCTCGCGAGGCTGCGCCGATTGGGCGAGATGATCTACGAGGCGATGCTGAAGCTTCCGGGCAATCTCAGCACCAAACCCAAGCGCTTCGATCCCGAACTGCGCAACGACATCCAGGCGCTGCGGTCCGCTGCCGATTTCTACGAGGTGATCGGGGGCCGGGAGGACGAGGGCGCGATCATCGTGTCCAAGCTGGACGAAGCGGTGGATTTTTATCCGCGGCTGTCGGGACGGGTCGCCAATCTGGTACCGATCGACGACGTTGCGGATGCCTCGAGATTCGTCAACGCCTACACACAAACGGTCGGCATCTATCCCGAGTCTTTGAAGCTCCGGCTGCGGGACGAGTTGCCGCTGTTTGGCGCCCAGCGATTCGTGACGTTGGGGTATGCGATGACCGCGAATCCCGGGCTTCCACAAGATGCAATCGAGCCCACGCGGCGCATGGTGAAGTGGATCGTCGATGAGAGCTGCGCGGTCGAGACGTGCGCGCCGCTGTGGAAGCAAGATGCCGCGTGAGGCGATATGCGGGTCGTAAGCGAGATGGCATTGCCGGTCCTGCCGGTCGAGCAGCCCGAGTTCGCGGCAAATCCCATGCCGTATGTGGAAGCGGCCAGGCTGAAGCACCCGTGGCTCGCCACGTTCCACGCCGGCTACGTCGTTCACGGATACCAGGCGACCAAGGATTTGCTCTACATGGACGACAAGATGCGCGTCAATTTCGACGGCATCGTGGAATATTTCGGCGCGCAAGGGACGGGTTGGGGGCGCTTCATGGAAAGCATGCTGCCGACTCAATCCGGCCCCAGGCATACGCGTCTGCGCGCCAGTGTCGCCGAGGCATTCACGCCGCGGCGCGCCAATCAGACACGACCGCTGATGCGCAAGGTGATATCCGAATTGCTCGATGAGTGGGCGCCGCGCGGCAGGTTCGACTTTGCCGAATTTGCAGCGTATTTCCCGGTTGCCGTGATGTGCGGGTTGCTCGGCGTCTCCGCCGAGCCGATCCGCAGCATCCGCGAGGCGCTCGAGACCCAGGTCGCCGCGATGACCTTGAATCGCGACCTGCTCCCTCGTTTGGTGGCAGGCTACGATGTTCTCTGGGGCTTCGCCGATACGCTGGTGATCGACAGGGAGAAGCGCGGAGCGGCGGAAGATGGCTCATTGATCGACACACTCATTGCCTTCAAGAACGCGGGTAACCTCGACGAGACCGAATTGCGGTTCATGTTGATGGTGCTGCTCCTCGCCGGGTACGACACGTCGAAGAATGTGCTCACCCTCACGATGCACACGATGCTGCAGCATCCGCAAATGTGGGAGCGATGCGCCGCGGATCAGCCCTATTGCAGCAAAGTGGTCGATGAGATTCTCAGGCACTCCGCAATCACGACGCCGTATCGCCTGCTGACGGCGGATGTCGAATATGAGGGAGTTATTTTTCCGAAAGGGACCTTGCTGTGCTTCGCTACGCCGCTGTCGGGCCGCGATCCGACGGCCTTCCCGGATGCGATGGAGTTTCAGCCCGAGCGGGCCCGGACGACGAAGCACCTGGCCTTCGGGCGCGGCATGCATATTTGTCTGGGCCAGTACCTCGCCAAAGCACAGCTCGAGGAAGGGCTACACATCATCGCGCAACGCCTCAGAAAGCCGCGGCTGGCAGGCGAGGCTACGTGGCGTCCGTTTCTCGGGGCGTGGGGCTTGCGCACGCTGCCGATCGCCTTCGAGGCGGCACCTTAGACCCGGGTATCCGAGTCAGGCATTCAACGCCAAGTCTCGGTTTACTTCGGCTCTGCGCTTGCTCATGGCCGGCAGCCGATCGATGACGAAAACGCCATCGCGAATAACCGCCCTCAACGCCTGTTCGGGTCTTGCCAGCAGCGTGAGGTCGGCCAACGGATCTCCATCGATGACGATGAGATCTGCCTGGGCGCCGCTTTCGATGACACCGACCTTGCCCGGCTCATCCAACAGCAATTCGCCGGCGTTCTTGGTGCCCCAGGCGAGCACATCGGCCGGGCCGAGGCCCGGCATTCCGCCGTAGAAGGCGAATTCACGGCCATAACAGCCGACCTGGTGATCGAGCGGATCATCCTTCACCACATCCCGAAACACACCGCTGTAGTCGTCGCCGATGAGGATCTTTACGCCCGCCTGTTGTGCGATCGGCAGCGTCCTTCGGACATGCTCGTAGCGGCGCTGCATGACGCCCGCGCCATCGACGTCGCCCCAACCGAGCTCGAGCAGCATACGAGGATAGGTGAGGCTGGGAACCCAGAAGGTGCCGTTTTTCACCATGATTTCGATGCATTCCTCGTCCACCTCATCGCCATGATCGAGGACGTCTACGCCCGCAGCGAGGCATTCAAGGATCATTCCTTTATCGGCGACGTGCGCGCGCACCTTCACGCCCCGGTCGTGTGCGGCGGTGACGATCGCCTGCAGTTCATCGTTCGCCATGTTGCGCGCGGTACGGCTCGGAAACCCGTGTCCCCGGCTCGCGAATATCTTGATGGTCTCGGCTCCCCGCCTGATCTCCTCACGCACCACCTTGCGCACGTCGTCCGGGCCATCGACGAACAGATCCGTTCCCGGCGTTTGCTGACGCCGCCACCACTTCTTGCTGTCATTGAGGTCCGCAGTCGTGCCGATATGGCGGCTGCAGGCGCGAATGCGCGGGCCGGGGACGATGCCCTCAGCGATGGCGATTTTGAGCTGGGCATCGACATCGTTGCTGCATGACGCACCCACATAACCGGTGAACCCGCTTTCCAGCAGTATGCGGCAGGTGCGTATGCCTATCGCCATCATCACGCCGGGCGGGAATTCCTTGCCGAGCGGATCCCCGGCCATGCCCTGCGCCAATGTGAATTTGTAAAAATCGGGGTGCAAATGGGAGGTGATCAACCCCGGCAAAAGCGTCATGCCGCCGATATCGATGATCTTTTCCGAAGGGGTTGCCGGATGCGGCCCGACCGCCGTGATTCTCCCTTCAGCGATCGATACACTGCGCTTACCCGGCAGCATTGCGCTGCCGTCGAAGATCCTCGCATTGGTCAAGGTCAGCATGGCCGTCTCGCCCCCCAGACTTGATTCCCGACAGTTTACGCCCGCGCCTCAATACTTTGCCGCAAAATACCCATAATAATGACGCGGGCGCTGGATGGCGGGGACTGCAGATAGACGGGCGCAAGATGTCGAGCAAGCGGGGGGATCGGGCTGATAGCCTGACGCGATGCCCCCGCAGATGACACCCAGGGAAGTGGCTCGTAGAGCACGAGAACGGCAGGAATGATGGACGAGATTGAGCCGGCGACCACCGTAGCCAACCTGTTGGCGAATTTCGTCGCCACTCGCGGCAAGCATGAGGCCGTCGCCACCGTCGCGGAGACGTTGAGCTACGAGGAGCTGGAACGGCGCACCTCCAGAATGGCCCGGGCATTGCTCGCGCTCGGCGCGGGCAAGGGCACCCGTATCGCACTCTTGGCGCCCGGCGGCATTCTGTGGCTGACGGCGCTGTTGGCGGGATTGCGGATCGGCGCCCTGGTGTCGCTCGTGAGCACCCTCTGCACCCCGCCGGAGTTGGCGCACATGCTGCGCAGCGGCGACGCTCAGATACTCCTCGGCGTGCGCCGTTTCCTGCGCCACGACTATGGGAGAACGCTGGTGGCAGCTCTGCCGGGACTCGGCGAAGCAAGGCCGCAGGCGCTGCGATTGCCAAGCGCGCCCTACCTGCGTTCCGTCTGGCTGGACGATGCGGGCGGCTTAAGCTGGGCGCGGTCAATCGAGGAGCTATTGGCTTACGCAGATGAACCGAATGCCCCCGATCGCGCATTGCTCGCCGCGATCGAGCAGGAAGTCACCCCGAGCGAAGACGCCGTCATCGTATACACCTCCGGCAGCACGTCGCTTCCGAAAGCGGTGGTGCATACACAATGGAACGTGACGCGCTTCCCGCGCGAGCTGGCGAAATATTTCCTGCTCAAGCCGGACGATCGCATGATGCCGCACTTGCCCACGTTTTGGCTCGGCGGACTGGGGATGACCATGCAGGTGCTGAGCATGGGTGCGACGCTCGTCTATCCGGCCTCGCCCGAAATCGACGTGGTCCTCGATGCGATCGAGCGCTGCAGAGTCAATCGCCTCAATAGCTGGGGCGACGTCATGATGAAGCTGCGCGAGGGCGCGGTCGCCCGCGGCATCGATGTCGACAAGATCGTGGGTCTCGGACCCTTTCGCGACAAAGCAGGGGAAATCATTCCGCCGCACCTCCAGGCGAATATGCTCGGGATGAGCGAGACCTTCTCGGCGCATAGTGCGGAACCGCTCGATACGCGTTTGCCCGAGGACAAGGCCGGTTCTTCGGGACGCGCAGTCGATACCTACGAGCGGCGCCTCGTCAACCCGGAATCCGGTGAGGAAGTACCGCTTGGCCAAGTTGGCGAGCTGCAAGTCCGAGGCGGCGGATTGATGTCCGGATTCTACAAGGTCAATCGCAAGGAGGTATTCACGCGCGACGGCTTCTATCCAACCGGCGATATGGCACGGCTCGATGCCGACGGTTATATCTATTTCGTCGGCCGGCGTGGCGACATGATCAAGACGCGGGCCGCGAACGTCTCGCGGTTGGAAGTCGAAGCGGCAATGCGTGGTCTGCCCGGCGTCGAATTGCCGATCGTCGTCGGCCTGCCCGATCCCGAGCTCGGCCAGCGCGTCGTCGCGGCGGTCGTGCCGGCGAAAGGCGCGGCACCGACCGATGATTCGATCAGGGCCGCATTGCGCGCGGTGCTGTCGAGCTACAAGATCCCCCGGGAGATCGTCTTCATCACCCATGACGATGTCCCAAGAACGACGACGGGAAAGATCAAGCTGTTCGAGTTGGCGGGCATGGTCGCGGCGCGGATCGGAGCCGGCCGGTAGTTTATATCCACCAGAATAGGAGCACTCACATGTCCGGAAAAAAACCTGATGCCGCGCGAAAAGCGTTCGGCCATATTGCGCCCAAGTTCGCAGAAATCACGGATGAGGTTTTGTTCGGGGACGTGTGGGAGAGATCCGAGCTTTCACCCCGGGATCGAAGCCTGATAACGGTCAGCACACTGATCGCGCTGTACCGAACCAACGAGATGCCCTATCACATGAAGAGGGCCCTGCAGAACGGCCTTAAAAAAGCAGAGCTGATCGAGATGATCACTCACATTGCCTTCTATGCGGGCTGGCCGGCGGCGAACACGGCCATCGCGACCGCGCAGCGTGTGTTCGACGAAGTGGCTAAAGCATAACGGCGCGCGCATCCGATGAATTTCAAATCAGTCGCCTCACCCTATCTCTTTCTCGAAGCGCCGCGCTCGGACGGCGATATCCTATGGTTCACGGACCTGCTGCTCGGCGGCTTGTACCGTCTGTCGCCCGGCGGGAAGGTCGACGTGTTCCTGAAGGACTCCAAGCACATCGGCGGGGTCGTGATCAATGAGGACGGTGCGATCATATGCGGCGGCACGTCCGGTCTTTCTTGGCTAAAGCCCGCAACCGGGGAGTCGGGCAAATTGCTCGGCAGCGTCGGCGGCAAGTCGTTTTCGGGTGCGAACGATATGTATCCCGACGGCAAGGGCGGCCTGTATTTCGGGACGTTGAGTCGAGCGGGAGAATACGGAAAGCCGCCTTCGCTGACCGCCCTTTACAGGCTGGCGGCCGACGGGAGCGTCGCGCTGCTGCGCGAGGGAGTGAAGTTCTCCAACGGGATCGGGCTGAGTCCGGACGGCCGCCGCCTGTACCACAATGAAAGCTTGCTCGGCACATTCGTCTATGACGTGCTGGTCGACGGCAGCTTGAGTAACCGTGCTCTGTTCTCGTTGCAGGAGGACTGCGACGGTCTCGCGGTGGATTCGGAGGGGGGCGTGTGGATCGCGTACTTCGCCTCCGGCGAGGTCACCCGGTATCGGCCTGACGGCAGTGTCGACGGGCGCGTGCCCATTCCGCACAAGGTTGCGAGCAGCCTGTGCTTTGGCGGCGCGGACAATCGCGACCTTTACGTCACCACGGCCGGGAACGAAGGGATCGACGCGCTCATGAAGGGCATCAACCCGCCGCGCGAGGCGGCCGTGTTTCATGCCCGCATCGACGTCGCGGGGCAGCCCGTGCCGCGCACGCGCTTCCGCCTCGAGGACTATTCGACATGACGGTCACGCATCCCTCCGCACCCCGTATCCCCCTGGTTTCGCGCGACGCCTACACCCCGGATCAGGCCGCGCTCGCCAGCGGCCGCGACATGTACACCATGACGCGCATGCTGGTGAATCATCCCGATTTTTATCGAGTTTTCGTTCCATACGTCGACAAGCTGATGAGCCGGTCATTGTTGCCGCATCGCGACCGCGAGATTCTCATTCTGCGCACATTGGTTCTATGCAACGAATCCTACGAGGAGCATCACCACGTGCGCATCGCGCAGACGCTCGGCATGTCGGCCGCGGAAGTGGAGGCCGTAAAGACCGGACAGGATGCGGCGCTGGGCGCGTTCGATCGGATGTTGGTGAGAGCGGCGCAGGAGCTCGTCAATGACCGGTGCCTGAGCAACGATGCCTGGGGAGCACTCGCGAAGACCTACAACGTCGACCAGATGATCGAGGTCGTGTTTCTGGTCGGCGCCTTCGCGATGCTGTCCATGGCGACCAACAGCTTCGGCATGCCCTTGGATGACGACACGAGCACGACTCCGAAGGCAGGAACCCGCTAGGCATGAGCCATCGCCCTCTGCCGGTCACGCCCGAGGAAATCACCCGAGATGGCT
>Ga0302325_10007592_pt1 | contig 24023 bp, 15 predicted proteins | sample Palsa_T0_2_FD_201948 | JGI IMG/M metagenome (GOLD analysis project Ga0302325, IMG submission 201948) | Peat permafrost microbial communities from Stordalen Mire near Abisko, Sweden - Palsa_T0_2 | ecosystem: Environmental > Terrestrial > Soil > Palsa > Peat permafrost | place: Sweden: Abisko... | reverse complement strand
CCCCGGTACACCCGGGGCGTGCGCACGTGGCCGCCGACGCTCAACGTCACGGGGTGACCGGAGCGGTGGATCTCGTCGGCCAGTTGGATCCCGGTGGACCCGGCGCCGACGACCAGCACCCCGCCTTCGGCCAGCTGGTCGGGATTGCGATATTCGGACGGCGTGATGGAGTCGATGCCCTCGGGCAGGGCCTCCGCCACCTTCGGTATTTCGGCTCGGTTGTACGGCCCACTGGCCAGCACGACCGAGCGCGCCCGCCACTCGCCGCTGGTGGTCTCCACCCGGAACCCATCGCCCTCGGTCCTCACCGCGGTGACATCGGTGTGCGACTCGACCGGGGCGGCGATCGTCGATGCGTAGGTGCTGATGTACTCGATCACCTCCGGCATGGTCATGTAGCCGTCGGGATCGTCGCCTTCGTACTGATAGTCGGGAAGGCGGCTTTGCCAGTTGGGCGTGAGCAGTCGGAGCGAGTCCCATCGGCCGGTGCGCCAAGAGTTGGCGACCTCCCCCCGTTCGATCAGAACGTGGTCGATCGCCAACTCCTCCAGGCAGCGGCTCATGGCCAGCCCTGATTGGCCGGCGCCGACGATGACGGTGGTGACGTGGCGCAACGAGACCCTCAGGCCCGTCGAGGGTCGGCCGTCAGACGACCCTGACGATCACATTGGTCGGGTTGGTGAGGGCGTCGAAGACCGCCGAGCGCTTCTGGGACTGTGCGACCAACGACTTGATGTCCGCCGGGGAGGCGTCGGCATCGATCTTGTAGGTCACCCTGATCTGGCTGTACGCGTTGCGCACGTCGGGATCGACGCCCAGGATCCCCCGGATGTCCATGTCTCCCTCAACCGTGGCCGTCACTGAGTTCAGCTGGATGTCCCGGTTCTGGGCGACCGCGGCGACGCCCCCGGTCAGGCAACCGGCCAATGCGACCAGCAACAGCTCCACCGGGGTCACGCCCTCGTCTTCGCCCTCGAACACTCCGGGGTGGTCTCCGTGGAAGGTGAACTCCCTCTTGTGGGCCTGCTCGGCGCCCAAGCCGAAGAAGTCATAGACGGTGGTGCGGCTGTGGGTGCCGTTGATCCAGGTATTGCTCGCCCGCCACTTGAAGTCGGCCGCTGCCGGCTGAGCGGCCAAAATTTCCTTGGCTCCCAATAGGAACTCAACATTGACCCCGTTGTCCACGGGCGTAGCAGTAGTGGTCATTCAGGACACCTCCAAGTCGGCTTCACAGTTTCTGCAAGTTAACACCGGAAAGTCGACTTATCAAGTCGGCTTTGTCATGATTCACCTTCTGGGCAGCGGGGCCTTCGGGGGCCTGGATGCCGGGCCAGGATCCGTGCAAGGCGCGAGCGGGCGATGGGCGCCTAGGCGCGGAGTTCCTCGGAAGGCTGCGAAGCGCCCTTACAACCGGCTGCTTCCCCGCTTCGGTGACAACGCCCTCAAGGGCTGGATCCGGTCACATCCCGAGGTCGCCGCCCGCCACTACCCGGACCTCGCCCAATCGGCAGGAACACATCGCTGGATGGCTCAGCGACCGCCTTCGGTCGAGACCGTTTCAAGCGATTGCGCCTTGCCGTCGCGGACCACCAGCACCGATACCGGCGAGTGCCGGACTAGCTTCTGGGCGACCGACCCCACGACCAGTCCACCGACGACGCCGTGGCTGCGACCGCCGACGACAATGGTCCGGGCCTGCTGAGCGCGGGCCGCCGCGATCAGCTGGGTCGCCGGGTCGCCGCCTGATACATCGAACCGCCACTGCACCTTGCGGCCCGCCAGGACGTCTGAGGCCCGCTCCCGGCTCATGTGTTCCATCTCGTCGAGCGCCTCGCTCACTGCGGCAACCGCGCCCGTTTCGCCAGCGACCGCCGTCAAAGCGGCCTCGTGGCGGACGTGGACCACATCCAAGTCCGCTCGCGATTCCTCGGCCATCGTGGCCGCCACAGCCAACGCCGCCAGGCTATCGGCCGTCCCGTCCACCCCTACGATAAGTGTGTTGGCCATTGTCGGCCTCCGTTCCTTGGGGCCGGTGGTCCGAGGGTCGGGTGACCTCCGGCATCAACCTCTATCTACAACTATACTTTACTCTAGTGACAACAAAAGTAAAGAGGGGACGACCCCGGAACGCGACCACTGACCTGGCGATCCTCGATGCTGCCGTCTCGCTGATGGCCAAGATGGGGTACCGCGGTATGACCGTCGGCGCGGTGGCCGCTGCGGCCGGCGTCACCGAGCCGACCGTCTACCTGCGTCATGCCACCAAGCACGACCTGGCGGTGGCTGCCATTTCTCGTCTTCCCATGCTGACCCACCCCCCGGACACGGGCGACACCAAGGCCGATCTCACATCCCTCCTGAATGAGTTCGTCGCGGTCGGCGAGACAATCGGCCTCGCCGTCGTCGGCGTGGTGCTGGTAGAGGAATCGGAACACCCCGAACTGCTCGGCCGCTGGCGCCATACCGTCGGGGCCGCCGGTCTACGAGCGGTCGGTCATATCGTTCAACGGGGCCAGCAGCGAGGCGAGGTTCGCGCGGATGTGAAGGCGTCGGTCGTCGCCGACCTCATCCTGGGTGCCTATCTCGCTCATTACACCCACCAGGGCCAACCTGACCGCGCCTGGATCGGGGACATCATCAACACCGTCTGGGCTGGTCTCACGGCTCACTGATGGCCACAAGGAAGGCGGATCAGCCGGGTCGCGCCACCCCGGGTCGTCGGGGTGGCGACGTCACGGTTCACGCAACAGGGGCCGGTATCCGGGCAGGTGCGAGGTCGGGGGCCGGGATGTGGTCTTCTGCTGCACCTTCGGAGATGCCGATGCGGTTGTAGATGGCCCGGAGCGGTTTGGGGGCCCACCAGTTGGCGTCGCCCATGAGGCGCATGAAGGCGGGGACGAGGACACCGCGGATCAAGGTGGCGTCCATAAGCACGGCCAGGGTCAGGCCGACGCCGAACAGCTTGATGAACGAAACGCTGGAGGTGGCGAAGGAGAGGAATACGACGGCGAGGAGGGCGGCGGCCGAGGTGACGATCCGGCCGGTGCGCTCGAGGCCGCGGGCGACCGAAACGGTGGTCGTCGCCCCGTGGTCGTGTTCTTCCTTGATCCGAGACAGGAGAAACACCTCGTAGTCCATGGACAACCCGAATGCGATGCAGAACATCAAGATCGGCATCGTTGTGTTCAACGTCCCCGTGGCGGTGAAGCCGAGCAGGCCGGCGCCGTGACCCTCTTGGAATACCCAGACCATCGCGCCGAACGTTGCCGACAGGCTGAGGATGTTGAGGAGGAGGGCTTTGAGCGGGACGAGCACACTGCCGAACATAAGGAACAGCGTGATGAAGGTGACGAGGGCGACGATCCCCAACGCCAAGGGGACCTTTGCGAAGATGGCGGCGTTGCTGTCGATGAGCTGGGCTGAGGCGCCATCGACGAGGACCGGCCATGGTGCGGGCAAGGATCGGATCTGCTCGACTAGGTGTTCTCCGGCGGTCGATTGGGGCTGAAGGGTCGATGTAGGCACGACCGATAGCCAGGTCCCGGTGAGGTTGGCGAAACGGCTGGAAAGCGCCGGACTGGGTGGGGCGATGCGCTGACCGTGGGCATAGGAGCCGGTGAGAGCATCGACCCTGGCCACGCCGGCCAGCTTCGAGACGCTGGTGGCGTAGGCCATGATGTCGGCGGGATTGTTGCCGTGGGCGGCCACGATGGCGAAGCTGTTCGTCTCACCGGACGCGAACTTGGCGGCGATCGTGTCGGCTGCGGCTCGGGTGCTGGCCGTGGGGGGTAGGACCCGGGCATCGGGGTCGCTGAAGTGGACACCGAGGAACGGCGAGCCGAGCACCAAGAGCACGGCGATGACGGCGGTGGCGATGGGGACCGGTCGGCGCATCACGGCTGTCGCCAGTCGGTGCCAGAAACCTTCGCCGATCTCGGGCTGGTGGGGTTCGCGGCCGAAGCGGTGCAGGATGGCCCGTCGGGCGTCGAGGGCGTTGACCCTTCCGCCGAGAACGGCAAGGAGGGCTGGAAGGACAATGACGGCGCCGCTGGCGGCGATGATGACTACGGCGACGCCGGCATAGGCGAAGGAGCGTAGGAAGTACAGCGGGAACACCAGGAGCGCGCCAAGTGAGATGGCGACGGTGGCGGCGCTGAAGAGCACGGTGCGGCCCGCCGTCTCCACGGTTCGCACCACGGCGAGGTCGGATGGCAGGCCCCGGCGGAGTTCGTCGCGGTAGCGGGTGACGATGAACAGGCTGTAGTCGATCGCCAGGCCGAGTCCGAGGGCGGTCGTCAGGTTGAGCGAGAAGATGGACACGTTGGTGAAGCGCTGAATGCCGGTGAGGGCGGCGAAGGTTCCGCCGATGGCGACCACGCCGACCGCAAGGGGGAGGCTGGCCGCGATGAGGCTGCCGAAGACGAACACCAGCAACACCAGCGTGATGGGTATGGCGATCCCTTCTGCCTTGCTCAGGTCTTTGGTGACGGTGTCGCCCAGTTGGCGGAACACGGCGGCTTCGCCGGTGGCGGTCACATCGACCGCACCGTGGACGCCCTCCAGGCCTGGCGTGAGTTGATGGACCCGGGTGTTGACCTGGTCGTCGTTGCCGGTCAGGCGGGCGAAGATCAGCGCTTGACGGCCGTTTGCCGAACGCAGCGGAGCGACGCTGCCCAGCGACCAGTACGACGCGACGCCCTCGGTTCCGCCGTCGGCGGCCAGCTGGGCGGTCAGTGCGTTGCCCTCGGCGGCGACGGCGGGGGAGTCGACGGTGCCGGTGCGGGCGGTCACGAGCAGCACCAGGTTGGGGTCGCCGGTGTGAAACTGGGAGTCCAGGATGGCGGCGGCCCGTGACGAAGCCGACGACGGATCGGTGAACCCGCCACTGCTCAGCTTGGTGGCCACCTGGCCGCCATAGGCGAAGGATGCGACGACAACGAGGAGGGCGCCGACGAGCACGGCTCGGCGGTGGTGGACGACAGCTTGGGCGAAACGGGCAAGCATTTCAGTGTCCTTTCGTGGATGCCACAGAGTCGAGATCGCGGGGATGCTGGCCGGCGGGGAACTTGGACTTCTGCCGAGAGGCCGGCGGGGCTTGGGCGAGATACCAGGAGACGGTTTCGGAGACGGCGGCAGCCAGCGGCGTCCCGGCCGCCCCGAAGGTGGATTGGTACTTGGTGGTGTCGAGCTCGAATGGCTGCTCGAACTGGTAGGACATTTCGGCGAGTCCTCGCATCAGCGGGTTGACCAGTCCGAGGGCGCGGTAGGCGAACGGGGGGACGTTGCGAATGGCGACGGTGTGGTCGACGTCGGCGGCGACGAGGTCGAGGACCGCCCGGGTGGTCACCGTCTCGGGGCCCGGCAGATGCCATACATTGCCGACCGCGCGTTCGTCAGTGCCGAGGGTGGCGAGCCCGGTCGCGATGTCGGGGACGTAGCTGTAGGTGTGGGCCAGGTTCGGGTTGCCGATGAAGTCGGCCCGCTTCGCGGCCACGGCGTTGGCGAAGACCCGTGCGCCCAGAGTGGTTCCGGTGACTCCCGGCCCGAAGAAGTCCGAGGCCCGCCCGATCGCGATGCGGACCCGACCGGCGCCTGCCGCGGCGAGGAGCTCGGCTGTCATCGCCGCCCGGGTCCGACCTTTGGATGTGGTGGCGGCGAGGGGGAGGTCCTCGGTCATCGGTTGGCCGCCGGTCGGGCCGTAGCCGTAGAGGTTCTCCAAAGTCACGAGCAAGGCTTCAGTGCCTTCCGCCGCGGCCAAGACGTTGCGTTGCAACGGTGGGAACAGCTCCGGCCACCGGGTATAGGGGGCGTTGAGGCACTGGTAGACAACGGACGCGCCTCTGGCGGCGTCGATAGCGGCGCAGGGATCGGTCACGTCTGCGCACCACCAGTCAACCCCGTTGGCGAGGACAGCCGGCCGGCGTCTCGACACGGTCCGCACCGTGAAGCCGCGCTTGGCCAATCGGGTCGCCAGGCTCATGCCCACCTGCCCGGCCCCGAAGACGACGTGCAGCGGGTCGTCACCGACGGGCTCGGGCTTTGCCCCTGTGCTCGAGGCGGTCATCGCTGCGCTTCGCCTCCTGATGCGTAAACAAGCTGGGCAGCGAAGGCGGTGACGGCTGGTGCGACGAGGTCGGGGCGTTGCGACTGGGGGTAATGGCCCGCGTCGGGTACCAGCAGGACTTCGCTGTCCAGCTGCTCGGCGATCCAGCCTGCCTCGGCCGCGGGATCGCCGAAGTCCGGGTCAAGTTCCCCCATGACAATCAGCGCCGGCGCCTTTACTGCGGTGAGGGCCTGCTCGGCGGCGTCGTGCCGGGTACGTGTGGTCAAGGAAAACGCCTTGGCGTAGCCAGGGCGCTTCAGCGCGGACGACACGGTTGCGCGGTAGTTCGCGAAGTCTTCGGGCCGTGCGCCGGCGTATAGCTTGGGCAGGTAGGCGTTCCAGGCGGCGCGGCCCCAAGGGCGGGCCATCAGCATCCTGGTGGCCAGGCGCTTGAGTTTCGTTGTGCCTGGGTCTCGGACAAAGGGGCCCAACAGCACGAGTCCGCTCACGAGTTCGGGATGCTTTGCCGCGACGATTACCGCCGACCCTGCTGCCATGGAGTTGCCCACCAACATGGCAGGGCCACCAAGCTGGGCCACGAGCGCCTCGATGTCGGTGGCTGTTGGCGCATCGCCATACTCGGAAAAGGAATGGTCGCTGTCGCCGTGGCCGCGAAGGTCCATTACCGCGACTCGGTATCCCGCGGCCACAAGGTCTGGCTGCAGGAAGCGGTAGCTGGCGCGCAGGTCGCCCATGCCGGGGACGCACACGACGAGCGGGCCGCTTCCGCATATCTCATACGCCACGTCGCCTCCCGGTCGGTCGAGCGTTAAGACTTCGGATTTGGCCTTAGGGGTGCTCATGTCGTTTCCTTTCGGGTCTCGGTGGGATTGCCGTGCTCGGGCAGCACGAAGTCGCGGCTCTCCACGAGTTCCTCGAGCACTTTGAGCAACTCGAGCACGCCGGAGAAGGGTCTCCAGGGGTCGGGGGCATTGGTGCGTACCTGTCCCTCGAGCCGTCTATCAGGACTGCGGTGGATCTCGACGAGAAGGCGGAGGGTTTGCCTCGGCGTTGGTGAGGCGTCCATGGTGCTAGTAAACGCCTAGGGCGCGCTTCTGTCCCGAGGGCGTAACCCTAGGTTTGACCCTGGTTTTCGACGGTTGATTAGCGGATCAGAGCGGCCAGTGCCCGGCGTGAGGTGATGTCGAGTTTGATGTAGCAGTTGCGAAGGTGGTACTCCACGGTCTTTACCGATACGTACAGCTGACTGGCCACCTCCCGGTTCGTCAGTCCGGTCGCCGCCAAGCGGGCGACGGCCAGTTCGGCGCGGCTGAGCCCGAGGAGGGCCCCCGGACTGTCGGTCGCGGCGCTGACCTGCAGGGCAGCCAGTTCCGTCGCGCATGCCTGGACGTAGGGGTCTGCTCCCAGAACGGAGAAGAGGTGGTGGGCTGTTTCGAGTTGTGCGACCGCGGCGGGTCGGTTCTCCACTAGGCGCAACCGGCGGCCGTCATCGAGGCTGAGGAGGGCCCGCTCAAATGGCATTGGCACAGCTGGGGCGATCGAGTGGGCTCGTGCGAACATCGCCTCGGCCTGGAGGGCAGATCCGTTTGCCATCGCCAGATTGGCCCGACAGCGAGCAAGTGCCAGGGTTGCCGACGCCAGTCCGGCGTCCGGGATCGCCGCCTCGAACTCGTCGAGTGCGGTCTCGGCGTCATCGAGTCGTCCCAGACCGATGAGCGCGTCCGCCTCGATTGATCTCCAGTTGAAAATGCCGGGGCGTCCGCTCACACCGACCAGGCTGGTTGTACGCACCGGCTCGGTGGCGAGCAGTACCCCAGCCGGGTCGCCACGCGCGGACGCAAGTGATGCGGCAGCCGTCGCAGCTGCGGCCACCGCCAGGGCGAATGGGGCGCGGTCAGCTGCCGCCCGGGCCGCGTTGACATGAGCTGGCGCTGCAAACCACTGGCCGCGGCAGGCGAGGACCTGGGCGGCACGTGCGTGCGCCCGAGCCAGGTCGAGAGGGCGGTCGGTGTCTTGCGCCACTGCTATCGCCAGCTCGGCGTACGTGACGGCAGAATCCCAGTCCCCGCGGCGGAAGTACGCGTCACTCAGATGAGTTAGACAGGGGACGGGGTAACTGGCAGGCAGCCCCGTGCGCAGCCGGGCGGCTGCAATACCAAGGTCGGCGATGGCGCCCGGCAGGTCGTCGACGTACACCTTTACCATGCCTCGCATGATGAGGGCGTCGGTCTCAGCTATCGGGACTTCGTTTCCTGAGACGGGCAGAAAGTCGAGAACCGCCATCCCGGCGGGGCCACGGCCGTCGACCGCCAATGCGTATGCCTGCGCGGTGCAAGCCATGGCCCGCAGAGCGGAGCCCGCAGTGGTGGCCCCGACCGCTCGGTCCGCCCACGTCGATGCCTGGTCGGGGCGACCGGATATGACCATCCAATTCGCCAGGGAGGTCGCCGCCCGCGCGCCGATCTCGCGTTCAAGCTGCGGGTCGTGTGCCTGCCAGGCGGACAGCAGGCGACCCTCGGCGCTGGGTGACGCGGTGAACACCCCGAGAAGACCCGACAAAGCGTCTCGTCGAGGACTGGACACTTGGCAGGATGCCAGGACCCGTGTCGCGGAGGAGGTATCGGCGGCGTCGAGGAGGACGACGGCCGCGTCGAGCAATCGCCGCTCCCGGTCCTCCGAAGCCGGCGAGAGAGCCGCGGCCTGTTGCAATGCCCACGCCGAGGCATCTACGTCACCGCGCGCGGCAGTTGCGGCCGAGGACGCTTCGAGCTCACCGGCGAGGGCCTCATCGGAACCGAGCGTCGCCGCCACGCGATGCTCCAGTCCTGCCCGACCGGCGACGATCTTGGCGGCTCGCCTGTGCAGTTCTCGGCGGTTCGCGGGACTCAGATCGGCGTAGATCGCCGCTCGATATAACGGATGGGTGAAGGAAAGCTCCGCAACAAACGCACTGTCGCTCAACAGGCCGGCTGCCACCGCGGCATCGACCTCGCTGTGGGCGTCGGGCACGTCAGCCACCGCCATGATCACCGACGTCGGCGCGTGCTGTCCCAGGACCGCAGCCGCGGACAGGAACGCCTGAGTCGTGGCGGGGAGGGCGGCCATACGGGCGAGGATCACTGCGGACAGCTCCCGAGGTGCTGGCAACCCGACGCCCGTGCTCAGCCCGGCGACGCCGATCTCGTCGAGCAATGCCCGGCAGTAAAGAGCGTTGCCCTGAGTGTGTGCCGCCAGCCGAGAGGCCCCCCGTTCCGACAGCACTCCCAATCCCAGTGCGCTCGCCAAGTCGATGAGATCGCCCGAGATGAGGCCTGGCAACCGCAGGCGAGTGACTCGCGAATCGCCGGCCACGAACCGGGCCCATCCGGGGTCGGCCAGCTCACCGGGCCGACTCGACACAACTGTCAACACCTTGTCAGCGCGCAAACGCCGCAGGGCGAACAACACGGCACGCGATGAGGGTCGGTCCGCCCAATGCAGATCGTCGATGGCGAACACGACGACCTGATCGTCGGCTTGCAACCGATCGAGCAGGTCCAGCAGTAGAGCCCCAACCGCCAACGGGTCCGCCCCCGGCTCCGTCGAGGTCCCGAGCGGCAATTGATCGACGACGCCATAGGCGAGCAATGTCTCCGCCTCGTCACCGCCGGCTCTGAGAACGACAGCGTCGGACACCGAACCCAGGAACCGCGAGAGCAGCGTCGATTTTCCCGCGCCGGCCTCGCCCTCCACATAGACCACCTGCGGCTGTCCGGCCCTTGCGGAAGCAAATCGTTCAGCGAGGACGTCCAGTTCGGGCTGTCGCGCCACGAAGCCGACCGAGGCACTCACAATGTCGACCTGGCGGCGCTCCTGTGGCGACTATTACGTCGAGTCACGGAACCTGGGTTGATCACGTCCGCTGACATCGATACCTGGGCGGCAAGCTACGACTTCGACAAGCCAGCCAGGAAAAGGGTTCTGCCGTGTCATCCGGTGCTCGGGGAGGCACCCGGTAGCCAGGTCCTCCGGCGCCAGACGGTTGTGCCGCCAGTGGACCACGCGCCGCCGCCGAGGCCGTCGGGGCAGAGATCCACGACCCCTATGCTACTGAGCAGGCGCCCCCTTCCCGCCGGCGAGCCACCAGCGTCCACCGGGCTGACCTGGCCGAGACCACGTGCCGACCCGAGAAGGTGAACCTCCATGACCGCCGTCCGCAGCGACCAGGAAGGCCCTGTCCGCTGGGGCATGCTCGCCATCATCAGCCTGGGAGTGATGGCGCTCACGCTGAACTGGTTCGACGTCGCCACTGCCTTCCCGCTCATCGGCGCCGAGTTCAAGGTCGGGCTCGGACCGCTCAGCTACCTCATCTCGCTGTTCATCGTCGGGTACGGGTTGGCGCACATCCCAGGCGGGATGATCGCCACCGCGATCGGCATGAAGAAAACCATTGTGCTCGGCCTCTTGGTGCAGGGACTGGCCGGGATCATGTCCGGGTTGTCATACAACTACACCGAGCTCGCTTTCTTTCGGGTCGTCAGCGGCGTGGGCGGCTCGGTGTTCATCGCCGTGGGGACCGCCGCCGTGGTCGTCTGGTTTCAGGGAAAGGACGTCACGCTCGCTCTCGGTATCACCGGCGGTGCCGTCTTCAGCGCTGGGCTGGCCTTCGCGCTCTATGTCTGGGTATACGTGCAACGCGCCACCAGCTGGCACACGGCACTGGTCCTGGCCGGTGTCCTCGAACTGCTGGTTATGTTGGCAACCGTCGCCGCCTTCCGCGTCCCGGACGGCCATGAGTCACTCAGTGGTGCCCGCTTCGAGCGGGCCGCACTGCACGCCTCCCTTGCCAGTAGAGACCTCTGGGTCTACGGCGTCGCGCTGCTCGGCGGATACGGAGCCTACTTCACCACCTCGCAGCTGTTCACCGAGTACGCGACACTCCAACGGCATCTCAACCCGTCCACCGGCGGCCTGCTCTCCGCGCTCATCGGGCTCGCCGGCATCCCTGCCAGCCTGCTGGGGGGATACTGGGCCGACCGCAGCAACAACCTGCGAATGTTCATCGTCGGCCCGCTCGTCATCGTCGCCGCGTTGCTCGCCCTCATCCCCATCGTGCCGTCCAAAGCGCTCTGGGTGCTCGGCATCGGCATCGGCTTCTTCCTCATCTTCGGCTTTGCCGCATGGTTGGCGGTGCCCGCCCGTGTGTGCAATATCAACCACGAATACCTCGGCACAGCGACGGGGCTCATGCTCATGCTGGCCGGCGTGGGCGGCTTCTTCATCCCGATCATCTTCGGACACCTCGTGCCGCACACCAGCTTCGACACCGGCTGGGTCTTCCTCGCCATTGTGTCCTTCGCGTTTGCCCTTATCGGTTTCGCCGGGCGCAACCCGGCAACGGTCTCGAGGCGTTGAACGTTGTGGATACGGTCCGCGCGCCGCTTGTCAGTGTGCTTCGCCCTGCGAAGTTCTCGCCCACTAGTCGTCGTGGTCAGTGCCGACACGCTCTTCACGTTGCTCGATCTGCACGGACTCGATCCCGAAGTCGCCGTCGCCAACCTCGTTGCGACCTCCGAGACGCTGGTCCGGGCTGCGGTCGCCGATATTCCCGAATACGGGTCACAGGCTTCGCCCCAGCCGAACTACCTCATTGGCGTTCGACGACCGATATCAGGTGCTGAACGTGACGGACTGAGAACCCCAGGTGCCGTTCACCTCGGTGAGGATGGCGGCGTAGAGGCGCTGATGGGCGGGCATTTTGGCGACGGCGTAGCCAGTCGCGGTCGGGGCGATGAGGCCGGTGCGCAGGACGTTGGTGCCTCCGGGCGTGGTGCCAATGGCGAGGAGGTAGTTCTGGGCGCCCGCGATAGGGACCCAGGTGAAGGTGGTGGATGTGGCGACGCCGGATTGCCCGTTGACGGGGTGGGTGAGGGTGGCGATGGGAGGACGGGCGGTGATGGTGATGGCTTGAAAGCGAGTCCAACTGCCATTGGTCTCGGTGAGGAGGGTGGCGTAGATGGTCTTGCCTGACGGCAGGGTGGCGCCGGCGTAGTGGGTTTGGGTGGCGGGCAGGACGCCGCTCAGGAGCAGATTCGCGCCATTGGGGGTGGTGCCGGCGGTAAGGATGTAACCCTGGGCGCCTGGCGAGGTGTTCCAGGTGAACCCGGCCGTGGGGTCAACGCTCGTCTGCCCGTTGAGCGGGCTGGTAAAGGTGGCCAGGCCGGGGGCGGCGGTGAAGGAGATGGCCTGGTAGCTGGTCCAGCCGCCATTGACCTCCGCGTACATGCTGGCGTGCAGCGTCGTTCCGGCCGGCAGGGCAGGCACCGTGTAGGAGGCTTGCGTGGCGGGGAGGATGCCGGAGTCGACCAGGTTGGTGCCGTAGGTGGCTGAGCCGACCGTGAGGACATACCCCTGGGCCTCGGGGATCGTCGACCAGGTGAAGGGTTGGGTCGTGTCGACGAGGGATTGGCCATTGGCCGGGTAGGTCAGCGTGGCCTGATCGACCGTCAGGGTGAAGGCCTGGGTGGCGGGGGGTCCCGTAGCGACCGTTGAGGTCAGCGTGACCGGGTAGGTGCCCGGGGTTCCCTGGGCCGGGGTCCCGCTCAAGGTGGCCGTGGCCGGGTTCAAGGTGACGCCCGCAGGCAGGGGTCCCGCCTCGACCACCGAGGGGACGACGTTGCTGGAGGCCGTGATCGTGAACGAGCCGGGCGCACCGACCGTGAAGCCGGCGTTGGCGGCGCTGGTGATGGAGGCCGGGGAGGCCACTTGCCGGACGCGATCCAGTTGGTTGTCCGTGAAGTAGAGGTTGCCTGCCGAGCCGAAAGCCAAGCCGTAAGGAAAGGCGACGGCGGAGGTGGCGGGGCCGCCGTCACCGGCGTTCCACGCTGCCCCGGCGTCGATGCCGGTGTCGCTCCCGGCATAGTTGGTGATGATGCCGTGGGTGTCGACCGCCCGGATGCGGTAGGCGCCGTAGTCGACGATGTACACGTTTCCGGCTGCGTCGATTGCGACCGCCGAGGGTGACTGGAGGGTGGCGGAGGTCGCCGGGCCGCCATCGCCGCCGTTGCCCGGGAACGCCGAGGCGCTGCCTGCGAAATTGGTGATCGTCCCGTCCGGGGCGACTTTGCGGACCCGGTGATCCACCTCGTCGGGGATGTACAGATTGCCCATCGGGTCGACGGTGATCTGTGTCGGATAGTCGAGGGTGGCTGACGTGGCGGGACCGCCGTCGCCGCTGTTGCCTGCGACGCCTGACGGGCTGCCGGCGAAATTGGTGATGGTGCCATCGGTCGCCACCTTGCGGATCCGGTGATTGCCCGTGTCAGCGATGTAGAGGTTCCCGGCGCTGTCGAGCGTGAGGCCTTCGGGCTGGTAAAGGGTGGCGGAGGTGGCCGGGCCGCTGTCGCCACCATTTCCCGCTGTCCCTGACGGGCTACCCGCCACGTTGGTGACGGTGCCGTCGGGAGCGACCATCCGCACGCGGTTGTTGTCCTGGTCGGCGATGTAGACGTCCCCCGCCTGGTCCACGGCCAGCGCGTCAGGGCGTGAGAACAGGGCCGACGTGGCGGGGCCGCCGTCGCCGCTGTCGCCCGCCGTCCCCGCGGAGCTTCCCGCGAAGTTGGTGATAGTGCCGTCCGGTGTCACCTTGCGGACGCGGTTGTTGTTGGGGTCGGTCATATAGACGTCGCCCGCGGCATCGACGGCCAAGGCGCCGGGGAACCCGAACTGCGCCGAGGTGGCGGGGCCGCCATCGCCGCTGTTGCCGAAGACGGTGTCCCCCACGATGCCCGCGAAGGTGGTGATGACGCCGCCACCGGTCGTCACCGCCAGCGTGAACTGCTGGGTGGCGTTGCTCCCGACGCCGTTGGCGGCGACCAGCGACAACGGGTAGCTGCCGGCATGACGCAGCGCCGAGGCGATGGTCACGGTCGCAGTCCCGTTGCCGTTGTCAGTGACGGTGACCCCGGCCGGAAGCGGGGCGGATGCACTGATCGTGGGGGTTGGGTAGCCGGTCGTGGTGACCGTGAAACCGCCCGCCACACCGGCGACGCCGCCGTGGTCGGAGCTGGTGATCGCCGGGGCCCTCGGCGTGTCGTCGTCGACCACGACGGGGTGCGTGATCTCGCAGCCGCCAGTGCCCCCGGCGAAGTCGTTTCCCCACAGTGACTGGACGGCGAAGCTTCCGGTCGTCAGCGTGATGTCCTGCGCCGCGCCCTCGCCGCTGTAGATCCAGGCGCATTTGTCGCCCGTTTCGGCCCCCTCGTTGTCCACCCAGCCGCCGTCAGGGAACTGGTCGGTAAGGGTCTCGGCATATTCATGGCCGGCCACGATGGTGACGCCGTCGAGCGATCCCGACGTTCCCGAATTGACGAAATTGGCGCCGCATGCGGCTCCCGCGTCGGGAATGTACGGCAGATTGGTGAAGGCCACGGCGACCGAGGGGACGCTCGGGGTCTCGATGGTGTAAGCGTAGTCGTGCCAGGCGCAGAAACCGCTGGCGACAAAGCCGTCGGGGGCGGTGCCGGTCGGCGATACCAGGACGTACTGCGCATTCCGGTTCGATGCCGAGGTGGTGTTGCCAAAATGGGTGGCGGCCGCCAGCGCCTCGGTTTGTAGTTGGGTAAAGGTGGCGTTGGCCGGGGCGGCGGCTGTGGCGTCCTCCCACACCCCGGCCAGGGCGCCGCCGGTCGGGTAGCCGACATGCTCGGCATACGGAGGGCAGCTCTGTGTGCCTGCGATTACTCCCTCGCAGTACTGGGTCACCACGGCGCTCCAGCTATCGCCCGCCGTTCCCAGGCCCGCATAGAACGCTTGGAGGTCGGGTGCCATGGCTTGCGGGTCGCCGGAGAAGGTGGCGTACCCGTTCGAGTCGGTACCTTCCGACCCCCACTGGGAACCCCAGAAGACCAGGTACACCTGGGGAGGCCCGGTGGTCACGCCGACGCCCAGGTTGCCGCCCTGAAAGGCCAGAAGGTTGCCGTTCCCCGACCCCGGCACCAGGTGAGCTTTCTGCTGGCTGGCGCTCACGGTGGGCACCGAGCCGCGCCGGTAGGTCGCGGGCACGGCGCTCGTCGCCGAGGCGGCGGCGGGCGCCTTCGTAGCGGGCGGCGACGTTGGGGCTGGTCCCCCTTGGGCATAGACGGGCGCGCCTGTGCTGATCATGACCGCGGCGAGGGTAACGACAACCAAACCCCGAGCCCACCATGACATGAAGGACATGGTGGGGATAAATCAGCGCACAATCAATGGCCTGTTCGGGCTATTTCTTCCTAGTTATTCGAAGCCGCGTTGCAAGTTCTCGGGCTCCCTGCCTGTCGGCTGGGCTAATGGCCACGGGGACATCCTCGCAGCCATGATCGCCCGTCGTCTACGCGCCGAGTCGATGTGGCGTTAGTCGACCTCAACGACAACGATGTCCGGTCCATTCGCCACCGCGAATCTGCTGTTCGCCTCATCGAGCGCGAAAGGCTGGAACTGTTGTTTCCAGACGATGCTGCTGATCTGCTGGCCGCTCTTCAGCTCCGGCCATTCCGCGATGACGGTGGCGCTGCCAGGCTCAATCAGCTTCGGGTGGTCGTAAAGACTCAGGACCCGGTCACCCAGGCGGTGAAGTGTGCCCGTGTGGCTTCCGAAATGGTGGCGGAAGACCCATGTCTCCTGTTCAACCGACCATAGGCCGAACTCCCCCGGCTGTAGGCCGTCGCCTTCGTCGTTGAGGGCCTCCTCGTCGGGGTTCCCGCTGATGAACACCGTCGACGGTCCGACCCAACAGGCGGCCTCGACCTCGGCATCGACGGCCTCCCATTTGAGGACGCCTCGACCGTCCAAATGTGTGCTGTCTCTGAGCGCGAGGTCGACATCGTAGACGGCAACCACGCCGTAGGGGTGCCAGACCCAGCCAGCGGACAACAGATAGCGGCCTGTTGGGCTGAAGCTGAGCCTCGAATGGAACAGGTCAACAGCAGAATCGCTGGCAGAGGCAAGACGTTCCCCGGTGGCGAGCACCTCGATGGCGATCCGGTTGTACCCGTCAGGACAATGAGCTATGACCTCCCGTCCGTCCTCAAGGCAAGCCACCGCAACCGGGTACTCATATGCGTTGGCGTGGTAATAGCTGCGATTCAGTTCCCTGACTTTCCTCTTGGACTTGGCCACTAGCGCCTTCGTCCCGGTCGCCTGGTAAATGACCCGGGTACCGCTCACAGGCGAGACGAGCGCTCGGTCGAAGGGATAGGACCAGCTAACAGAGCGGTGCGTTGTCCCGCCCTCGAGGTCGACCGATGCCTCGCCTCCTACGACATCAACCAGGCAATCCCCCTCCCATGCCAACGTTACAGGCACCTGATCCCGAGCCAGCCGGAGGTTCCGGGCCCTCACGATCCTCTCCCGCACACGAATCGCCACCACCAACATTCCACCGCCCGATCATCTCATCTGTGCTCGCTCCCGCTCACCCCACGCAAAGTCCGAGGCCGACCAGATCGACGCGAATGTGCGCCTCCGCTGCGTCGAGGTCGACTACGCAGCCGCATGTTGGTCGTCGGGGAGGGTCATGCTCCCCTCGACGACCGTATTGCCGACTACGAGCGGTTCGTCGGCGGTGGGTTGTGATCAGGTGCGCTGACGTTCTGTGGTGTTGCAAAGTCGTCCAGTGCTCCCCGCTGGGCTCGTCTTACCGCAGATCGGCCCACGCGGCCCGCCCACTGTTCGGCGCCTGGTCAGCAAGGTCGGCAGGTGCCGCGAGAGCCTGGCGAAGCCAAGGTCGGGCAGCTTTCGCCGCCCTGGCCGGACTGGAGGACAAGCTGCCTTAACAACGAACGTTGGCTGAAGCCGAATGAGTGCCGGAGTCGCACCAGAAGGACCGAGGTGGCGGAACCGTCGGGCCTCCCGGCATGATCGCGACGACACAGTAGGGAGGCGACGGGGAAATGAGCTACGAGCAGGTTTCTATCCGCACCGAAGATGGCGGTTGCCCGGCATATGTGTTCACGCCGTCGGGGCCGGGCCGGCATCCGGCTGTGATTTTCTACATGGACGGGCTCGGGATTCGGCCCACGATCTTTGAGATGGGGCAGCGGCTGGCCAGTCACGGCTATGTCGTGCTGGTGCCCGATCTGTTCTACCGGGCCGGCCGCTACGAGCCGTTGGACCCGAAGGAGGTCTTCGCCTCCGGTGACGTGAGGGCCGCGCTCGGTCACCTGTTCGCTTCGACCGACAATCGGCGCGCAGGCGAGGACACAGAGGCGTTCCTCGCCTACCTCGACAGCCGCGAGGACGTCGCCGGGACCAAGGTGGGCACGACCGGTTACTGCATGGGCGGGGCGATGTCGCTGACCGCGGCGGGAACCTATCCCGACCGTGTCGCCGCGGCGGCCAGCTTCCATGGCGGCAACCTGGCGACCGACTCCGAGCTCAGCCCGCACCGGCTTGCGCCCGCGATCGCGGCGCGCGTCTATGTCGCCGGGGCTGACCAGGACAACTCGTACCCGCCGGAGATGGCAGCGCGACTCGACCAGGCGCTGAGCGACGCGGGCGTGGATCACCGCTGCGAGATCTATCCCGAGGCGCGGCACGGCTGGACGATGGCCGACTTCCCGGTCTACAACGAGGCCGCGGCGGAACGCCACTGGGATGCGCTGGTGGCCTTGTTCGCGGACACGCTCACGTGAGGCGCTAGGGCAGCACCTCGACTAGCGGCCGATCTGACACTGGCCAGGTATGCCGATCGGGACTCCATGTCGGATCAGCGTCATGGCTGAGGCAGTGCGGGAGGGAATGATCGGGCGCATGTCAACGGCCGGTGAGATCTGAACTGCCATTACGTGAGGTCGGGCACAACGGATCAGCTCGCCCGGCGGGCGGGCTATGGGGAGGCCGGCGTGGCCATCACAGCGAAAGTTGCCCTGCACCAGTGTCGGCCCTGCCTCGACGAGCGGGGGACCGCTGTCCAGATGACCGGGACGGCTACCAGTGGCCCCGGTGGACGACCTCGTCGATGGGGCGGCGGTCGGGGTGGGCGATCGGCTTGAGGGGACGGTCGGCTGGATAGCCCAGGGCCAGCATGTAGGCACAGGTCCGGTCCTCGGGTATAGCGAGGATGCGCCGGCAGGCCTCCTCGTCGCCGATGGCCGAGTGGCCTGAACCGATACCCATGTCGGTGGCGGCCAGCATCATCGCCATGGTCGCCTGCCCCAGGTCGTACTGGTCGATGGTAAGGTAGCGTTCCTGCTCGGGGTGGCGCAGCGTCATGACGACCGCGGCGACTGCCTCGGCTAGGTGGCGCGCTCCGGTCCATACCGTGGAGAGCTCTAGCAGCTGGAACCGGCTGGTCACCACCACAAAGTCCCACGGCTGGCGGTTGCCTGCCGACGGCGATCGCCAGCCGGCTTCGAGGATCCGATCGAGGTCGCTGGCGGCTATGGGCCGGTCCTGGTAGGTGCGGACGTTACGGCGGGCTCTGATGGCGTCCCATGTCTCCATAAGCCCAGGCTACGTGCCTCACAGGGAGCTGCGGTCCTTCCTCTTGTTACCAACGGCCGGCTCTCTATCGGCCTCCTCGACGGGCGTGGTGGGTCGGGGGAACCGGCTTCGGCTGACCTCAGCCATCATCGACTGGGGATGGTGTGATTATTGGGCGTTACCGGTGCGCATAAGCGCCGGTTACTGCGCGGTCACGGCACGGTCCTCGTCTAAGGCCTGGACACCGAGCCTGAGGCGATTGAGGACCAGTTGAAGCGAGCGTCCTTCCCGGCCGATCCCAAGGGCAGGCAGAGGACGCGGCAGTCAACTCGCCGATTCTCCACAACGCAGGGCGATCCTCGTCGCCGGGTGCCGACACCGTGGAAAGCCCCTGGATGGGACGGTCGCGCTCGCGCCTGTTGCGCGCCCGTCAACCGGCACTTTGGGAATGCAAGCGGCTAGAGTGGCGCCTTAGTACGCAGCGAACGCGGCGCCGTCATCCCGACAAGCAATCGAACGTCACCATCTCGAACGGATGCCGTCACCGTACTCCGGTTACCGGGCGGGCCGTATCCTTGGGGTGATGAGGAAATCTGTTGACCAACGGCACCCAGACCAGATGTCTTATAGTGAGCACACCAATGACAAAACTCCCCACGAGAAAGGACATTCAGTAATTCACGGTCGACACGCCATCTTCAACGAGACCGCGCACCTATGCCTGGGCCGGGGCCCGCCCGTACCGGTCTATGAAAGCGCCGCTCCACTTTCGTATTCAGGATGAAAGGACACCACAGACGAACAGGTTCGGCCGGCCCCTGCCAAACAACGACAGTGTGACCGTACTCGTGGTGAGCATCCAATGAGGGACGACTTTTCCGCACTGACCAAGCGACTTCTCGCAGCGCGGGTAGCTCATCGATGCTCGCGGCCGATTTGCCGCGCACAAACTGCCGGTCCCCAAGTCGACCGACACGAAGTATTGAATGTCGGGGTGGCCGCCCACATTACAGCCGCGGCGGAGGGCGGTCCGCGGTATGACCCTGAAATGACACCTACGGAACGCCGACATATCGACAATGGGATTTGGCTCTGCCAGACATGCGCCAGGCTGATTGATAACGACGTCACTCGATTTCCGATTCCTACTCTCCGGGAGTGGAAGAAGCAGGCTGAGGAAGTCGCGCTGAATGAGATCGGTGTCCCGAACACTCCCAGCGCCTTACTAGCCCCTCTTCGTGACGAGGCATGCGAAGCCGCGACAGCGAAGCACGTGTTCCCGGGTCTATCCAGATCCCAGCGCTGGTTGAGGCCGTCGCCGAGACGACTCCCCTGGTCCATTGTCGACCGCCAATCTCTAATCGCTCGAATCAGGGCGCACTTGGATGAAGGCGGACAGGCAGTCCTGCAAGGGCCGCCAGGGATGGGTAAAACCACCCTTGCAATGTCAGCATCGCGCGAGCTCGTTGAACGGTACCCCGGCGGAACGATCGAACTGCAGCTTGGTCCAGATGTAACCTCGGTCGCGGAGGCTGAACCCCTCGCGAGGATTCTGGTGGCACCCGCATATGCGGGTCGCCCTGATCTGGTGCCGATCGAGGCGTCCCTCGCGACACCGCAAACTATCCGAACGTTGCTTTGCCACGCTCCCAACCTGCTCGTCATCATCGACGATGCATGGGCGGCCAATCCGGTCGAGGCGTTGTTGGCCTGCCTTCCTCAGTCCGCCCACGTCCTCATCACGACACGCGATCTGTCAGTTGCCCACCGATTCGGGCGGTTCATAGCGGTGGAGGAGCTCGAAGTAGAAGAGGCAGTCGAACTCGTGGAACAGCAGCTTCCGGGGTCATCGACGGGCGCGATTGATGCGACCATTGCACCCCCAGAATCGACGGCGGCGAGGGCGCTTGCCTTGGCTTTCGGCTATCACGCCCTCGCGTTGAATGTCGCTTGCTCGACGATCGCTCTCAAGCCGAGAGAGATGTGGGCCGCTGAGATCTCGGCTTTGGCAGACGCACTACGAGCTGGCCGATCGCAAGGTTGGAACCCCGGTGTCTGGCAGTACGAGGACCGACGGGTACCAATAGCCATCGAGCACAGCTATCGGGCTTTAGCCGAGCTCGAGAATGGGACGGAGGCCTGTGCTTGCTACCGGTCGCTTGGCGCGACGGCCGACTGTCCGAGTGTCGCAGCCGAGCTCCTGGAGGCGATCGTACCCTCCGACCATGGACCGGAAGTCCTGGATTTGCTCAGCCGCTTATCCTTGATACGAAAAGATGTTCCGACCGCGGGACCCCCTCGGGTGAGGATCCACTCAGTTATCCGTTCCGACGCCTTAGCCCGTCAGGATGATCCCGAACGTGACCACCTTGCTGCGGTCAGTGTGGCGAGCGTGGCGGCTTTCGTCTCCGGCAATCGCGACAACCGGTGGCGCGTGTTCGACGACATCCAGTCGATTCGTCATGCGTGGACCCAGATGCAGCGAAAAGGAACAACCGAGCAGCGCTCCGACTTTCTTAAACGCGTGTTCCCCGTCTTACATGACCTTGGGATGGCGGGAGAGGCGGATGAGTGGACCGCGTTCGCGCTCGGCGCCATCAATGGCGCGACGGGTTCTGATCGAGCCCTTTGCCTGGTCAACCGGGCCCAAGCCCATGCTCTCATAGCGGGCACGCATAGCGAGGAATCCAGCCTCCGCCTGCGCCAGGCTGTGGCCTGCTACGACGAGGCCCTTGTCTTGTTCGCTCCCGACGGTGCCGATGCCGCGAACGCATTGAATGGGAAAGGAGTTGTCCTTCGCGACCTCGCAGGCCTCGCCGGGGAGGTCGCAGGAGACTGCCTCCGCGAGGCACTGCAATGCCTTGTCGCGGCGTTACCTCGACGTCGAGGGACTCCGGTGGAGGCCGCCGCCACTCTCCACAACAAGGGTGTCGTCCTTCGGAACCTGGCAGCCGTTAAGGGCGAACAGAGGTCTGAGAGGCTCGCGGACGCTCTGGCCTCCTTCCAGGAGGCGCTACCACTGTGCCATACCTCTCCGTCAGACTACGCCGCTACTCTGACGGACATGGGCACAGTTCTACACGATCTCGCCGATCTCTTCATGGGTGAGCAGCGACTAGAGCATTTAACACGTGCGGCCGCCTGTTATGACGAAGCCCTTCCGTTGAATAGCTTCTACCCGATGAACTACGCCCAAACATTGAATGACAAAGCAATTGCTCTCCGCGATTTGGCGATCTTGCGAACCGGCGAGAGACGCCAGCGTCAGCTTCGGGAAGCGGTGGCATGCTACTATGACGCCCTCCCTCTGTTCGAGCCATACCCATCCCAGAGAGCGACAACATTAGCCAACATGAGCGTTGCACTGCTGGATCTAGCAGCAACTGGCGGGGAGGACTCGATGCTCTGTGTACGCGGCGCTCTGGCGTGCTGTGATGAAGCCATAACGCTCGCTCAGCCCACCGCTCGGATCATGTCCGCGATTCTTAACAACAGGGCTAACGCCCTTCGACTTCTAGCGAGTGGACGTGGCCAAGCGCTGGGTGACGTCCTGTTGGACGCTTTGTCCTGTTATGAGCGGGTGCTCGAGCTATCCGCAGAGTTCCCAGCAGAGTACGCGGCAGCACTAAACAACAGAGGTACTACGTTCGCAGATCTTGCTGCCGTCGACCAGGCGCACCAAGCCGAGTATCTATATGCCGCAATTTCGTCTTATGACGCGGCACTGTGGCTTCGCCATCGGTTCCCATCTGAGTGCGAGGAGACATTGCGGAACAAGGCCCGAGTACTCATGGATCTATCGGGTCTGCCCACAGAGGACAGCGCAGCCCGATGGGAGGAGGCGCAGCGCTCTTGGACAGAAGCGGAGAACATTTCACCACGCCAGCCCCGTTCATGATTCAGTCGCCGAGACGGACCGTCCTAGTTCGGCACTTCCTTCGCGCTCGATAAGTTCTCAGGGGTTGGGACACCGCCGCGATCCCACCACGGCCAATACTGCGAGCCTCGGCACCCGCCCACAATCGCCGATGCCGTTCATCCAAATGAGGCGACAGCAACTCCCACTTCTGAGCGATCGCCGCCTCGCCATCCATCCCCCAACTCTACTCGACCGACACTCCGATCGCGCGTCTTATAGATGTACGAGCCCTAACCGGCAGGGTCACCTGAGCCAGTGCGGTTTTGGGGCGTCAGTTTGCCTTGTTTGGTGATACACGAGACGAGTCCTGGCTCTCACACCTGCCGGTCTCAGGGTGCACTTGAGTCTGTGAGTCGACCGTACGTCACCGACTCTGTCACGGCAGCGGGCAGAGAGTCCACGAGCTGCGCGTCTGGACAAGCCCCAAGCGCGTCGTTGACGGTGGAGAACGCCACGCGGAGCGCCACGAACGCGGTGATGGAGAAGATCTGCTCATCGCTGAGCCCGGCGTCACGCAACTCTTGGACGTCTGCGGTGGTGGTGGCGTTGGGGTCTCTGACGACCTTCCGGGCCCAGGATGCCATGGCCCTTTCCTGGTCGGTCAACCCGATGTCGGTACTGTTGAGGACACTTCCAGCCAGCGTGGCGTCGGACGCGGCGGACAACTTCCCGCCCCAGGCCAGCGAGCAGTAGGAGTCACCAAGAGTGGAGGCGGTCGCGGTGACGAGGATGCCGCGCTGACGAAAGTCGAGCCCGCTCGGCTTGAAGGCCTGCGACATCAAGTCGAATAGGCGCTTCACGGTCTCGGGTTGGTACGCCCACAGTCGAGACACGTTCCACACGTAGCCGCTCTCGGCGACATCCTCGTCATATAACGCCTGTGCCTGAGCGGTGATCGGGGGTTCTGCGAGAAATGCGGTCATTGTTCCACGTCCTCCTCGGGCTTGCGGGCCAGGTACCCGACGACATTGATCTCGGCTCGAAGCGGCAGCCCGTCGCTGACATGTGCGCGAGCCTGCTCGACCGCGGCACGGTGGAACGCCTCTTCGCCGACGTTCTGGATGGCCTCGTAAGCAGGGCCGGTCGAAGCCAGCGCACGGGCGAAAAGGTCCGGGTCGGCGAACTCCCATGCAAATGGCACCTCGACGCGTTGGATGTCGATGAACCCGCACGACTCCAGCAGACTCTCGCCCACGCCGGGCCGACCCAGCGACACCATCGCTGCCTGGTTCTCGACCTTCTCAGCAGCAGCCAGCCGAAACGGTGCCAAGGCCCACGCACCAGGGGACACCTTTATGTGTCCCCACACTGTCAGTCCAAGCCGACCGCCCGGGCGAAGAACACGGCGGATCTCGGCCACCGCGTTGGGTGTCGTACCCCAGATACCACGAAAGCTGGTAACCACATCGAAGGCCGACTCCGCCCAGGGCAGGGCATTCATGTCGCCAACCTGGATGTCGCAATCCGGGCTCCGTAGCCGAGCGATTTCCACCAGCCTGAGCGAGGCATCGATCCCTGTGCAGCGAGCGCCGCGAAGCTGCGCCAACTCGATGGCAAGCCCAGACCCGCAAGCAACGTCGAGCAGTCGATCACTGGCATCGA
>Ga0302325_10007591_pt1 | contig 24024 bp, 28 predicted proteins | sample Palsa_T0_2_FD_201948 | JGI IMG/M metagenome (GOLD analysis project Ga0302325, IMG submission 201948) | Peat permafrost microbial communities from Stordalen Mire near Abisko, Sweden - Palsa_T0_2 | ecosystem: Environmental > Terrestrial > Soil > Palsa > Peat permafrost | place: Sweden: Abisko... | reverse complement strand
GCTTCACTTCATCGCCTTCCGGCGCCTGAGGAGCCGGAGCTGCGCGTTGTCGAGCCCGAACCCTTTCATGTGCTCGGGGTTCGTGGCGAGGTCGGCAGGTCCCTCGTCGTCGAGGCAGCCGACGAGGTGACCGATGGCGTCGAGCGCGGACGGCTTCTCGGGGCCGCCCGCGAGCGCTTCGATGGCGTCTCGAATCACCTCTGAGCGATTCTGGCCGCGGGCCTTCGCCAGCGCATCGAGCTTGCGTTCGAGGGGATCGGGCAGTTTGATCGAGATTGCGCGCATGGATCGCCAAGGGCTGGGTATTTCTTGCCGGCCTGCAGAGTATGACGAATGGTGCGCAGGCGCGCAACCTCTCTAGGGTTGGGTTCTGCGGCGCCGAGCGCACATCAGTGACGGCAACGCGTCGTTTTGAGGTTGGGTCTCGATCCGCGGATCGACCAGCATCATCTGACCCCACTCGCTCGATCAACCCTCCCCACTTTCCTCCCCACGTTGGCGCCACGGCCGGAACGCTCAGGTAACGCCTGGTAACGGGAACTGTGTGAAATGGCTCGATCGCGTAACGCTCAGTAACGGGCTCGCAGGGGGATGCCGCGGTGGCGGGGGTGCCCGGATCACGCGAGGCTCGCCGCCGAGAGCGATCTCCGGCCCGTATCGGACAACGCGACCGCGGCCAGGCTCTTTGCCGCGGTCCACGCGACGCCCTCCACGGCAGCGCGGACGTCCCCGGACGGACGTCCGGTCACGAATGCGACTCCCGTTACTTGAGATACGCCGCGAGAGGGCTCTGGATCTGCGCCAGCTCTTGGGAGGCGAGCATGGCTATCGCGGTCGCCCCTGCTTTGTCGAAGTGCGCCTTGTCCCCATTGAACGTCAGAGCCGCCGCCGCAGTTTCGCCGATCATGTCGTAGTACGCGATCGCGCGCGAGTTCAGGTCGTCGACCAGCAAACCATCCATCATCCCGAGCGCGATGGTCGCATCGCAGTACGGCTGCAGCCGCGTGTTAGTCTCTTTGGTGCCAACCCACATCTGCAGTGGGGACGACGTCGTCGGGATGAACGTGGCTTGCTTTGCGGCGACTTCCTTTGCCATCACCCCCATCTGCGTCTGGAAATCCGCGGGGGATACGGGACCGTGCGTCGTCCCGCTGTCGTTGATGCCGAACGCCGCCATGACGTAGTCACCGGCCTTGACGTTGTTGATCAAGGTCTTCCAGTGCCCGGTGTAGAACGTTTGGATGTTGGCGCCGGGCTCGGCCTGATTGTCGATCGTCACCTTGCTGATGAAGAATTGCCCGAGCTCCTGGCCCCACCCCTCCTGGGTCGTTGCAGCCGTGTAGTTGCTCATCGTGGAGTCGCCCGCCAAGTGAATCGTGAGGGCCGGCAACGTGCTCTGATCCGGCGGGGCCGCGTCCTTTTGCGGACCCGCGTCAACTTGCGGACCCGCGTCAACGCCTGCGCCGCTTCCCGAGTCGCTGCCGGTCGACCCGTCGCCGCCGCTGCTGCTCCCCGAACTCGTGGCTCCGTCGTGGCCGCTCCCAGAGTCGCCCGCCGGCGGTTGGGTGCCACCCGACGAGCTGCCGGCCATTGCCGCATCGCCGGACCCCGAATCGGATCCATCACCCGAATTGCCAGTCGCCGTGCCTGAATCGCGCCCGCTCGCGCCGCTCCCCGATCCGGTGCCACTCGCTCCGCCGCCCGCGTCGGAGGTATTGCTACCGCACGCCATGGGCGCCGCCGCCAGCCCCAAGAGAGCAATCATCCCCAACGGCCAGCCCCGCCCGTGCGCTTTTCCGTTGCGAAGAATGGACCGCGCCTGCGCACTCGGGACTGTCATCGTAACGGGCACGCTGAGCGGATCGAACCGCAAGGTCAAGCTCAGTCTCGGACGCGAGCCGACGTCAGCGACGTCGCGCAGCTCGACGGCAAAAAATTGCACCCAATCGGTATTTCTGCTCATTCTAACGCGGATGACGCGGCGCTTCCTTCCCGAACGAGGTCCCCTCCGACTCCGGGGTCATGCCGTCGCCGCCCGCCAGGTCCGCGGGACCACGAAGCCCACGTCCAGCGGGAAGGCGCGGGACTCGAAGGGGCAGAGGGCGCCGGTTCGAAGACTGTCCTTCTCTGGGCTGAAACCGAGCTCTGGCTCGGGGCTGAAAACGCAGTTCAGGCGTTATCGGCGAAAGCCTTTTCCCCTCCGTTGTGGCTGCAACGGCCGACCCAGGTTGCTGGCGGCTTCGACCTAGCTGGTGACGAGACCGGCGGGGTCGAAGACCCGATCGACGTCGGCGTTCACGTCGCGTGCGATCTGCGGCGGGCCGCCCCAACACCGCGGAGGAACGCGGCCGAGGTGCGTACGGCGGTCTCCACGGCCACCTCGCGAAGGCGATGAATCGGGCCATGTGGGGGCTGCACATGGTGCGCAAGAACGCGAAGTCGGTGCCGTCCACGAAGCCGGCGAAGAAGCGCGTGATGCGGTCCGCCAGGAGCGGACCGGCGGCTGCCGCCGGCGGGAGGGAGGATGTCGACGACGGAGAGGGCAGTGGACCCGACGGCGAGCTCGGAGCCGGCGGGGAGCTTGGAGCCGGCGGGGAGCTTGGAGCCGGCGGGGCGATCGCCGCCGCCGACGTGGTGGAACGCGGGTCGGCGTCACTGTGGCTGCTCGGGCATCCGTACGAAAGGACCGTTGTGGCCCCCAGCGCGATCGTCCGCCATCGAGAGGTGCGCACGCTCGGATGCTATAGCGGAAGAGCCCGCGCAATCGCGGAAGAGCCTGCGTCGAGGCTCGAGGATTGGGAGATGACGGTTCGGCGCGAGGCAGGGCTTCTTCTCGGGCGCCTCGGGCTGTGACATCGTCGGTGCGCGTGGGGGACGCAGCCGCCATTGTTCGCGTTGGAGACGCCGACCATTGCGTCGCCACCTGGCACGGCGTCTTCATCGTGATCTGGCGGTCGGAGACGTCGGCGAGCGCGGTGCCCAACATGATCCGGCTGCTCCGCCGGTCTTGGGCAGCCGCGTGGTAGCCGGGCCGTGGCGGGTCTCTTCGGTCATACCGGCGCTACAGCTTGAACGACACCTGGTGGACGAGCGACTCTCCGAGCCTTCCAGCCACGCCGCGAAAGGTGGAGGCGCGCCCTTCGTCCGCCAGCGCCTTGCGCGCTGCAGCTTCGACAGTCCACCGCGGCACGTACCCGATCGCCGACCAGTAGCGATCGTCTTCGGGGAGCAAGTCGCCCTTGAAACCAAGGACGAGCTCCCGAGCAAGGGAGAAGTCGGTGCGGGTGACGAGCTTGAGCCACCACGACGACAGCGAGACGCTGAGGAAAGGCACGTGGAAACTCGGTACGCGACGCCCCTTGAGCGCGGCAATCGTCGCCAGGATCTGGCGACCGCTCACGATGTCCGGGCCCGGAATGTCGAACCAGGCGCTGGAGGGCAGCGAGATGTCGAGGGCACGGACGAGCGCGACGACGACGTCCTCCAGCGCGATCGGACACGTGCGCGAGGCCGTCCATGACGGTAGAAGCATCACCGGCAGTCGCATGGCGAGATCGCGGACGATCTGCCACGAAGCGCTTCCATTGCCGATGATCATGGAGGCCCGAAGCTCGATCGCCGGCACCGAGCCGCCGCGGAGCAGGGCACCGACGGCCAGCCGGCTCTTCAGGTGCTCCGACGGCTCTTCCGTCGGGGCCACCCCGCCAAGGTAAACGATGCGTGTGATGCCAGCGCGCGCGGCCGCCTCTCGGAGCTCGAGGGCTGCGCGGCGTTCGGTTTCCGCGTAGTCATGGGCGTCGCTTCCCATGGCGTGGACAAGGAAGAACAGCGCGTCCACTCCCTCGAGCGCGCGCTCGACATCCCGTGGCTGGTTGACGTCGCACCGGATCCACTCGATGTGCGGCAAGGAGGCTACGCGCGCGGGGTTTCGGGTGGTGGCGCGAACCTCGTATCCCGCTTCAACGAGAGCGGGCACGAGCGCCCTGCCGACGAACCCGGTCGCCCCCATCACCAAAACTCTCTTCGTTCCTCCGTCAGTCGTTGTTCGGCCCATGGTCGCCTCGCGAGGTTTGTGTTCGTCCAGCGCGGCGAGGCAGTCCTCGAGCTACGTTCAGGCGCGTCCCGCGGCGACGCGAAGAGCGTCACGTGCAAGAAGACGACCGTACCGCAGCATCAACGTGGTCCGGCCGAACCAGGACTCGGCCCCCCAGGAACCACAGCTCCGCACATGGTGGTCTCCTCGCAGACAAGACTCGAGTTCCAAGGTGGGTTCGGAGGGCGAAGAACGCGGGGAGGACCGCGGCCCAGACGATCGCGATGATCGCGAGTGCCCGCGGGCGGTCGCCGTCGAGCGCGAGGGCGCCGAGGCGGGCACCCGCGACGTAGGAGGCGGGCGCCGCGACGGCCCCGACGAGCAAGGCGAGGAGCGGGCACCGCGCGAGCGCGACCAGGCTTCCGCCCGGGGCCGTCGCGGCGGCCGCGTTCGGCCAGAGCGCGCGACCGCCGAGCACGTCTTTTACGTCGAAGGAGAGGCGCCGCGCACGACCCAGTACGCGCCGGTTCATGGTCAGAAATGCGTCGCGCCCGCGCAGCGTCTGGAGGGGATCGCGAAAGAGAACGTCACGGTCGTAGAGCTCTGCGAGCAGGGTGAGCGCTCGCTCGCCGTCGCGGCCGAACTCCACGAGCGCGTCGCGCGCCCAGGCCGGCGAACGCTGCTCGGCGGCCAGGAGGTAGGAGGCTACGTTGCCCGCGATCCCCGTGCCGATCACCGCAATCTTCATGTCCGCGCCGACTTGCGCTTTGCCGGCTCTCGTCTGCGACGCTTGCGTGCAACTTCATCTCCCGCGCGATTTTCGGCGTGAGATGGCCGCCGATGTTTGAGCGGGAAGAACACGATCGCCTCAACTCTCCGGAATGCCCAGAGCGAGCAGCGCCGGGCATCCGCGACGCCTTCGGGACGTGCGGCCGGCGGTGCAAGTCACGCTGCAGTTCGCGGCTGCCGGTTGGAGGCGCAGAACCTGACCTACTGCTTCGGTTCACCCACCGCGACGGCCATCGGTCACTTCTTGTCGTCGAGGCGAAGCTGCTGTCGGACAAGAGTTCGATACCAACACAGGAAGCTCGGGTCACTGATCAGCTCGGGAAATATTGGGTCCACCTTCTTCGCGAAGCCGACCTGCAGAACGCGAGAGCGCTGGGTATCGTGTACTTGACGGCCGGCCTGGCGATGCAGCTCACCGACTTTGAGCAGACCCAGCGCGAGCTCCGCGCCAAAGGAGCCCCGGCCGCTCCACTGTATTGGCTCTCATGGCGCCACTTCGTTGGGTGCGTCGCATCGGTTGATGGCGGTCCGATGCTCGCGGACCTGGTCGAGCTTCTCACGGAGCATTGGGCACTGACGGAGATCGACATGCGACCTTGGCCGGCGGCGGCGGGTGCGGCCCCGCCTTGGCGCTTCGATCCGAGCTGGATGTGGCCTGTGCCGACGCTCGCCGGCACCGCTTGGAACTTCGACGTGAGCTGGACCTGGCCCATGCTGGTCAGAGCGTACCAATCCTGGGTATTCGAGGGCAGGAGGCGCCGATGAACGACTCGACGAAGATGAGCAAAGCGTTCGAGTACGTAAGCGGCGTTTTCAGAACGTGCGCGACGATGCTCCTGTCGGCCGACGCGCCCTTGGCCGATGGGGGCTTCGCAGCATACGACTGGGACGCGATATGGCCCGTGCGCGGAAACAAGTGCGCCAAACACGCTGATTGGCTGCCTACCTTTGTCGTTCGCCTCAATTAGGCCGGCAGGTTGTCACGAACCGAACGGCTCGTGACAGGCGCTGGGCCCGGGGATCCCAGGGGTCCGCTTGGCCATGGGATCGGCTTTGGGCTTCCTCCATATTGCGATAATGCAGTGACAACTAGTCAGGAGCAGCCGATGACACTTACGGTACACCACGACCTGGAGACGAAGCTTGCCGCCGTCGCGGGCCAGCGCGATCCGCAGGCCATGCTCGAAGACGCGGTAGACGCCTATGTCGCCCGTGAAGAACGGATCATCGCCGGGATACGCAAGGGAATCGAAGCCGCTGAGCGCGGAGAGGGCACTCCGCAGGCGGAAGTTTTCGCCAGGCTCGAAAAGAAGCTCTTCGACAAATACGGCGTTCGCGTGTGACGGACGTCATTTGGACGCCTCCGGCGGAAGCCGAGCTTGAGGCCATCGCCGAATACATCGCAAAGGATAACCCTGCAGCTGCGGTGCGCGTCGCCAGAACGGTCCGAGAAAGTGCTGCCTTGCTTGTCGACTTCCCGAACCGAGGTCGTCACGGACGCATCGGAAACACGCGCGAGCTGCCGGTGTTGCGGACGCGTTACATCATCTCCTATCGCGTGACCGGCGACACGGTGTGGGTCGTCAGCGTGTTCGATAGCGCCCGGGAGGACCCCACGGAAGCTCTGCACTGACGGGTGGGTCCGGTTTACGCGGCCGGATGATCGAGTTCCGTGAACAACATGCTCGCCGTGAGGATGCGGACGCCCTGAAGCGTGCGGCCGAGGGCATGGCCGAAGTCCGCGATGTCCCCGGTCAGGAGCACCTCGCAATGCGAGGCCACGGCGGCGGCGAGAATTGGCTCGTCCTTGGGCGGCAGGCCGTGCCCTTCGTCGAGCCGAACGAGCGCGCTGGTGATCTCGACCCGGTGCAGCAGCGCCTGGAGGCGCTGGACGGCGTCGGGGCGCTTGCGGACGAGGTTCCGCTCCGCTTCGTCGGCGGCGTAGGGCGAGGTGACGAGGCGCAGCACCTCCCTCTCCCAGAGGCGCGCGAGCCCGCCGCTGGTCGTCCGCCACGCCGCCGAGAACAGCACGTTCGCGTCGAGAAAGACTCGGGTCACGCGGGCTTACGGTGCTGGACGGCATCAGGGTCGAGACCCAGCTCGCGCACCTCTTCGCGCGCCGTCTCGTAGTCGGCCGCGTCGACGGCGTTGGACAGCAGGAACTCCGCGACGCGCCGGTCGTCGTACATCTCAAGCGCCGTCGCCACAGCGGGGCGCAGCAGGATGCCGTCTTCGCGTTCCTCGGCGATGACGAGCGACCCGTCATGGAGGCCGAAGCGCTTGCGCAGCGCAGCGGGGATCGTGAAGACCCCCTTCTTGCCGAGCTTGCCGGTTTCGCTGTTGTGAGCCATCGCGCCTGCCTTCTGCTTGTCGGATATTCTGACATTCCGACGTGACGAAGTCAACGACCTCTGGACACTTGACCCGTGCCTATCCGCTCACTATCTGCAGAAAGGGGCGATTCCGTCCCGGCGAATCCGCTCCGTCGGGCGGGTTGCCAAACGCTTGCGGTTGAGGTGGTTCGCTCAGCTGATCGGAGACTTACCAATGAACTTGGGGGGTAAAGACCCGTCGAAAGCCAGCATGATCTCCCGCTTCGAGGGAGTGGAGGGCCGGAAGGTGCTTGTCGAGGTGCTGCGTACGCACGCCGCCATCCTCCAGCATGACATCGCCATTGCCACGAAAGTCGTGGAATGCGTCACGCTCCACGAGCTAGCGCCGGGCGACGTGCTCATGGGTCAGGACGACGCTGACAACGACCTCTATTTCGTCGTGTCGGGCAGCTTCCGTGTGTTCGTGAACGGCCGCGAAGTCGCCGAGCGCGGACCGGGTCAGCACCTCGGCGAGATGGCCATCGTCGACCCCTCCTCCCGGCGGACCGCGACGGTGGCTGCGTCTGCGCCGAGCGTGGTTGCCAAGATGAGCGGGGCTGCATACCTCGCCTTGGCGAACGAGCATCCAGAGATCTGGCGCACGACCGCTCTCGAGCTTTGCCGCAGGCTTGATGCACGGAAGAAGTTCCACCGGGTGCCTAACGAGACGCCACGCGTCTTCCTTGGGTCCTCTCGCGAAAGTCTGACGGTTGCGAAGGCGCTCAAGACGGCCATAGAAGACGTGGCCAAAGCCAGGCCGCTCAACCTGACCGTCACCATCTGGTGCGACGGCGTCTTCGGCGCTTGCGGCCCTGGATACTTCGTGAGCAGCGCGAACCACGAGCGCTGGCGATACACATCCACATGGGCCTCGAGCTCCGGCCAGTGCCGCGCCAACATCGCTTCGAGATGACCGTGGTAGATCGCCAGCGTACGAGCGATCGGATGCCGCTGGTCCACCCACGCTCGCAAGTCGCGGCGAGTGTCGCTCTCCGGCTGCCACGCACGCGCAGGCTTGATGGCCTGCAGCTTGGCGAGCACCGTCGCGGCCTTCGGGTCGTGCATACTGGGAACGCCGTCGAGCACTTCGGCGAAGTCGTGGCTGTGCTTGGGCGGCATCATGTGCACGCGCAGCCCCAGCGCGTGACACTGATACCGAAGCGCGTCGCCGTACGTTCCCGTCGGCTCCATCACGACGACCGGCTTGCGCTCGGCTTGCTGCAACGCCCGCAGCAAACCCAAGAACGCGACGGTCTGGCGTGGGTGCTCGAACTTCACGAGCTTGAGCACTTCCCCCCCAACCGTCGCGATCGCGGCAACGAACTTCGTCTTCGCCACGTCGATCGCCACAATGCTGCCCACCGTCAGCAGCGGCAGAAGCGCCTCCACGTCGAGTTGTTCGACATCTACCGCGGCATAACTACGCTTGCGTTTCATCCGGGATGACCTCCTTCTTGCGAGGATCTTGTCCTCACTTGAGGCATCCCGGACCTGTCAACTTTCCGCGAGCTCGTTCTCGAGGTCGGCGCGTCCCTCTGCGCGTCGCCCTCGCCCCCCCCCAGGCCCGCGTCGGCGTTCCCGTTCGCCGCGCCAACCTCGAGAACGAGCCAACGCGCCGCCCGAGCCTCGGGGTCCACGTCCACACTTCTCGGCGCGTTACCGGCGCGGCCGCTCTCTCCGGGGCTCTCTGCTCCCATGCCGAGCATCCTGCTACCGCTGACTACCCTCCGAGCTATGGCCCTGGGTCGGGATCGCCGCGGCGTTCGCGGTCATCGCCGGCGCGGAGGCCTCCGCTCGCCGGCGGCGGAGACCGGCCCTGTCGCTGTGCGACTGGGTCGTCCCGGACCCGGTGCCTCCGGCCGTGACCGTGCGGGCCGTGGAGCTCCTCGCACGCGGAGATCCGCTGGGCACCGAGTACGTCGAGGAGGTGCAAGACCGCATCTACAGGTTTCGGCGGGCCATGCACCCGCCGAACGCGCAGATCCACGGGTGGCACCCGGGGATCGACGCCGTCGAGTGCGCGCCGCGGAAGGCGTGTGCGTCATGCTGACGTGGGACGATGTGCACGACGAGCTCGCGCGGCGGCCGCCGCGAACGGTGCTCCCGTTGGCTCGTGGCACGCTTCCCGACCCGCGCGTGCTGGGCGCTCTCGAGAGCATCGGGCTACCGCATGGCCAGGAGGCCGATCTGCGCTTCCCGGCCGACGCCGCGTGCCGTGGGCTGCACGTGCAGGCGTTCCCCGACCGCTGGGACGCGCACCTCGACCAGGTGCACCCGGAGTGCGACTTGCTCGGTCACCTGCGACGGGACGCCCCGACGGCGCTCGTCGCGCTCGTGACGGGGGCGACGTTGGCTTTCATCGCCGCAGCGACGCGCTACCGCGCCGCGCGGCCTGTATGGACGAGGTGAGCTCATGCCCTTTGCGAAAGCGCTCGACAAGAAGTGGCTCCTTCGCGAGCTCGAACGGGATCGAAAGAAGAAGGCGCGCGAGAAGATCGCGAGCCTCGCCGCGCAGCTTCGCGAGGCACGCCAGCGCCGAAAGACGGCCCTCCGCGAGGCGAAGGAGCGATGCCGCGCCGAGCGCATCGCCGCGCGCGAGCGTGCCCGCGCGATGCGGCTGCGCGTGCTCGAGGAGCTACGCGAGGCAATGCGCGCCGAGCGGCAGGGGGCGCGCCAGCAGTGCACCGTGCGCCTCGGCGAAGCGCCCTCGCTTCGCAGGACGACCGGACCGACGCGCTGATCCGCGACCTCGAGCGGCAGGAGCGCGAGGCGCGCCGTGAGCTGCGCCGCCCGCCGCCTCGTTCGCCGCGGTACGCCCCCGAGCAGCTCGCGGAGGTGCCGTTCTAACTGACGTCAACCCGTCGCGGTCTTCAGTGCCTCGTACTCCGCCGGCGTGTCGGTCACGATGAAAACGATGCGCGTTCGCTCGAACGGCGAGAGGTGCGCGTCGAGGTGCTTCCAGATGTGGTCTTGCCGCTCGCTCGCGGACTGACTGGCGAACGACCCGGAAAGTACAAGGCCGCCAACCTTGTCGCCCGGCACGTCCTCGAGCTCGATGCGCGCGCCTTCACCAACGGCCTCTTTGAGCGCATCGGCCACCTTGTCTTTCAGGGATTTCGCCATCGCTCGTCTCCAACAGTAATTATAGCCAACGCCGCGTTGATGAGCTCGATGCAGGCAACCTTGAGCGTGTCCGAGCCGCGCTTCAAACGCTCGTAGTATTTGAGATCGTTCAGGTGTTTCCGCAACTTGGACTCGTCCGCGTAGCGGAAGTTGTTAAGCCAGAGGAGGTGCACCGTCTGGACCGGTCCCCGCAACTTCGCCCACGCGCGCTCGCCCAGGCGCTCGGGGTCGCAGACCGCGAGGTGGGCGACCACGTCATGGTGGGCGGCGTGCTCCCGGTCCTGATGTCGGAACGCCCGGAGCATGCACTCGACGGCGACCCCGGCCGCGTACATGGCGAGAGGGTACCGCTCGAGCCTCTTGAGCTGATCGGCGTCGCCCATGCGCTCGAGGGCGGCGCTTCGATACTCGGCGGCGGTCGACGGCACGCTCGGGACCGTACCACGCGGCGGCGGAAAGCGCGGGCCGCCGCTAGCCGCGCCCGGTGGGCAACGGGCCCGAGACGAGGGTACGCCGAGCGGCCTTGACAGGCGCTTTGGCGTTGGTAAGATTTGCTTACATTGACGGAAGGCAATCTGACACAATGACTCGCTCCCAGGTGCGCGCGCTACTCGTCGAAGTCCTCGTGGAGGTGCAGGACGCCGTGACCGATACGCCGGTCGTGATCGACGACGACACGCGGCCGATCGGAGACCTTCCACAGTTCGATAGCTGGCTGGCCGAGGACACGACCGTCACCATTTTAGAACGACTGAACCTGGACGTGACGGACGACCCTAACCCCTTCATCCGCGCGACCGGCGGCCCGGCGCGATTTGGCGAAGTCGTGTCGAGGGTCTGCGAGCTCGTCGGCGCTACGGAGGATGCATGACCGATCTGGAGAAGAAGGGACAGCAGATCGCGGCCCGCGCTCGTACGGCACGAGAGAACTCAGGGCTCACGCAGGGCCAGGCCGCGAAAAAGCTCGGAATTCCGAGGCCCTCACTGACGGAGAGCGAAGCGGGCCGCAGGAAAATTTCAGCAGCTGAGCTCACGGAGATGGCCGCGCTCTACGGCGTCAGCGTCTCGTGGCTCGCGTGCGAGGGTGCCGCGCAAAGCGATCCCGATCGCGATCGCATCGAGCTGGCTGCACGCGATCTCGCGAAGCTGAAGAAGGAGGACCTCGAGAGCGTGATCCAGCTCGTGAAGTCCATCGGAGGAAGGGGGAAGCGATGACCTCCCGGGTCGAACTCTCGCGGCAGGCGCTGAAGGCGGCGAGCAACGTTCGCATCGCTGCAAAGCTCGCTGCAACGTCGCCGCTGTGCGTCTACGACCTGATCCAGCAGCATTTCCGGGACGAGATCGAACTCAGGTTTCAGGCGCTGCCTTCGCTCGAGGGGATGTACTCGAAGACTGCGACGGGCTCCGTCATCATCGTGTCTTCGTTGCGGCCGAGCGGTCGACGGCGGTTCACGGCGGGGCACGAGCTTGGCCACCACGTGTTCGGGCATGGCACTCGGCTCGACGAGCTGGTCGCCGAGGACCGCGCCGGCGCGTTCTCTCCCGAGGAGTACCTGGCCGACTGCTTCTCTGCCTTCCTCCAGATGCCGAAGCTCGCCGTCCTCAAGGCGTTCAAGAGCCGTGGGCTCGATATCAGCCAACCGTCGCCGCTCGATGTCTATCGGGTCGCGTCGTTCTTCGGCGTCGGCTACACGAGCCTTCTGACGCACCTCGCGGTGACGCTCGGGATTTTGCGCAGCGACGCGGCTCGCCAGCTCGCGAAGGCCTCGCCGAAGGCCATCCGGACGGAGGTCCTCGGCATGGACTGGGACGGGGAGCTCCACCTCGTGGACGCCCGATGGGACAGCGGGCGCGCGATCGACCAGATGGTGGGCGATGCCGTCCTTCTCCCGGCGGGCGCTCGCGTCGAGGGCGAGAGACTGGCTGCCCTTACCATGAAGCGTCATGACGGTGAGCTGTTCGAGGCCGTGTCTCCGGGAATCGGCCGTCTCGAGCATGCGTGCGGCTGGTCGGCCTACGTGCGGGTCGAGCGCCGCGAGTACGCCGGCCGCGCGCTCTTTCGTCACGAGGAGGAATGCGATGACTAGCGGTGGCGCCACGATCATCACCAAAGTCAACGTCTCCGACGCCTGGGTGGGCGCGCTCGAGGCGCTCGCCCAGCCCGGAGCGACAGCGATCACGCCGCTCATCGTCAACGTGGTCGGTTTCTCCGGCGAGGCGCCGCCGGAGACGTCGACGACGCGGAGCCTCGTCGACGAGGCACTGAGCGCCAACGCGAAGCTGTGCGCCTCGGAGACGACGGCGAACACGATCTTCCCATCGACGCTTTGGGAGCGTTACCGGAAGGAGGGGACGGGCCCGTTCTTCGAGCGGTACATCAAGATCGCCCCTCGCCTGCGGCGCGCGCACCCGCGCAACAGGAAGGGCATCTACTTCGAGCGCATGATCTCGTGGAACGGAAAGAACCAGCTCGAGCACATCCTGTCGACCTGGAAGCGCGGCATCCACCGCAGGAGCGCGCTCCAGGCCGTCATCTTTGATCCGGCTGTCGACCACAGCGCGCAGCCGTTCATGGGCTTCCCGTGCCTGGACTACGTTGCCTTCGCGCACGACGACGGCGGGGGTCTCTCCCTGACGGCGCTGTACGCGACGCAGTTCGTGTTCGACCGGGGCTACGGGAACTACCTGGGCCTCTGCCGCTTGGGGAGCTTCATGGCCGGCGAGATGGGCCTGACCTTCCGTCAGCTCACGTGCGTCGTGAGCTGCGCCGAGCTCGGCACGCTCTCGAAAGGCGACGCCAAGGGGTTGTTGAAGAAGATCCACGCTGCAACCGGGACGAACAATCTTGACGGGGGCGCGACGTTGGCGCCCGGTAGCGCATCATGACGACCCCGTCCGAACACGGTCGCGCGCGCGCGCCGTTCGTCTTCGCCAAGCTCTCGCCGGTCATCCCGAGCGAGGTGTACGACACGTACTGGCGGTTCGCGTGCGAGCGCCAAGCCATCTTTTTCCGCCGAATCGAGGAGCCCCTAGGACAGTGGACGAAGGATCCGATCCTCGGCGCCTACAAGTTCACGAACGCCTATCGCGCATCGGACCGGGTGAGCCAGTTTCTCATCCGGCGTGTGATCTACGAGGGGGACCAGGCACCGCGCGAGGTGTTCTTCCGCACCCTGCTATTCAAGCTCTTCAACCGCATCGACACCTGGTCTCTCCTCGTGCGCGCCTTCGGAGGGGTTTCGTTCCGGGAGTTCCGTTTCGAACGGTACGACGAGCTTCTCTCCCGCACGATGGCGGGCGGGGACCGGCTCTACTCCGCCGCGTACATCATGCCCGCGGCGCCGGGCTATCCGGGCCCGCGCAAGCACAGCACGCATCTCCGGCTCCTAGAGCGGATGATCCTCGACGAGGTCCCCGAGCGCCTCGCCGACTGCCGGTTCATGCGGGACGCGTTCGCGATGCTCAGGTCCTACCCGATGATGGGCGACTTTCTCGCATACCAGTACGTGACGGACATGAACTACTCGGACGTCACGGCGTTCGACGAGATGGAGTTCGTCGTCCCCGGCCCGGGCGCGCGTGACGGCATCCGGAAGTGCTTTCGGTCGCTGGGCGGCCTCGCGGAGGCGGATGTGATCCGGCTCGTCGCGGAGCGCCAGCAGCTCGAGTTCGAGCGCCTTGGGCTTGCGTTCAAGTCATTGTGGGGGCGGGATCTTCAACTCGTCGACTGCCAGAACGTGTTCTGCGAGGTCGACAAGTACGCGCGCCTCGCCCACCCGGATATTCTGGGCCTAAGCGGGCGGACGCGCATCAAGCAGACGTATTCCCCGACGCTGGATCCGATCTCCTACTGGTACCCGCCCAAGTGGGGCCTGAACGAGCGGATCGAGCGCGAAGGGGCGCGGACGGCGTGAAGTTGGAGGCGGAGGCCATGGAGAAGAAGAGGAAGAAGACCCAGACGCTCAACTTCGCCGCGTACCAGCGCGAGGCGTGGAAGACCGACAAAGTAAAGGAAGGCGGCGACGCGCTCGTCGTGCCCCTCTTGGGCCTGGCGGGCGAGGTTGGCTCGGTCCTCGTCGAGCACAAGAAGTGGCTGCGCGACAAGGAGAAGCACCGCTTCTTCAAGGACCGCATCGCCGAGGAACTTGGCGACGTGCTCTGGTACGTCGCGAACGTCGCGTCCAAGACGGGGCTCGACCTCGAGGCCATCGCTCGCAAGAACCTCCACAAGGTTCGCGCGCGTTTCGGTTCCGATGAGGCGCAGCAGCATCTGCTCTTCGACGACATGTACCCGGTCGACGAGCAGCTCCCCCGCCACTTCACGATCGAGTTTCGCACCGAGGAAGGCCGTCTGCGTCTCTACCGAGACGGAGATGCGATCGGCGACCCCCTTACGGACAACGCGTACGTCGAAGACGGCTACCGCTTTCACGACGTCTTCCATCTTGCGTATGCGGCCGTCCTTGCATGGTCGCCCGTCGCGCGCGGCTTGCTCGACTGCAAGCGGCGGAGCGATGAGGACGTCGACCGAGTGGATGATGGCGGACGTGCCGGCGTGACCGAGGAAGGGATCTCGCAGCTCGTCTACCAGTACGCGAAGACGCGCGACATGCTCCGCGGGGCGACCGAGGTCGATCAGTGGATCCTCCGCACGATCCAGCACATGACGGCCGACTTCGAGGTCGCGCGGCGCACGCCCGCTGACTGGGAGCGCGCGATCTTGGCCGGCTTCGAGGTCTGGGACAACCTCTACAAGAACGGTGGGGGTACCGTCACGGTCGACCTCATCAAGGGCTCGATCTTCTACGCTACGCTGCCGGTGCAAGCCCCGAAGCGCGCGAAGGCGCTCGGGCGTACAGAGCGTCGCGCCCCCGAGAAGGCGGCGCGCCGCGCCGCCGCGCGAAGATAGAGAGGACGCATGCCGTTTCCTAATGCCGCAAACATCGAAGGCAACCAGCGCCTGCGCGTTCCGCAACGCGAAGGCTGGGAGAGCATCAGGAACCACTTTTCACGGCCGGGTGCCGCTCGCGAGGTCGGCATCGTTCTGCCGGTCGGCTGCGGGAAGTCGGGCCTGATTGCGATCGCGCCTTTCGCTGTCAACGCGCGCCGCGTATTGGTTGTCGCGCCGGGGCTACGCATCCGCAAGCAGCTCGGCGACGACCTCAAGGCGAGCAGTCCCACCAACTTCTACGCTCGGTGCGGCGTCCGTGGCGGCGTTGGCGGCAGGCGATGATCCGACATCGGCCGGAGCACGCCCTCTTCTCGACGCGTCCCTTGATCGGCTTTCCGCAGACCATGCAGGTTCGGGTAGGAGCGACCTGCGACGGCAGGACGTAGGAGGGCTCGAAGGTCGAGGGGGACGGCGAGGTAGCGGGGGCGTCGGCCGGAGCCGCACGAAACGGGATCATGCCGACGTACACGCCGCGAGGACGGCGATCAAAGGGCACACCCCGACGACTCACCGTTGATGACGCTCCCGCTGAGCAGTACGTTCGGAATCCACTGAGCGGGCCGGTGCGCCTCATTTCAGGCGGCTATCGAGCGCGTATGAGCCGACGACGCCGCCGAACGGGCAACGTCTCTGGCGCGTGATGGATGTGAAGAAGTTCGAGACGCTGGCGTGCGGAGGGCTATGGCTGTCCCGGCTTGACACCTTTGGTACGAAGTACGAGGGCTCGCTGCCGGCGGAGAACCGCGTTGGCCTGCTCCGGATGTTGCCCGATGACGGTGTCGTTTGGGTTGCGAAGCAGTACGACCTCTCGGTGCTCCGTACCTTTGCGTCGTGCTGGCACTTGAACTCCGGCGCCCCGGACCGGCGAGTGTGGCAGGAGTTCGACAAGGGCGGCCAGGGGCTCGCGGTCCTCACGACGTACGATCAATTGGCTCGCGAAATCGCGCAGACATCCCCCGTGAACGAGGGAGGACCCACCTACGCCGGCGCCGTCAGATACATCAACCACGCCACCGACCAGATCCCCGACTGGAACGTACTAGAAGCCGCGTTTGTCGTAAGAGACAAGTGGTGCTACCAAACCGAAGTCCCCGTTCTCGTCCACACTCACGGAACCGCCGCGTGCAGCCTGCACACCCAGAACGGACCGAAGGGGCCCCTCGTCAAGAGAGTCGAAGGCGCCGCAGCGTCTGCGAGCAGCATGACCGAGTTCACCGGGGGCCATGCAGACGGCAAGGCGATCGTCTTCGCTATAGACCCCCGCAGGCTCATCGTCGCGATCGTCCCGAACCGAACAATGACTCACGCGACGATGTGGAAGCTGCTGGTTGTCTCGGCCCGATCCGGACTCGCTTGCCGTGTACGCCCGAGAGGGCCAGTAGATGTGGGGATGCAGCTCGGCGCGCTAATGGCACAGGTCGCGTTCCCCTCTCTGGTCTCGCGCTTGACTACCAGATCAAGCTCGGCCCCCAGCTCCTTGAGCCGCGCCCGCCTTGCCTCGTAGTCGGGGACCCACTGGCCGACGGCATCCCAAAATGCCCGGTCGTGACTTCGGTTGCGGGTCATACCCGCCGAAGACGTCGCCGCTTGCTCCGGGGAAGGGCAGGGGGAATGCCGGCCGTGAGGCAACTTGTTAACGCGCTCGCCAGTTGAGGGAGCTCCGGTGCATTTCGCGCCGGCTGTTTGATGGTGGTGGCCGGCCCCCGGGAGGCACGACGCCCACGGACATGGACTGGGCCACGGCCGGCCGGGGGGAGTAAGGGCCCGGGTCGGAGGCGGAGCATCGACGTCGTGTCGGCCCTGAAGACAAAAAGGGTGACGGGAGGCCAGGTCTTGGCGGGCCGCCTCCCGTCGTGCTCCGGAGACTTTTGCAAGAGCGGAGCAGCCATGTCGTCGTTCATTCGATCATCGACGTCAAGTCTTGGGCGGAGCGCCCGCCGGATGTTGGGGTGGCGCGTCCGGCGCGGTGCCCTCGGTGCGGCGCGGCGGGGTGTCCGCTCGGGGCCCCTCTGGGGCTGGTGGGCCACGGGCTTCGCTCTCGGCAAGTGCGTGGGCCGTTGACGGCGGACGGCCCGACGGCCACCCATACGCTTCGCGTGCGCCGCTATCGCTGCCGGCCCTGCGCGGCGATCGTGACGGTGCTTCCCCGGGGAGCCACGCGCGCCCGGCACTTCAGCGCGACGGCCATTGCGCTGGCGTGCGTGATGTACGCGCTCTCCGGTACGAGCCTGCGGTCCACCCGCGAGCGCGTCTCGCCCTGGCGCTCGGCCGAGCCGGGTTGGCCCGTGATGGGTCGGTGGCTCGCGGCCATCGCGCGCGGGTCGATCTTCGCCTCGGTCCGGGCGTGGCCCGAGCGTTGGTCGCGCCGCCGTCAAGCCGAGCGCGTCGCGCAGGCCGTACTCGCCGTCGCCACGGGGCCGGGCTCCCTGGCTGTACGCGCCTTCGCCGGCGCCGAGCGCCTGGCGTGCGCGTGGCGCGCCGACGGTTCATCCCATCTACAACCTGCCGGCCTAATTGGAGCTGGTCCGAACCCCGGGAGGTCCGAACGTGCAATCAGTACCCTCAGCGTGAAGCACTGGAACCGACTGCTCGGCGGCATGCTCTACGCGGCTTCGCCCCGGGTCGACTGGGCTTCCTTGCTCCGCCGGAGCTTCGAGGTCGACGTGCTCGCGTGCCCGGGGTGCAGCGGCCGACTCCGCGTGCTCGGAGAGGTCACTGACCCCCCGATGGTCCGGCTCGTACTCGACTCGCTCGGGATGCCGACCGACGCGCCGCGCGTGGCCCGTGCGCGGGGCCCGACGGGAGTGGCTCGGCGAGGACGTCGTCGCGTAGCTCGCCGCCGGCGCAGCGGACGCGGCGGCGTGTGCATTGGACGGGCTCAACTTGGTCCGCCCCTACAGCGTGGACGGAGGGGGCAGTACGATTTCGCCCATAACGCGCGAACTGTCTCCTCGGCGCCGGCTCCTTCCTCGGGCATCCCGCTTTGCGCGTCCTACTCGCCCGGTGGTGTGGGAGGGGTACGGCAGGGCGAACCTGCCGCCCCTACCCGATCCGCCGAGCGGCGGTTCGCTGGGCACGAGCATGAGCGGGTCATCCAACGGAGGCTCCGGCGGCTCGTCGTCGGGATCCTCGGGATCCTCGGGATCCTCCCCGGGCGGCGCCCGCAACGATGCGACGACGTGCACGCAGGCGACACGGATCGTCGCTCAATACAAGGGACAATGGACAGCTCCGCCGGCCAAGATCGACGTTGCCGAACAGACCAATCTAGGTCGGCGGCTTGTACCACTTCGGTCGTAGCGTTTCGGACCTGGCTCGGGCCTGCCGCTTGATGGGCGAAGGGCCTACGACCGCCTGCACGCTCTGGTTCTGTCACCCGAATGGTGACTTGTATCGGGTCGCCTGCGGCCTGCAGACTCTCTCGTCATGATTGGGTGCACGACCAGACGGGCAAGGGGACACCCCCGCAAGTGCATCGGGTCGCCCCGTACGAACACACGCTCGTGATGTCCGCGCACGAGGCGCCCGTAGGCGGCGCCGAGTCCGGACAGAGCGAGCATACCCAAATACCCTGCACACATCGGCATTGGTTATTGGGGTAAGCGCAGCTTTCACCCGCGTCGACGCAGGCAAGCCCCTCGAGCGACGGACCGCACGCGTCCGATCCGCCGCCGTCGCTCGATGTGACCTTGCCATCGGCGGTGTCGCCTGCGGAGGCGGCGTCCGTCGCGCCGCCGGACCCGCTCTCTCCGGCCACTCCCTGTCCGTCGCTCGTCGCGTCGGCCGTCGTTCCGGAGCTGCTGCCGTCGTTGGAGGCACCGGAGCCTCCAGAGCTCGAACCGCCGCCGGTGTCGCCGGTGGACTGGCCACCGTCGTCACTGGCCCCGGTGCCCAACGTGCTCCCGCAAGCCAGCGCGAGCGCCAAGCCCCCGAGCGTCGCGGCCACACAAGTCACATTTTTCTCCATAAGTTCGCCCCTCCTTAGTCGCCGACATTGGAAAACAAAAGGAGGCACGTGGCGAGTCGCGATCGCGTCTCGCGCGATGACCCGCGACGGATCGGCGAGACTCGAATGATAATCGGCGTGCGGGCGTTAGCCCTTGATTCAGAGCGTGTCCGCCACTACCTTGCGCGGCAGTCATCGGGGGGGTGGCCGATGTGCACCTCCGCGAATCACGCGGACTCTCGTCCGTTCAAGGAGGCACCATGTGGATACGCCATTTATATCGTACAAGCCTCGCGGGGGCGTTCATCGCCGCGAGCCTCTTCGGGGCTTTTGAAGGTTGCGGCGGGGCGGTCGAGCCCAGCGACACCGAGACCTTGGGGCAGACGTACCAAGCAGTCACTGTGTCCGACGGGGGATTCGACGCGACCGTGGTCGCGTCGCTGGACCCCGTTCCTTGCGCCGCTTGGTCGTACGCCGTTGTGGCCAACAGCGGCAATGCGATACTCAACGCCGGCACACTCGTGGACTCTTATCGGTCGAGCCTGGGCGCTTACGGAGGGGGCAACGTGGGGAGCGACGCTGTCGTCCAGGCCGCGACCACAATCACCAACAATGGCGGTGTCGTTCACGGCATTTTGCGGCAAAACACGGGATCCGGGTTCCCGGTCGTGCCCGTCCCTGCCGACGCGAAGAATCTTCCCTTTGGTTCCGCGACACCTGGATCGCTCAACATCAACACTGCTGCCGACAGTGTCACGCTCGCCCCTGGCGATTACGTTGCTGCCAATATCAACGTGAACTTTCCGGGGGCCATCGCGGTCGTCCCCGCCGGTCAGGTCCGGATATGGGTCACCGGGAACCTGAACCTCGGAGGCAACGAAAACCTCAACGGCTTCCCCCGTAACCTGGCCTTCCTGGTCACGAGTTCCGGCTCGGTGAACGTCAACAGCCGCGGCGCACTGTACGGGATGATCTACGCGCCCACTTCCGGCGTGAAGGTCAACTCGACGGTCTTCGGAACGGTCATCGGCGCGTCGCTCTCCATCCTGAACTCGGGCGCCGCAATCCATGTCGACTCGAGCTCGGTCTGCTCGCAGGTGAGCTCGACTCCGACCGCGTCCGGGCCCGATCCGCTGCCCCCCCCCCCAGCGCAGCCCGGCTGCTACATCGGGACCCTGAATGGCTGGCTCGCGATCCCCTGCGAGGATCCCACGGTCATCCTCCCGGGTTTCAAGCGGTTCGACACCTCCCACGACGGACTCGTCGCGACCGCAGTGGGCGCGACGCCCGCTCCGACGCTCGTCTGGGGTCAGGTGGAGACGACCGTCACCAGCATCACGTCCGAGACGAACGCCGGCGTGCCGAACAACCCCGGCTGGAGCATCCAGAACAACTCCAACGCCTTCGCCTGCAACCCCATCGACGGCACTTGCCTCGTCCAGTTCGTCACCTGCGGCAACGGCGTCACCGCGAACACCGCGGTGTGCATCGAACCCTGGGAGTTTCCCTCTGACGGCGGGGCGGCGGTCATCCGCAACTTCTGCGTCGGCGCGAACGGACAGCAGATCGACGCCGGCGGCAACATCTCGTTCTCGGTCAACACGCGCGACGGAGGGCTCCAGCAGGGCGACTTCGCCAACGTGGCCGGCTACACGTACGCGACGAACGGCCAGCCCATGGTGGGCATGGTGGCCCAGTTCAGCTGGGTCTCGAACCAGGACGTCGGCCCCCAAACCGAGACGGCCTTGCCTAACCGGATCCCGGGCCTCTACGCCGTGGTGACCCCCGACATCTACGGCCTGGCGAAGGGTTGGAACCGGGTGACCGGAAGCCTCATAGGCCTTGACAACGGGTCGGCGGCGACTTTCACGAACGCCGAGGTGCTGACGCGCGCCGCGGTCTCCAACTGCCCGGGCGACGTGTCGGCATCCGGCCCGACGTGCCCCGCGCAGACCCAGCTCATCGCGAATGACGTGCAGTACACGACGTCGGCGGGTCCGCTCGTCACGGTGGAGTCGAACAACTTGACCACCACGCAAGCCGCTCCCAACGTGTCGTTCCCGAACGCCAACCTCGCGGTGACGAGCTTCCTCGGGACCACGAACGTCCCGGCTGGCTCGACGACGGCGAGCTGCTTGACGAGCGCGCCGAGCCACCTCTACATCCGCGACAACGAGGGCGACAACGGCGGCGTGCCGTCGAACGTGGGCGGCGTGCCGTTCTGGGAGAGCCCCGACATCTTCGTCATCCCGCAGCAGGACGGCGGCGCGCCGCCGGGCGTCAACGACACCCCCGCGGACGTGCAGGTGACCGCGGGCCAGCCGTACAACGTGTACCTGAAGGTCCACAACGAGTTCGGTTGCAACGCCGTCTCGGGCCCGATAAGCGTGTTCATCGACGGAGCGGACCCCAACTTGGGCTTCGCAAACTGGCTTCCCGTCACCCCCGGCGCCGACCAGGGTCAGTACACGACGTTCGGCGACGCGTCGACGGTCATCGCCCCGGCCTACGGGGCGGGGATCGTCGGGCCGTTCCCCTGGACGCCGACAGGCACCGGGCACAAGTGCCTACTCGCCGCGATCGCCGCGAGCAACGAGACGAAGCCCGCCGCGTCCGGGACGGCCCCGGTGCTGCCGTTCGCGTACAGCTCGAACCAGATCACCCAGCGCAATCTCCAGATCGGATCGAACTGCTCGTACAGCATCAAGAACCCGAATGCGGCGAGCGCTAACCTGCTCCTCGGAATCAGCGTGACCCCGCCGAACCCCGCTCCCGGATCGCCGGGCGGGCCCGCCATCTCGCTCGTCTTCAGCGACCCGGCTGGCATCTTTGCCGCCGAATGGAATGGACTGCCCGGCCTGTCCTCGGTCACCAACAACGGGACGAACACCACCATCGTGCTGAGCTCGAGCTACGTCGCGCTCACCAGTGTGCCGCTGGGCGGGAATCAGTCGCCTACCGTGCAGCTCAACGTAACGGCCCCGGGCGCGCCGCCGACGGTCAACGTGTCCGCCATCCTGACGGAGCCCGAGTCGGGCACCATCCTGCAGCAGAACGGAGGTTCGTGCACCGGCACCCAGCAGGTAATAATCATCCAGTGAGCCCCGCGGGCGGCGCTTGAATTGACGAGGGGTGCTCCGCGGTCAAACGCCGGGCACCCCTCGTCGCACTCCGTCAGCTGCAATTGCTGCGGCACACGCGGCTGCAATAGCCCGGAATGGGCGCGCTCACGACGCCGCACGAAGGGCCGGCGTCCGAGCCGGAGCAATCGAACGAGCCCTGACCGGAGGCCAGCGAGACGCACGAAGGCGACGGACGCTGCGCGACACAGGCGCTGCTCGCGTCGGAGTACGCTGTTCCCGCGGGGCACGTGCCAGCTTCGCTGGGCGCCATCCCGATGCAGCCGTAGGCCGGGTAAAGGCAGATCTGGGACGGATCGCACATCGCGTCGCCGCAGGCGAAGGCTCCTGCGTCGGTGGGCCCGGAGTCGGTGGCGGCCTCTATCGCGCCGTCCGTCGCATCCGCATCGCCGGGCGGATCTATGTTACCGCCGTTCGCGGTTCCGCCGCACTCAAGCACAAAGCCCAGGACGAAAGGAAACCACCCCCGGACGAACATCGACGTATCTTACCATCAGCGGGAGGCGTGTCATGCTCGACGGTCGACACGACGTTGAATTTGGCACAGATCTGCTCCCAACCCCCACCGGTTTGCGACAACAACACGTGCACCGTGACCAACTTGGTCCGCCCCTACAGCGTGGACGGAGGGGGCAGTACGATTTCGCTCAATTAGGCCGGCAGGTTGTCACGAACCGAACGGCTCGTGACAGGCGCTGGGCCCGGGGATCCCAGGGGTCCGCTTGGCCATGGGATGGGCTTTGGGCTTCCTCCGTGAGTCGGGCTCGGCGCTAGGGCCGCGAGGCGTCAAGTCCGATACGGCGGCGCCAAAGGCGTGGTCGCCACCCGACCTTCCCAGTGACCAGGAAGTTGGCCGTGCCGAGCCCGCCATGCCCGCGGATGGGGGATGCAGAGCGTGCATCCCCCCTCCGGAGCGGGCGTCACCGGCATCGCCGACAAGTTGCCGTCCCAGTGCCCCGTCGTGGTGACCGGGCTGCTCATCCTGGCGCGAGCGATCCTCGCGTCGCTCGGGCTACCGGCGCCGACCGTCGTCGAGATCCTCGCAGCCACGCACGTCTCGCGCAGTACCGCCTACGAGACGCACGACGTGCTCGCCCGACTGCTGCCGACGTTGATCCGGGCGCGCGGTCGTCCTGCCAAGCCGCCGCCCGCAGCGACCGACCAGGGCGCAGCGTTGACCCGAGCGGTGCTCGGCTACGTCACACACCACGCCGGCTGCGTGCAGCGCGGCCCGGTGCGCCAGCACTACTCCGACGGCTTCCGGCGCTACATCGTCGAGCTGCGCGCCGAGCACGCCGCGCTCGACGTCGAGCCGTTCGCCTCCGCCGTCGACGTGCCGCTGGGCACGCTCAAGGACTGGCTGCGCGATCCGATCGCGGCCGCAGTGTCGACCGAGTCAGCGGCGTCGCCACCCCCCGACGCCGACAGCGCCCAGATGCAGACCGTGCTCGACGCGTGGACGCGCTGGGACGGCACCTTCATCGGCTTCTGTGACCACGTGCGCGCTGGCCTGCTCGTGCCGTTCGGGCGTGAAGCGGTCGCGCAACAGCGACGTCAACCATGTCATCGCCGAGTGCGTCGACCGCGCCCTCGAAACCGACAGCCCCCTGCGTCGCACCTTCTGGCTCGACTCGCTCGCAGACGTGCTCCGTTCGCGCGAGGACCCCGCA